>Ga0209475_10000225_pt1 | contig 156202 bp, 120 predicted proteins | sample tdDd471_FD_187128 | JGI IMG/M metagenome (GOLD analysis project Ga0209475, IMG submission 187128) | Marine sediment microbial communities from the Atlantic coast under amendment with organic carbon and nitrate - tdDd47.1 (SPAdes)... | ecosystem: Environmental > Aquatic > Marine > Coastal >... | reverse complement strand
AGATATTGCGGTCAAGTTTTGTTATTATTTGACCAAATAATGTTATATTTGTCATGATAGAGAGCCTTCTTTTTGTTTGTCCTCTAATTTAATTAGAGTTAAATGATTTCTCTCTATCATTTTTTTTATTTAGGACGCTATTGATTGGTTATCTTTTTTATGAATTTTAAAAGTCAATGTTTCTGATAGTTTGTTGGTTATAGTTTTTAGCTTGGCAAATATAGGGTTTTGTGGTGGTATTGGCAATGGAATGGTTTTAAAAGGGTTTAAATATTAATTTATTTGAAGGTTGAATGTTTAATTAATTTTGCAAAAAACACTAAAATGAATTATGGGCTTGTAACTTTTGTAAATTTACTTGGTTATAGAGTTGAATGTACGAAACAAATTATTGTGAGATTACATTTAATGGTAAATCTATATTTATTAAATGGTGATAAAATGAAAAAAATTAGTTTTATATCTATAATGATTGTAATATCTATGGTATTGTTTTACTCTTGTCAAGATGAGAATGATGTTTTTAATTCTGAAGACAAGCAGATTGATTTGAATGATATGAAAATTGTTGAAACTTATGGCAAAGCAAAAGTGTTGGGTTTTGTGAAGGATAAATCAGGGCGGGCTTTGGCAGGTGTAACAGTATTTTTTGGAGAGAAATCTACTTTGACGGATTCGGAAGGGAGGTATGAATTGAATGAGGTTAGTGAGGGTGATAAAAAAAGAATTTGGTTTAGAAAAAATGGATATGCGAGTAATCAGAAAGTAGTAAATGTTAGGGAAGACATTCCGAGTAGGGTAGATGCAAATTTGTTTGAAATTGCGAAAACAGAAAATATTGGTCAAGATGGAGGCGTAATTTCGGGAGATGAGTTTTATGTTGAGTTTACTGCTAATTCCTTTATATACGAAGATGGTAGTGAAGTAGAAGGAGAAGTAAGAGTAGAAGTTACTCCATTTCTCATCACTGAACCTCAATTTTTAAATAGTTTCCCAGGCGAATTCAAAGGGCTAAGGGAGAATGGATATGTAACTCCGATAGAGTCTTTTGGTTTTATTGATGTTACTTTGAGTTCAAATGGGAAAAACGTTCAGTTGAAAGATGTTGCGAAGTCTATTATAAAAATTCAGGCTCCCCCGAATAATCCTCCTGCTACTATTCCGATGTGGCATTACGATGAGATAAAAGCTAAATGGATAGAAGAAGGGGTTGGGACTTTAGAAAATGGATTTTATGTTGCCGAAGTATCTCATTTTACTAAGTGGAATTGGGATATGCCTTATGAACAGACCGCTAAAATAGTTGGAAGAGTAATAGGGCATGATGGTACTCCAGAAAAAAATGCTATTCCAATTGTAGGTGCAAAAGTGGTGCAAAAAGGCATAACATATACATTTCAAAATTCGATAATTACTGACGAAGAAGGTAGATTTGAGCTATTAACACCAAATGGAGGAGAAATAGAAATTGAAGCATTTTTCAATATTTATGGTTCAACAAAGATTATTGAGACAAGTCCGAATGGCGTAGGAGAATCTAAAGATATTGGTGATATTTTAATTGATATTTCAGTGAATAATATTATGGAACCTTATGTTAGGTTTGATACATTGTATATAACTTCATTAGATAAAGCAAGAATTGAAGGAAATTATTTTGGAAATAATAAAAAACCAGATTATAAATTATATTTGAATGGGGAAGAGATAGAAACAATTAAATGGGAAAATGAATTAATTGAATTTATTGTTCCAGATAATATTCCAGAGAATGGTGAATTAGAAATTGAAAGAGGTAAACACTTAAAAACAATTCCATATCAAGAAGGAGAATGGACTTGTGAAATTGAAGGAGAAATATATAGAGGTAATATTATTAGTCTAAATTTACATGGTAAGGGAATTAAAAGTTTACCTGACTGTATTGGAAAATTAAAGAATTTGACACAGCTTTCTATAGAGAATAATCAACTAAGTAGTTTGCCAGAGAGTATCGGAAATTTAAAGAATTTGACAACTATTGATTTAGCGTATAATGAACTAAGTAATTTGCCAGAGAGTATCGGAAATTTAGAGAAATTGACCGAGCTTGATTTATGGGTTAATGAACTAAGCATATTGCCAGAGAGTATCGGAAATTTAAAGAATTTGACATCCCTTAATTTAAGATCTAATCGACTAAGCATATTTCCTGCGAGTATAGAAAATTTAGAGAATCTGATATCTCTTAATTTAGAATATAATGTCCTAATCATTTTGCCAGAGAGTATCGGAAATATAAAGAATTTAAAAACTCTTTATTTAGGGTCTAATCAACTAAACATATTGCCAGAGAGTATCGGAAATTTAAAGAATTTGGTAGAACTCAATTTAAGATTTAATAAACTAAACATATTGCCGGAGAATATAGGAAATTTAGAGAATTTGACATCTCTTAATTTAAAAGCTAATCAACTAAGCATATTGCCAGAGAGTATCGGAAATTTAAAGAATTTGGTAGAACTTAATTTAAGATTTAATCAACTAAATATATTGCCAGAAAGTGTCGGAAATTTAGAGAATTTGACATCTCTTAATTTAAAATCTAATCAACTAAGCAGTTTACCAGAAAGCATTAAAAATCTTAAAGACAAATTGAAAGAACTTAACCTTATAGAAAATACTTTTTCAGAAGAAGAAATAAAAAAAGTAGAAGAATGGTTGCCTAATACGGCTATTTATTGGTAACAATTCAAATACTAAAGTAATAAATAGTTAAATACTTTTAATTATAATCTATCAATTAATTAAAATGTAAAATATTTATACTCTAAGTTTCATATTGCTTAAACCCATATAATATTTTTGAATAATGATAATTAGTAATAAATTTTTATCTTTGCTAATGAAAAGAGGGGCATTAATCAATTAATTATTTAATATATATATGGTTTTTTATGAAACAATATTTATCAATTTTTGCGTTTGGGCTGATACTTATGGTAAGTAGCTTAAGCGTAAATGCAGATAATGGCGAAAAAGTTTTTCCTTACGATTATACGACGGAAACTTTGGAAAATGGATTGAAAGTAATCCTAATGCCTATGGAAAGCAATGGGTTGCTTTCGTATTATACGGTAGTTCGTACTGGTAGTCGGGACGAATGGGAGAAAGGGAAGTCTGGGTTTGCTCATTTCTTTGAACATATGATGTTTAGGGGTACGAAGCGTCATCCGGGTGCGGTTTATGATTCGATTATTATTTCGCTTGGTGCGGATGCGAATGCTTACACTACAGATGATTACACTTGTTATCATTTGAATATAGCGAGTGAGGATTTGGAAACTGTAATGGATTTGGAGTCTGATAGGTTTCAATTTCTTGATTATCCGGAGGCAGCATTTAAAACCGAATCTGGTGCAGTTTATGGTGAATTCAGAAAAGGAAGAACTCAACCTTTTAATGTATTATGGGAAAAGCTCAAAGAAACTGCTTTTGACAAACACACCTACCAACATACAACTATTGGCTACGAAGAAGATATAGCAAATATGCCAAATATGTTCGAATATTCTAAATCTTTCTATTCACGTTATTATCGTCCACAAAACTGTGTTTTGATGATTTGTGGTGATTTTGACCAAGCAAAAACAATGGAAATGATTAAAAAATATTATAGCTCTTGGACACCAGACGGCTATACAGAGCCTAAAATAGAAGCAGAGCCAAAACAAGATGGCGAAAGAAATGCAATTGCAAATTATCCTGGTAAAACTAACCCTATCTTAGCTATTGGTTACAAAGGTCAAGCTTATGATCCAGCAAATAAAAGCGTTATAGCAACTCAATTATTAGGTGATTTAGCATTTGGCTCAAACTCAGACTTATATAAAAAATTAATGCTCAAAGAGTCAAAAGTTCAGTATTTAGGTCCAAGTTTTGAAAATAATCGAGACCCATTTTTGTGGTTAACCTATGCGGTAATCAATAAAGTTGAAGATATTGGTTATGTTCGTGATGAAATAAATGCAACAATCAAGTATTTTCAAGAAAATTTAGTTGATGAAGAAAGACTAAACAATCTCAAAAAAAGAATCAAATATGGTTTTTTGATGGGATTAGATACTCCTGATAAAGTTGCCGGAGGATTAGCAAGGACTATTGCATTAACTGGCGGAATAGAAGCAGTTGATATCGAATTTGCAACATTGAAAACTATTACACCACAGGATATACAAGATGCTGCAAAATTATTAGTACCGGAAATTAGAACAGAAATTAGACTATTAGGAGGAGAATAATAATGAAAACCAAATTAATATTTACATTACTCATATTAGTAGCTATTCTAATCTCTTGTAGTAAATCGGAGAAAAATGATATGACAGAAATGAAAAACGATGATGTTTTAAATCAAGTTAATAATGACCCAACTATTTCATTTAACATCTGGTTTAAAGTTGGCTCCCAAGATGACCCTGTTGGAAAAGAAGGGTTGGCAGCTCTAACATCTCAAATAATGACGAACGGAGCAACAGCTAATAATAAATATGAAGATATATTAGCGAAGTTATATCCATTAGCTGCAGGCTACGGTGCTAAAACTGATAAGGAAATGACAACAGTAGGTGGAAGAATCCACAAAGACAATTTAGATGAATATTATTCTTTGCTTTTAGATGCTATTTTAAACCCTGCTTTCAATCAAGATGATTTCGATAGAATAAAGAAAAATACTCTAAGTGGTATTGAAAATGATTTAAGGTTTTCATCTGACGAAGAATTAGGGAAAGCAACTCTACATACTACAATTTTCAAAGGTACACCTTATGGGCATATTACAAGTGGTACTGTTGCAGGACTAAAAAATATTACGTTAGAAGACGTAAAAGCATTTTATAGAAAATATTATAATAAAAATAATTTTGTAATTGGTCTTGCTGGCGGATTTGACAATGCATTTGTTGAAAAATTAAGAGCAGATTTAAGCAAATTACCAGAGGGCGAAACAAATAGTGGAAAAGAAGTCAATCCATCAAAAATAGAAGGTTTAAACGTTACATTAGTAGAAAAGAAAAATGAATCAACAGCAATCAGCTTCGGATTTCCAATTTCTATTTTGAGAAACGACGAAGATTTTGTTGCTTTAGATGTATTCCGTTCTTGGCTAGGAGAACATAGAAACCAATCATCACACTTATATCAAGTAATCAGAGAAGAAAGGGGAATGAACTACGGAGACTATGCTTATATAGAAGCATTTTTAAATGGTGGTTCATACTCTATGCCCAATCCGAATAACCCAAGAAAACATCAACTGTTTGAGATTTGGATAAGACCAGTAGTTCATGTAAATAGACATTTTGCATTAAGAGCGGCTATTCGTGAATTACAGATGGTAGTTGATAATGGTATGACTGAAGAAGCGTTCAAAGCTACAAAACAATTCCTAAATAAATATTCGTTACACTACGCTCCAACTGTATCGAAAAGATTAGGCTATCAAGTAGATTCCAAATTCTACGGGGTAAAAGATAATGGTAATTATATTGAATACTACAGGAATAAACTAAATAGTTTGACATTAGCAGAGGTAAACGCTGCAATAAAAAAACATATACAATACAACGATATGGTTATAGCGATGATTTCTTCTGGTTGTGAACAACTCAAAGACGATTTGGTAAACAACACACCAAGCCCAATCGAATATAGTTCTCCGAAAGAAGAAAGGATATACGAAGAAGATAAGATAATATCTAATTATAAATTAGACATTGACCCTACGAAGGTAAAAATAGTACCGGTCGAAGAAATGTTTGAGAAGTAGTTGGATATATTAATTACTTGAAAATTATTTGCTAGGCTACTGTTTTTGAATTTATTTGAAAATGGTAGTTTGGTAATTTATTAGTATGAAATATGTAAATAAGATTTGAAATAATAATTTACACTATTATTTAAATGATATAATTATGAAATCAAAACAAATGGAATCAGGCAAAGCATTCGAATATGCCTTATTAATCGAGTTTAAAGAAAAACTTGAAAAGAAGACTAAAGTAGAAGTTGTTGATAATAGTTCTTTAGTTATTGCAAAAAAGTGTTTTGATTTCTTTGTTGTAATTTCTCAATCACAATACATTTTATCAGCTAGTTTTGCTGTAAATTTTTTAATTGATATTGAGCCACGTCTTTCAAATTCGTTATCTAACAACGATGTTTTACAATTAGAAATTCTTTCTGATTTAAGGGGTAAAAGTGGCGATGTTAGAGATGTTTTGGCTATAAGGTTAAATCAAGAATGGGAGATTGGTATTTCTGCTAAAAACAATCATAATGCAGTAAAACATTCTCGGCTATCAAGCAATATCGACTTTGGTGAAAAGTGGGTAGAAGAAAATTGTTCAACCGAATACTTTGAAGAAATAAATCCAATATTTTCTAAATTAAACCAAATTAAAATAGAAAGTAATTCAAAAGCGAAATGGAATGATATAAATGAAAAAGATAAGGTAATTTATAAACCTTTATTAGAAGCATTTAAACGAGAGTTATTAAGATTACATTCAACTAATCAAATAAAGATTGCTAATAATTTAATTAAACATTTAGTTGGGAATCAAGATTTTTATAAAGTAATAAAAAGAAAAAATCATGTTGACATAATTGCATATAATTTATATGGGACTTTAAATTTGCCTTTTAAAAAAATTGAATCAAAATATAAGACACCAATTACAAAACTACCTTCAGAAATTATAGATGTATCATTTAAGAAAAATTCAAACACTACAATAATAGTTGAATTAAATAATGAATGGAAGTTATCTTTTCGAATTCACAATGCAAGTTCAAAGGTTGAACCGTCATTAAAATTTGATATAAAATTATTGTCTTCACCTAAAACTTTATTCAAAAATACGCTTTCTATACCTAAAGAGGAAGTCGAATGAATATAATATCATTGTTTTCAGGGGCAGGTGGTTTAGATATAGGTTTTGAAGAAGCTGGATTTGAGACTATTTGGGCAAATGAATTTGATAAGTCTATTTGGGAAACTTTTGAAAAAAACTTCGAAGGCACTTTTTTAGATAGGCGTTCGATAAAAGATATTCCATCGAATGAAATACCAGATGCTGATGGTATAATAGGCGGTCCACCGTGTCAAAGTTGGAGTGAAGCAGGAAGATTGAAGGGGATAAAGGATAATAGAGGACAATTATTTTTTGAGTTTATAAGAATTTTACGAGATAAAAAACCGAAGTTTTTTCTTGCTGAAAATGTAAGTGGAATGTTAGCTTCACGCCATGCGGATGCCTTAAATAGTATTAAAGAGTTATTTAGAGAAAGTGGATATATTTTATCTTTTAAATTACTTAATTCAGTAGATTATGGTATTCCACAAGATAGAAAAAGAGTATTTTTTATTGGTATCCGTAACGACTTAAATTTTAAGTATCAATTTCCTAAAGCAAAATTAAGCAAGCAAGTGTTAAAGGATTGTATTTGGGACATAAAAGATGAAGCTATACCGGCCAAAAGCAAACAACATTCTAATTTCCGACAATGTAAGATTGATAACCATGAATATATGATTGGTGGATTTTCAACAATATATATGTCGAGAAATAGGGTAAGAAGTTGGAATGAACCATCTTTTACAATACAAGCAGGAGGGAGGCATGCACCGATTCACCCACAAGCACCCAAAATGTTGCTTATTGAGCAAAACAAAAGAATTTTTGTTCCCGGTAAAGAAGAATTATATAGAAGATTAAGTGTTAGAGAATGTGCGAGAATTCAAACATTCCCAGATGATTTCACTTTTTATTATAATAATTTGATAAATGGATATAAGATGGTTGGCAATGCAGTACCATGTAAATTAGCTTATGTTTTGGCAAATTCTATAAAAGAACAAATTGCAATTAGTGAATTAAATAACAACGATAAAATCTTAGAAGAAACTGATATAGGTAGCAATATAAAATTAGAATTTGAGACAAATTAATTAAATTCAATCTTTAAAAATATATTAAAATTATGAATATTACTCTGAAAATAATCACCATCATGTTTTCTTTGGTCATATTATTTGATTTTTGACTAAACTTTTATTATATTATGAAAAATATTTTATAATAATATAATGGGAATTGAACGATGACAACAAAAGAAGTAGCAGAAAAATTAATTACTTATTCGAGAGAAGGTGATTGGGATAGAGCGAGAAATGAATTATATGCAGACAATATAATTTCGATTGAACCAGACTTTGCACCAATGCCAAGAGTAGAAGGTATAGAAGCTAAAAAGCAAAAAGATGATATGTTCGGCGAAATGGTTGAAGAAATGCATAAAGTTACTGTTTCAGAACCACTTATAGCAGGCGATGTTTTTTCAGTTTCTATGAGTATGGATTCTACTATGAAAGGTATGGGACGAACTTTAATGGAAGAAATATGTAACTATGAAGTTAGTGATGGAAAAATTGTTAAAGAACAGTTCTTTTATTCGCCGCATAGTCAAGAAGACTGTTAAAGACATCATAAATAATTTTAATTTTTTTATAAAGCTTACTAAAATAGTACATTCAAATTAAATTTAATTATTAATTAATTAACTATACATGAAAAAAACAACACTAATTATATTCACGTTTTTCACAGCAATAAGTATTACTTTCGCAGGGAAAAATAAAATTAATGTGAACGAAGGTTTTTATGATACCTATAATGTAAATGGTAAAAAAATATTGAATGCCATGAATTTAGAAGACTATTTAAAAGACGTTCCCAGCTCTTTAGAAATCTTTAAAACTTCGAAGAAATTTTATTATACTTCTATGATTATTGGAGCAGCAGGTGGAGGACTAGTAGGTTGGCCTGTGGGCACAGCAATGGGTGGTGGCGAAGCTAATTGGAATTTAGCTTACGCAGGAGCAGGTTTAATTGTTATAAGTTATTATTTTTCATTCACAGCTGAATATCGAATCCGAGATGCTGTCGGTGAGTATAATAAAGATGAAAAAGTCAGTTTTTTGGATAGAATAAATTTTAATATTACTCCTTTCGGGGCTTCTTTAGCTTATCATTTTTGATTGAATTACCCGGACATAATAAATGGATTTTAGTAAAATAGAAATAAAACCTAAAAACTATGATGAAAGTTTTTTATTTAAAGGAAAAGAGTTGAATCATAAAATATCTGATTTCTGGTCTTGGAGTCAATCGGATTTGATTGGGAATACTACAAGAGGAATTTTAGCTGAGTTTATAGTAAAATCCGCACTAGAAATAAAGTCAGAAGTTAGAAATGAATGGTACGAATATGACTTAATTACTGAAAATGGAATTAAAATAGAAGTTAAATCATCTGCTTATTTGCAAACATGGGCACAAAAAAAATTTTCAAAAATTATATTTAATATGGCACCTACAAAAACTTTGAATAAAAATAATATTTATTCAGGTGAGAGTATCAGAAGAGCAGATATTTATATATTTTGCTTGTTGAAACACAAAATCCAAAAAACTCTTAATCCAATGGATTTGAACCAATGGATATTTTTTTTAATAAAAACTGATATTCTTGATAAAGTATTTGGAAATCAAAAAATGTTAAGTCTTTCTGTTCTTGAGAAACAATGTTCAGTATCATGTAATTATTTTGAGTTAAAATCTAAATTTTTAAACTACACTAACCAAGTATAGAAGACACCCTATTATTATGAGCTTTATTTAAAGTCTCTTATTTTATATATTTGTCTAATAAATTAGTCCTGATAATTAAAGATAATAAAATGAAACTCCTATACTCAATTAAATTAAATACTTTATTAGTTTTTTGTAGTATTATAATTATAAAAACTGATTATTTGAATTGTCAAACAGATACATTAATCCTTAACTATAATAATGATGGCGAATATATTAAAGTTTTATACGATGAATGCCCCAATGCTGATATTTTAGAAGCAGGACATACTGATGATTATATTGAAATAGAATATTCTTGTGAAGGAAAGTTATATAAGATGGGGATTAGCGATAATAAAATTATATTCAAAGAAACTAAAGCTGAAAAAAGCATAATCCCATTCGATAAAATTCTAAAAAAATTAGATAAAAAATACCAAGGTTGGTTTCTCGATGAGATTTCGTTGATAACAACCGAAAATAACTCCTTCCTCAAAGCCGAAATAATCAAAGAAGGTATAGAACAAAATCTATTTTTTACTTTAGAAGGCAAATGGTATAAATCGAAATCACTCAGTCAGTCAGGCAAATGGAATTCAGACAAGCTAAAAGAAACTAAACTTTTTAAAGAAGCAAGATATTCTTTACTGGAACCAGATGAAACCTATTATTTACCTGAGATATTAAAAGAAATATCAGGAATAGCTCTCAATGATAATAAATTATATTGTGTCCAAGACGAACTTGGAGTAGTTTTTGATTACGATTTATCAGAAGAAAAAATCAATCACTTACATAGATTTACTGATATTGGAGATTTTGAAGATATTACAATTAAAGACGAAATGATGTATGTGATTAGAAGTGATGGAAATATTTTTTACTTCAATTATAAAAACAAAACAGACATAAAGCAGAAATTTGTCTCATTAAATGCCTTAGATATTGAAAGTTTAACTTATAACCAAAAAGACAACTATTTTTATTCTATCAGCAAAGATGCAATGGCAAACAGCAATGAGTCAAAACGAATTATTCACCGATTTATATTTGAAAATGCTCATAAACCAGAACAGTACTTTGAAATTGACATAGATGAATTAAACAATAATTTAGAAAAGAATTTCGGAAAATTAAAAAAAGGAAAAGAACAATTCAATCCTTCTGCATTAACCTTTCATCCAATAACAAATGATATATATGTACTTTCAGCAACAGATAGACTTTTAGTAGTAGTGAGCAATAAAAAATTGAAAGCAGTTTACCCACTGCCAACCCACTTATATTACAAACCCGAAGGTTTAGCATTTTATGGAAACGGAGATCTTTTAATCTCCAGCGAAGGTGATAAAAAGGGATTAATAAGCGGTAGTATAATGCTGTTTAAATATAAATAGTTATAATAAAATTACTGGGTTTACGTTTGACTATTTTTGTTACTCATTTAAATTTCTTTTAAAATAATTATGAATCATTTGACAAAACTTAGCATTGAATATGCAAATCAAAGGTCATATCTAGATGATTTATTTAGGGTATATCCTACAATTCCAGAAGGAATAAGAGAAATAGATAATGGGATTTGGAATAATATTGAAACTGAATTTCATAATCAAAATAATATAGATTTAATAAAAGAGTTGTTAAAACTTGATTTATTTCCTATAAAAGATAGCTATATAGCTTATTTAAAACGAGATAAGACTTCAATAGAGAGAAATCCTAAAACCATAAATAGAATTTGTGGCAGACTTTATGAAATGGGGTTAGATACAATATTTAAAGAGTGTAGCGTTCCTAAAGAAACAAATAGACAAATAGGTCCTATGTTTAGAAATTGGTTGAAAAACAAATCATTAGGTTTGCAACCAATTCCAATTAATGAGTTCATTGCCAATAATAACGATGCAATATTAGATGCAAACGATACTGAATTAATGACGTTTGCAAAAGAAAAACTAAATTATAGAAATAACAAAGGACTTGATTTTATTGCAAGATTTAACAATCAATATGTTATTGGTGAAGCAAAATTTCTTTCCGATTTCGGTGGACACCAAAATGCCCAATTTAACGATGCGATGACGTTAATAAACTCAAAAAATGTTGAGGCTCATAAAATTGCAATATTAGATGGTGTAGTTTATATCCATGGAAATAATAAAATGCACAAAGCAATTACTGAAGAAAATTCTAATTATAACATTATGAGTTCGTTAGTTTTAAGAGAATACCTTTATAACTTATAAATAAGAAATCAATATGAATAATATACTTATAAAGGGAGATAACATTAAGGCTTTAAACTTGCTATTGGAAGAAAAGCACTTAAAAAATAAAATTGATTTAATTTATATAGATCCACCATTTGCAACGAATAGTAAATTTACGATTACAAACGGAAGAGCTACAACTATAAGTAATTCAAAAAGTGGTATTGAAGCTTATTCTGATAAAATCATTGGCGATGATTTTATCAAATTTCTTAGAGAAAGATTATTTCTTTTAAAAGAATTACTTTCAGAGAATGGTTCAATATATCTGCATATAGATTATAAAATAGGACATTATGTTAAAGTATTAATGGACGAAGTATTTGGAATCGAGAATTTTAAAAATGATATTACTCGTATCAAATGTAACCCAAAAAATTTCAATAGAATTGGATATGGGAACATTAAAGATTTAATATTATTTTATTCTAAATCTAATAAACCAATATGGAATGAACCAAGAGAAGAATACACAGAAAAAGACATTATTAAATTATTCCCTAAAGTTGATAAATCAGGAAGACGTTTCACAACCGTTCCAATACATGCACCAGGTGAAACTAAAAATGGAGATTCTTCTAAACTTTTTCGCGGAATGTCGCCTCCAGATGGAAGACATTGGAGAACAAATGTAGAAACATTAGAAAAATGGGATAAAGAAGGATTATTAGAATGGTCAGTAAATGGAAATCCAAGAAAAAAAATTTATATTGATGAAAGAACTGGCAAAAGAGTGCAAGATATATGGGAGTTTAAAGACCCCCAGTATCCCACTTATCCTACCGAAAAAAATTCAAGTTTACTTGACTTAATTATAAAAACTTCATCTAATGAAGATAGTATTGTATTAGATTGTTTTTGTGGGTCTGGAACCACATTAAAGTCAGCACATTTATTAAATAGAACTTGGATAGGCATTGATAAATCAAAGTTAGCAATAGAAGCAACTAAGAATAAACTAAATTCAATAAATGAAGACTTATTTTGCAGGACACCTAATTTTGATTTAATAGAAATAGAAAAAACTCATATTAATAGTTAAACCTCTAAAATTAGTATGATATAAAATAAAAAGGACCAAAGCAATTACTTCGGTCCTTTTTTTATATTAACTTAGTTGATTAATATATCATCAACCCAAATTCTTCTTAAAATCATCCACCAAATCAAGTTTTTCCCATGGGAATTGCTCTCTTCCAAAATGACCATAGGCTGCAGAATCTCTGTAAATAGGACGCTTCAAATCTAACCTATCAATTATTCCCTTTGGAGTCAAATCTACGTTTTTGTTCAAATAATTTGCAATAGCTATTTCATCTGCTTTGGAAGTACCATGTGTTTCCACATTGATTGACAATGGTTGTGCTACACCAATTGCATAAGCAAGTTGAATAGTACACTCGTCAGCTATCCCAGCTGCTACCAAGTTTTTAGCTAAGTGTCGTGAAGCATAAGCTGCTGATCTATCTACTTTTGATGGGTCTTTACCCGAAAATGCACCTCCGCCGTGTGGTGCTCTTCCACCGTAAGTATCAACTATGATTTTACGACCTGTAAGCCCAGCATCACCATGCGGACCACCTATAACAAAGTTTCCAGTAGGATTGATATGATAAATGGTTTCATCATCTATCCACTTGCTTGGAATTACTTTCTTAATCAACTTCTCAATCATATCAGATTTTATTTGCGATTGCTGAACATCTGGGTCATGTTGAGTAGAAACCACAACAGTATGACAGCGAAGAATATTGCCTGCCTTATCATATTCAAAAGTAACTTGGGATTTCGAATCTGGTCTCAAGTATGTCATCTCTTTGCCAGATTTTCTAATTTTAGCAAGTCTTTCTACCAGTCTATGCGAGTATTGGATAGCGGCTGGCATCAATTCTTTAGTTTCTCTATTGGCATACCCGAACATAATCCCCTGGTCGCCAGCTCCACCAGTATCAACACCCATAGCTATGTCTGGGGACTGTTGGTTTATAACATTTACAACCGAACAAGAATCAGCGTCAAATCTGTACTCGCCCTTTGTGTAGCCAATTTCTCTGATTACTTGCCTTCCCAAAGTTTGTATGTCAACGTAGGTATTAGTTGTGATTTCACCACCGATAAGCAACATACCAGTAGAAGTGAAACATTCGCATGCTACCCTTGAGTCTGGGTCATCTTTAAGCATTGCATCTAATACTGCGTCCGACACTTGGTCGCATATTTTATCTGGATGTCCCTCAGATACGGACTCCGATGTAAATAAGTAGGTTTGATTATTCATCTACTTTTCCTTTATATTGTTAATTCTGAATTATCACCAATGTTCAAATCATTGAATGAACCTTCGACCATGGCGTTAAATCCGACCAAAGAATTCTCCAAGTGAACATTGTTTATTTTCGCATTATTGTCAATTATTGTATTTCGTATAATTGAATTTTTTATCTCTGCTCCATCTGAAATAGTAGCATAAGGTCCTATTATGCTCCCTTCTACCACTGCATTGTCTGCGACAAACGAAGGCTGAATTATAACCGACCCCTCAACGCTACAATTTTTGCTAAACTTTTTCAATAAAAATTGATTAGTAGAAAGCATTGTTTCTTTCTTGCCACAATCCAGCCAACCATCAACAGGGAATGTAGTAAACTCTTCGCCCTTATCAATCATCATTTGCAATGCATCTGTTAGTTGATATTCCCCACGAGTTTTAATCTCCTTATCAATCAATTCCGTAAGACACTCACTAAGCAAATCACCATTTTTAATATAATAAATACCAACAATCGCAAGGTTAGAAATCGGATTTTCCGGCTTCTCTACTAGCTCTTTTATACTTCCATCATCATTTTTTACGACTACACCAAATCGTCTTGGGTCATCTACTTCTTTTACTCCAAGCGAAGATTTACCTCCTTTAAAAGCCAAAGATAAATCAGCATCAAATATAGTATCGCCGAGAACCATCATAAGTTCATCACCATGATATGTTTCGCGACCGCACCAAATAGCATGCCCCAAACCAAGTAACTCAGTCTGCTCAACAAAATCAGTTTCCAGTTCCGGATAAAACTTGGTAATATAATCCTCCACCATCTCGCCTTTATAACCAGTAATGATAGTGGCTTTACTCACACCCTGAGCTTTAAGTTCGTCAAGGATATAAGAAATCATGGGTTTACCGGCAACATTGAGTAAAACCTTAGGCTTAGAAAAAGTATGTGGGCGAAGCCTAGAACCAAAACCAGCAACGGGGATAACTGCTCTCATAAAAAACAAATATTAAAATTAAAAAATACTAACTGCAAAGATAAGGATATAAAAAATAAATCAGAAAGGAAAAAGGAGGACTTAATAATTAGGCAAAAAAAAGACTCTAGGAAGTACCAGAGTCAAGAAATTAATTCGACGGCATTAATGCCTTATTGTGAATTGATTACTTACGTGTATAGTTTCACAACGTTATTGACACCCCTGCCTATTTGTGCAGCGTAGCGAAACAAATAGGCAGGGGTGTCAGTGAAGATTAATTTATTATTTTTGTTTTACCACAAACGGAAAATAATATGAAACAATCTTATCACGCTAACGCTATTACAAACTTACATATTCGTAGTCAAATAAAAGAAAGTAATTTGACTAATTCTTCTTTGGCTCAAAAGTTTTCTGTGTCATCAAATACTATTTCTAAATGGAAAAATAGAAATGATTTACATGACAAATCATCAGCCCCGCATAATATTAAATATGCTCTTAACGAACTTGAGATTGCTCTAGCTATCTCTGTTAGAAAATCTTCTTGGCTTGCTCTTGATCAAGTTTGGGAAATGCTCCTTGTTGGGAATCCTAAAATATCAAGAAGCGCAGTTTATAGAGTTTTTCACAGAAATAATATTGAAGAAATGAGCGAGGATTTAAACGCTTTTCTTTTCTAATATAATTACTATCGAATACATGGAAGTCTAAGAAAAGAGCTCAATGTTAAAACTCCATTTAATGCTATTGTGAAATGGTACGAACTCGAACCTGAATTATTTAATGAAAATCCTTGGCAATTTAAAAAGAAAATTATAGCTTTGTTTGAACATAATAAAATAGATTTTCATAAACAACCTTGTGAAACTTGACACTTACGGATATAACTTTTTCTTTTGCTATTTAAAAATAAATTCTTATATTTGAGCTTCATAGCACACCTCCAATTAGCCGGTAAGAGACTTAGGTCCTTGCCGGTATTTTTTTGCCTTTTTATTTTCTACGTTTTTTGCAAAAATTATACGGTTATTTCTTCTAATTCCATTTTTGCATTCTCATTGTTCGGCTCTAATTCCAAAATCTGTTCAAACAGTTTTATAGATTCCTCTCTCTCTCCTTTAAATTTACAAATTATGGCCTTCCCAAAAATTGCCTCAGTATTATTCGAGTTAATCTGTATTGCTGAATTATAAATCTGTTCGGCACCTTCTATATCTTGAAATGAAAGAAGTATATCTCCTGTCATTGACAATAGATGGTCTAAAGTCAATGCAAACTTTGATTCAAACCTGATTTCATTCCAATTCTCCAGTACTGGATTTAGCTCCTCTAATGCAAGGTTATATTCCTCACTAAATAGATATGCTTTTGCTTTGATATATTTAGAGTCAGGATTATCATTTTTTATATTTTCATTCAAAAGCTCAATAGCTGTCGCAAAATCTTGCAATTCAATATTTATAAATGCAATTGCGTTTATAATATAATTCTTAATATCTTGCTTAAACTTACTATTTTTCCACAAGTTCTCATAGATAGTTTTTGCATCATCTAGTTTACCATCAGAAAATAATGCTTCAGCTCTGCTCAGCTCTATATAATCATCATTAAATACTTTAATATTTTGTTCGGCAGCAATTGCCATTTCTGTATCGTTTAATTGGTCTAGTCTAGTAAACATTTTAATGGTAGTATTTCTCCAAGTCCATTTCGTTCGTGCATTATATGAAGCTTGTAACCCCATAGGAAATATAGCAGAAGGGCTGTTGTAAATATTCTGCAAAGTTTTAGTTATTTCGCTCATATTTGGCTGCAACCAATGAGCTTCTCCAACAAAGTTTATATCTTTGACTAACTTATTGATTTCTACTTGTTCTGATTTAATCTTCCATGCAAAAGCACTGTCAACAAAATCGTCGGTTGCTCCTCCTTCGGTAACTACTACTGGTAATCCGCAAGCCATAGCCTCTAATGTTGGCATTGAGAAGCCTTCACCTCGATAAGTCGATACAAAAACGTCGCATGCTCTATATAGAGAAATCATCTCATTTTCATCTAGTTCTTTATTTATGTATTCAATCTCTGGATAAGTCTCAACATTTTGGATTTCTTTTATCATGTTTTGGGCAGTTTGTCCCTTATAAAATGAATTACCACCCATGTCTTTGATGACTAAACATACATCATCTTTATTAGAAAATGCATCAACATAAGATTTTAATAATAAGTCTATTCCTTTTCTCGCTATTGTGCCACCAACAAATAAAAACTTAATTTTTTTATTGGTATTTAATTTATATTTATTTCCTTCAGGCTTAAATAACTCTGGGTCAATTCCATTTGGAATAACTTGCACCTTGTTAAAATCAATTCCTGAGTTTACAAAAGCTTGACGACTATAATTCGAAGGTGTCCATAATTCATGGGCATCTTTGAAAAAATCAACAAATTCTTGTGGTAATTTGGTGTATTCCCAAGGCTGCATAATAATCCACTTAGCACCACTCGGCGGATTCTTATCGGGTGGCCATTGGTGCCTAATCCAATTAAATGGAAGTTCAAGAGTTCGCTCATTTACATCTTTTTTATATCTGATATCATGAGATTTTAGTTGCTGATATTTTTGGTTTCCATCTGCCTGAAATGTATCTTCACCGTAAGGAACAATTGTTAATTCTGCTTGATTAGATTCGATAATTTTATTACAAATCTCTCTATTAATCAAAGCTAATGAATGATATTGAAACTGAGAACCTTCCCAAACTATATTTAATTGAGGATTGCTACTTATTTTGCGTCTAAAATTCGATGATAATGATTTTACTTTTATAGGCTTATCTGTTTTTGGAGCAATCTTTTTTGCCCTAACTGTCATATTTAAATTAATGAATCCTTTGTCCTGCGGGAAATCATGCTCTTGATAACTCGTTATCTCAAAGCCGGCTGCAGATAAGTGTTTTCTGATTGATTTTTCATCAAAACCAATGCAATGATAATCACCTGGGTTTGATTGCCCACCAAAAATCATAAACGATGCAATATCAGCATCCCAATCGCCTCGCATATACGCTTCTATCTGCAATCTGATATTTGGACAACGGATAATTATCTCCGAATTTGGTTTTAAAACTCTTGCCCATTCCTTTAAGATTGAACTTGTTTCTCTATGTGAAAAATGCTCTAATATATCGTTTGCATAAATCAAATCAACAGAATTATCTTTGATAATCAGCTTACGAATATCCATATTTACAACAGAGGGGTTCTCACTAAATAAATCAATATTTACAAATCCTTCCTGAATATCCTTACCACAACCTAAATTTAACTTTAACGGAGAGGGTAGGGGGTAGGGCATTTTCCCTATAGCTTCTTTATTATAATATCCACCAACTTTGTCTTCATCAAAACTCAACCTATTTAATGGTTGAGAATCAGTACTATTTTTATCGACAGATGCTACTGATATGCTACCACTATCTTCTGTTGTAGATAAAGTTGTATTAGTATTATTGTCAGAGTATATTGAGTCTGATTGCTCAGAATCTAAAAACAATTTTAAAGTATTATTAGGGTTTATTACTTCATTATTCGAGGCGGAATGATAAATATTCAAAATATGACTTATGTAATCTTTAAACCCATAAGGTAGATTACAATTAAGTCTAATTGCATTCAAGTCATTAGGAGACTTCGAATATTTTTCAAGTATTTGAGTTAAATCTTCTATATCATTATAAATATGTCCATTATATCCATCACTTATAAAATCAGAAAAACCTCCGATATTTGGTGCTATAACAGGTAATTGCATAGCCAAACATTCAGAAATAGTCAGAGGAGCACAGTCCTCCCATAAACTCGGTAACACTACTAAATCTAATTCCGTTTCAATTTCTGGCAATTCATAAGATTGATACTCACCTTTGAAAGTTACATTAACATTTGTTTCTATATTTTCTAACAAAGAAATATAATCAGGAGTACCATAACCATAAATAATTATTTCAATTTCATCAGGATTTAAAAATTTAGAAGCAGCAATTAAATTATGTACTCCTTTGTGGCTCATTAATCCGCCAATATAACCAACTCTTAAAGGCTTATGGATTTGTTTGCTTTGCGATATTTTTTGAATATCTTTGCTTTCCAAAAATGCATCTAACCACCTTGGAATTTGATTTATTACTGTTATTTTGTCCGGATTAACACCAAACTCTATAAAAAGTTCTCTTTGTCTATTTGATACAGCAAAAGTCAAATCAATGTCATTATTTATTATATCCCTTGAGTTTTCAAATCTAAGGTTATAATCATTATCGGGATAATGCTCGGGCAAAGTAGAATTGTCAAAGAAATTAGCATTCATCCATGGTTTAAGATTTCCTTCTATCATATAGAGCTTAGGGTCTAATATATGATAATTATGAGGTGTGAAAAATGACTTATAACCATATTTTTTTGTAATTTTAGCAATATTAAACGAGAGTCCTAAAAAATTATGGAAATGAACAATATCAGGCTTTATTTTATCCAAATACTTAGTATAGATTTCTGATACTATCGGGTCATCAATTTCATTTTGAGGGTCTGATGCCGAAAGTAATGGATTTTTTCTATTGTAAATACCAATCAACTTTACTCCATTTGATGTAGTCTCATCTACATAATATTTTTGAGTTACAGATTGATGAGTGCCTGCGGCATAAATCACCTGTACAGTATGTCCGAGTTCAGATAATTTGTTAGCAATAGAGTTAGGAAAAGTAGTTCCACCTCCGGTTCCCTCCCATTCCCACATTGTCATTAATATATTCAATTTCTTTTCTTCATTTTCTTTTGTATTTAGAGAATTTAATGATGTTTCAATTTCCTTTATAGCTCTTTTAAATCGAGGTATCGATACAGAAAATAATAATGCTTTATTGCTAATGTAATCTACGTTTGGTTTGTCAAATAGTATATTTGATACATTAGAACCAATTTGATTTCTCCTATTCTCAGGAATTTGAACTAATAAATCAAATAAATTTCTTACATACTCTTCAAATATTCTAAACTTAGTTTTATCCTGTACCAGTCCATAAAGTTTATCTTCTATATAATATTTCTCAGCATCTGATTCAAGAAAATCACCCCATTTATTATGGAAATACTCATGATTTTTCGCATCGCTACTATTAGGATTTTCTATAAACCTTTCAAATTTCTCAATACCTTCTTGTTTCTTAGTAATTGACTCATAATGAACTGCTTCAACTAATGGATTATAAATTACCTTAAGTCCTGCTTTCCGTACTTTAAGACATATATCTAGGTCTTCATAACCAAAATAATAGTTTTCATCAAACCCATTTATATTCTCAAAAGTACTTTTCGATATCGCTAATAAAGCACCAGTTACCATCTGAAACTCACGTTGCTTATTTACTTTTTCGTCATCTGGGTCAGCTGCTAAATGCAAATGATAATGAAGGTTCAGACCCTCTTTCACTGTGCCATATACTATACCCGCATGTTGTATCTTACCATTTGGATAAGTTAACTTTGCACCTTGTATTCCAATATTTTTATCTTCATTAAATTTTGTTTCTAATTGTTCTAACCAATTTTCTTTTACTTCGGTGTCATTATTAAGAAATATCAAGTATTTACCTTCAGCGATTTCTGCACCTTGATTGTTTGCTTTAGAAAATGAATGATTATCTGCATTAGTGATCACTTTTACCAAATCCGAAATTTTATTCAAATAATTTTTAGTCTCTTGCTTCGAATTATTATCAATTATTATAATCTCAATACTATATAATGCTGAAGTTTGGTAAATTGACTCTATACACTTTTTAGTATATTCGAGGTTATCCTTCACAGGAATGATAATAGAAAAATCGACTTTATATTGTCTTTCTTCTATCTCATTGTTACTGTTCTCAATAATTGGAGTTTGCTGGCTATCTTTTAAGAACTCTTCATATTTCCTTTTGTTAGCTTTTATTTCTTTAACGTTGCTTATAGTATCTATTTGGGTTTCGTCAAATTTAATCTTATCCAACCATTTTTGATTTAATCTTTGCCAATTGGCTATATCATTATCATGCCTGCCTGTTGATGCAGATTCGTGGTGGTAAATTATAGATTCTTCATTATAAGTAATTTTAAATCCGGCAGACTTTGCCCTAAAACAATAATCAACATCTTCCAGACCATTAATATAATTCTCATCGAGAAGACCAATCTTTTTAACAACTTTGTTGCTTATCATCATCGCAGCGCCAGTAACCGCCGAACACTCGTTTATTTTTGATACAAATACTTCTTCGAGCTTTGAAAACTGAAATGGGTGATAAGGTGCTAAGGTTTGACCATCTTCTGTCCCAATCTTGATAAATAAATGTTGTATATACTCAGAGTTAGGATATAATAAACATGCTCCTACTATTCCTATATCTGTTTCACTTATTAATTTATTATACATCGACTCAATACTGTTCTGAGTTATCTCAGTATCATTATTAAGTAACAACACATGCTTACCGGCCTTCATACCGATTGCTTGGTTATTGGCTTTGGCAAATCCTAAATTAGTTTCATTTCTAATAAACTTAAAGTTCTCATATTTATTATCAAATTCTTCCAATAATTTTGCAGAATTCTCTGAAGCATTATCTACTACTATTACTTCATAACTAATTCTATCACTTAGATTATTATATAAGGAATTTAAGCATTTACGTGTCAATTCTTCCTTATTATAAACTGGAATTATTATTGTTAAATCATAATTATAATTCTGGTTTGATGCTTTGAATTGTTCATACGAATTATCAATATTATCTTTTTTTAATTCATGCAATATTTGGTCTTGTAGTTGTGCTGCTATCTCATTATTTGGATTAAGTATAAGTTCATTAATAACCGAATCTGCCGCATCCTGAAGCTCACCTATTTTGTATTGACATAACGCTTTTATATACATCAAATTCGTCGATGATATTAAATTCTTAGAAATATTCTCAATAGCTATTTCAACGTAACTAAGTGCTTCTTTGAAATTTTCCTCGAGCAATAAATCTTTTATTTTATCAAGAGTAACAACTATTAACTCATCTTTTGAAATGGGTTTCTTATCTACTATTAAATTTGCAGCATTCTCTATATCACTCGCAGATGAGTTTATTTCTAAAAATTTAGCTATACTTTTAATTGTATTAATTTTATGTTCTTTTAATTCATCAAATTGAATACTGAGGATTTTTTCCTCACTAATATCTTTAATATTATCCTTAAGTTGAGACTTGTATTTATTTATTAATTCTATAGAAAATTCTAGTGAAAATCCATTTCTCTTAGAAAGCGAGTTTGCAATTTCTTGATTATCTCTTTCAATAACTATTATTTTATAATTCTTCAAATGTTTCAAGTATAAAGGTAGAGTTAAACATGTTCTTGGGTCTTTCCAGCCCCATACAACATTCAAATTCTTGCTTCTTATAAGTGATTTTATCTCCTCTCCAAAAAACTCTTCTACTTGTAAAATATTTTCCAATGATGGAGGGTTATCCCAATCTCCTTTAGCCGCCTTAAGTATCTTATCATTCAAATTAATAAAATCAAGGTCTTCAAAATGTCCAAGCGGATTACTGTCGTTTTTGCCTAAGATATTATCACCTATATGAACACCTAATTCTTCCAGTATAGACATAGTTACAGAAGTTCCAGAACGGTGCATACCAAGAAGAACAACAGTTTTAATATCAGGATTAGTATAAGCCAAATGTTTTTTAATAAAACTAAAATCAAAATAATCAATTTCGTAATTTAATATCGCAGAATAATACTCTTCATCATTTATTATTTGATAATTTTCATCAAACCTCATTTTCAAAGTAGAGTAATTAGCCTCCTGGCTCAATTCCAAATCAGACTTTAGAGATTCAGGTGCAAAACTCGAATATAGCTGATATTCTTTAGCAATAATCTCATGTTTTGCCTGTTTTATTAAGTATTGTTTTCCATTCTGTTCATGTTTATAAAATCGAACAATATATTTTTTATCATTAATTTTATAAATCTTAGAAAAAATTACATTATCTATATTATATATAAATGGTAACGAATTTAATGCAAGAAAGTCATTCTTATTCTTTAATTTCCATTCATCATTCTTCAAAAGTCCATTTAGATAAGATAAATTAAATATTGAATCCAAAGTAATATTTTCATTGTAACTATGCAATACATTCATACAATGTATTGCAGCTGTTTTAGTCAAACCGCCTAAAAAATAAACATTATAAAAAATGATAAAGTCTTTAAACGAATTTTCATCTATTCTATATACTGCACCTTCTTTTACTCTTTTAATATACAACTCATTTAAATACTCTTCAGAAAAAAGTTTATCAGTATCGGTTATAAATCTTATATAAAGGTTAATAGGCACACCTTCAGCTTCTCCCAAAGGAAATTTATATGAAAGATGTCCATCTTTATTTTCTAAATTAATATTTTTAATTTTTGACTCAAAAAGTGCTTTTGTATCTTTAGTTGAAAGTATATCAATCGTTAAGTCATTAAATGTATCATTAAACTCGGTTATAATCTCCCAATTTTTTAAAATCAAATATTTCGAATTAGCTTCATTAAGCTCTACAAATATTTCTTGTAAACTCATTTCAGTAACTTGTTCTGTAATTTGCTCCTCAATTTCTTCTGATTTATATGCAATAAATAATTTTCTGTGGGAAGAAACATCACCCAGTGTTTTTACGACATAAAAATTATTTTTAAGTGAACTATAAAAAGAATCAAAATTGTAATCTTCAATATCCAAAGTAGAGTTAAATAATAAATTTAATGAAAAATCATCTTTATCAACCCATTCTATAACCAATACTTGCCCAGTAATTTTTGATAATGTAGAAATAATTTCGTCCATCTTATCAAAATTATCATACTTATAGTTAATCAAATCAAGCAGATTGGGTGCAAAAACCAAATCATAAATATTACTACATTGTTTGAGTGATGAATTTTCCACATTAAAATTAGCTATATTAAACTCTTCTCTTATAGAGTTCATCAAATCTACTGAATATTGATTATCCTCAATAGCTGTAGAAGAATCTACTCCTTTTTGTAGAGCCCAAAGAGAATAAAAACCATTCCTTGCATTAATATCTAACACTGACTTCCCAGCAATCCATTGAGACTGGAAAAGAAAGTGAAGTAATGATTTATGAGCCAATATTTTTTTATCGAGAGAATTAACTTCAATAAAGGAATTGGCTAATGTAAATTTTTGTGGTCCATAGAACTTTATTGTATCTCCTAAAATTGTCTTTTTAGAATGATTTTTTAATTCCGGATTGTCAAACAGTTTATTTTCTTCAGATATTTGCATTTAACCGCTTATATTTTATATAAAATTCAATAGATTAACGCAATTATTATGCCATTCTGTACGTTTTAATAGCCTCAACAAAAAAGAAAAAAATATAATTATTGTTAATTTATACATATTTAAAAACAGAAGAGCATTTAAAATCTGTGCGGAATGAAATTGGAAATAAAAAATAATAAAAAAAATATAAATTATTAGAGACGTTTTTTAAACTACTGTGTCATTAATAATTGAAGGGGAAAGAAACCCTAAAAAAGTAAGTAAAGATGAAGGAATAGCTCTTTGTAATATTAAAATATATTAATTGAAATATTAATTTTTTAAACAAATTATAAAAAATATTTGTTTGAAATTGTCAATTTTTATAATTTAATGGATTGTAAAGTATAGTATTTGTGTAAACAAATATGAAATTTGCACATAAGGTAGTCGAATACTTATAAAAACTTATTAAAAAATCTTGGACCATTGTGGCATATATCTTGCGTAGAAGTAAAGATTTTGCTTGATAATGGTCATAAATAGACAAAATATTGGTTTTAGAAAATGAGAATTAAGAAAAATCATTTCTAAAATTATATACGAATAGAAGTCAAAAAAGATACTGAAATGAAAGAAAAATACTCAAATATTTTCAATCAAAACATTAAATTAACAATAAATAAATTTTTTATCAATTTTTTAGGAGTTCCTCATGCGTAGAACTTTTCTACATTCATTAATAGCTTTCGGGCTATTAATTCCTGGAGCAGCATCCCTCTTTTCTCAAGCGAGATTAGTGGATTGTGGAGCTAAAAATATGTCCTGTATAAATGTTGGGACAACTCCGATGCCTTTCCAAGAGCTAAAGAATCAAACAACGAGATGGGACCATGATAGTCCTGCGATTTCGACAGGTTACTACTTCGTAACCAACGAGGCTCAAGTAATAGACCCAGATAACTTTTGGAAACCAAAAGCTACTGACTTTACTGACACTACAACACAAGCACAGAACTGGAAGGACGTTATTACAGGTCCTAGACAGGTTGACCCAGATTATTGGGACGATACAGACGAAAACTTAGAAGGTTACGCTTTCTTTAGAAATCCAGCATCTAACGGCGGAGACTTCTTCGAGCATGGTGAGTTTATCACTATTGACTCAACTGACGATGCCATAGCTGGTCCAATTCCACTAAAACTAAATGGTGGTTTTAGATTTAACGGTATCCGTTATGATTCATTCTATGTTTCTACAAATGGTATTGTTTCTTTGTCAAATAGAAGATACACTTATGAAAATGGTCAAAGAGCTATTGATGACAAAACAAATGATGCTTATGATAGAGAATCAATGGACTGGTACGAAACTTTCAGACCAAGATCTAACGAAGGTAATGGCGGTGGAGTAACTGATAGTTATGACGATGATTATGGTTATAGATATGCTGCATGTGGTGGAAATCCATTAAATGCAACAGGTGGTATCAGAGGTAAAGGTGGAGCAGGAAGATTAGCTACTTTAGCTTACAAAACTCCTGTAATTGCTCCAATGTGGGGCGATATGGAATTATCTCAATTCTCTTCTGCATTAGAAGCTGTTGACCCACATGGTTTAGTAAGATATATGAGAGACGATAACGGCGAAAAAGTTTATATCTATTTTATTAACTTACAACCTGTAAACGGAAAAGCGACAAGATGTGGTAACTTTACTGCACAATATGGCTTAAGACAAAATTACGATGCAAGTTATTTATCAGCTAACGTTCAAGTTATACTTGACAATGGTGATAACTCGGTAACTATTGTTTATCGTTCATTAGTTGGAAATAGAAGCTTTGGTAACTGCGTTGCGTTTATGCCAGAAGTTACTCGTTATAATAATGTTTGTGGTGTTAGAGGATTTGCTCGTCATCAAAACTTCCGTAGAACAGATTCTGAATCTACTACTAGACCAGAGTACCCACAATATACAATTATGTATGACAATGAAAGAGTACCTGCAAGACCATACCCAGCTACTAACTTAGCTATCAAATTTAGACAATGGCAAAACACTCTAAGAGTAGTTGATATTCAATACAGAGTTAGAGACCCTAAATTAGATCCAATCCTACACGATTTGTCTTTTTCTAAAAAAGTTAAATCAACTCAAGTAGCTAATTATGAATTATTAGCTGGTGAAGAAAGATTAGGAGCTATCCAACCAGTAGCACTTATCCAAAACTTAACAAATAATATCCAAGGACCTGGTATAACTACAAGGTCAAAAGATGGCAAAAAAGACCATTTCTTAATGAACTATGTAGAACAAGACTTAGAATTCAGAGCAAACTTCGTAATCGTAAACAAAGCAAGTGGAAAAATTGCTTATAATAAAGTTATCTCTATTGATTCTACTTGTATGGCTTTAGCACAAGATGAATTAGTTGATTGTGCTGATGACCCAGATGTAAAAATCAGAATGTCAGAAGTAGAAGAAGATGGTGGCGATTATGACGCAGTGCACTGGGAAAATCCAGTTGATGACCCTACTAATGCTGTACCTCACTTCCCAGGTGATGGTAGTACTCACCACGAATATGTATTAGGTTCAGGAAATACAGTTGATGGCAGACCATTTAATGGTGTTCCACCTTACGGTATGGTTCAAGTTTATTTCCCACCTTGGGAGCCTTCAGAATTTTCACAAAAATCTTTAGGTAGAATGGAAGCATTTATCATTGCATTACCAGAAACAGTAGGCGGAGATGACTTAAAAGGCGAATGGCCATTTGATGATACTACATCTACTCCACTTTTTGTAATGAAAAGATTAGACAAATTCTATGATGATGCAACAGATTTTTATAATATTGACGGTTCAATTATGCCTTCAGTATTAAAATGGGTAAATATCGACGCACAAGTAGTTGATGGCGACCTAATATCTAAGCACGCTTTACCACCAAGAGGTAGATGGAGTGCTCAGTATGTAGAAAGCCCTATCAACTTACGTTGGCCAGAAGATAAAATAAATATCGCAAAGAATACTATTAGAAACTCACCAGTAATCAAAATGAATAGATTAAGAATTGGTGGTGCAGAACCAGCAATGTCTCAATCTACTGGCGAACAATTTGCATCAGGTGGAGATGAAATCCGTTCTTTCCCAATTGATATGAGAGGAAGAAAAAATGCGATTTTAACTCTTTCAGTACAAAGACATGAATACACAGAAAACTGGGATAGAGGATGGGCAGACCAAAGACTATGGGGACCAGAGCCAAGAGTAGCATTAAATGGTGACCCATTAAGACCTTATGAACCTGCTGCTTCTGTTTCTCAAAAACCAGATGAATTAGTAGTAGAATTTGCTAATAACTTCGTAGAAGATAAATTAGAAAGACTATATCACGTAACAAATATAGCTGACAAGCAATGGAGAATGCACTTCAGAGGATTCGAACAAGACCCAGTTGAAAACATGCCTGCACTTACTGTTTACGGTGCTGGTGGATATTCTATCGGTTTCTTAGAAAATTACCCTGATTCTGTATTGATTCCTCATAATGCAAACGAACCACATGGTTTAAGACCTAATATATTTGATGATGGTATCGATGAAGAATTCAACAAATATTTCATCGCTATTCCTGATACATTTATTTACTTCCCTTATGATTTGGCTGAAAACTTTAGATTCAGACTTAGAGTAAGAGCTCAAAGAGACCAAAAACCAGGTATCCCAAGAGTACCAGATGATTCTGATGATTTTTATGTTGATAACGTAAGAATAATTTTCGAAGATGTCGAGGCTACTGATATTGAAGTTTCTTCAGTGAAAGTTGTTTGGCCTTTTAATGAAGTTCCAGCTACACAAGCTACTGAAATTCCAGTCTATGTTAAATTGACTAACAATACAACTACAGATGCTCAAAACTATACAGTTCATACAAACATCTATAGAAAAGGTACTGACCCAGAAACTCAATCATTATATTGTAGAAAAGCAAACATACCTACACACAATAAAGGCGTTCAAATCGAGAAGAAAATGCCTTCATTTAATGCAAGACAAAATGGTGGACCAGGTGAATATACAATTATGTCATGGGTAGCTTTAGAAGGTTTTGCTGATAAAGACCCAAGAAACGATACTACTTATACTGATTTTAGAATTGAATTTGGTCCTGAGTATGCTCTTGACCCAGTTTCTGGAGATCCATCTAACGATGTTCCTCAAATGATGAATAATGCGTTCCCTAACAAAGGCCTTAACTTCTTCGGCTATACTTATGGCGGAGATTTCGGAAACGGATGGGATTATTACAGATTAACTTCTGGTGAAATCGGTGGTTCAGGTTCAGGTCAAGTAGCAATGAAATTTAATGTTGTAAATGCTGATACTATATTTGGTTTCAAAGCATACTTCGCTTCATTAAACTCTGCTCCAGACTTTATCGAATTTGCTATCTATGATGGTACTGAAGATTATCCTTCTGACAAATTAGTAGATGGTACTAAATTATCTGCAAACAGAGGTGTTGACCATATCAGAAAAGATAAACAAGGCGACCCATTAAGAGCATATAACGAATATACTGACTACAGACTGAAAAAAGGTATTGTATTGAATCCTGGCGTTTACTGGATGACATTATCACAAGATGGTGAAACTGGTTTAGAATTAGGTGCAACTAAATACAATCAAGGTATGAGAACTATTAATGTTCACAGAAGAATACCAGAACCAATTGGTATCTCTGGTAACTCACTTTACTTAAATAAGAAATATAGAAAGAAAGCACCTAATGGCGTTGACTGGTACAACCAAAACTTCTTTGCAGCAGAGAACTCTAAAGGCTCAAGAAACTGGTTCCCATTCTCTCCAACTCAAGGTAATCCTGCTTATGCACACTTGCACCACTTAGGTATTCCTGCTGCTACTTATGGCGATGGTTATACTCAAACAATGTCAAGGGGTACTTGGTTGCCATTAATGAGACCTTTCTTCGGTACTAAATCTTACAACCAAAACGCTGTTGAAAGAAGATGTCCTCCAGTACCAATCAAGTTAATTGACTTTGATGGTACAATGACTGCTAACGGCGCTCAATTATTCTGGGCAACTGCTTCTGAAGAAAACAATAGAGGCTTCATTGTAGAAAGAATGGTTAAAGGCGACGAATCTGCAGACAGATGGAAACAAATCGAATTTGTGGCAGGCGTTGGAAACTCAACTGTAAGAAAAGACTATGAAACTGTTGATAATTCAGTTAAAAATGGTCAAACTTACATCTATAGACTAAAACAACAAGACATTGATGGTACTATCAACTGTAATGATGACGATTTAGTTATTTTAACAGCTGGTAACGGTAACGATGTGGTATTAAACCAATCTCAACCTAATCCATTCAACGAAAGCTCTAAAATTACATTTAGTATCCAAGATGCTGGTAATGTTACTTTAGAAGTTGTAGATGTTTATGGTAACGTTGTTAGAACTTTAGTTAATTCAATGTTAGACCAAGGTACTCATTCTTATACTTGGGACGGAAATTCAACTACTGGTATGCCTTCTGCATCAGGTAGATATATCTACAAACTTACTGTAGGTGAAACTGTTCTTACTCAGAATGTTACTCTTGCTCGTTAATATTAATTAACGCCTAAGTTTTAAGCCCCTGATTTCGTTTTGAATTCAGGGGCTTTTTTTATATATTGTTATCATTATATAACTCCAAAAGGATATATTATGGGAAATACGATATTCTCCAAAATCATTGCTAAAGAAATACCGGCTGACATAGTTTATGAAGATGATGATATTCTCGCTTTTAAAGATATAGCTCCAAAAGCACCAGTTCATATTCTAATCATACCAAAAGAAGAGATTCCAACAATTAATGATATTGATAATAAAGACGATTTACTAATGGGTAAAATCATAAGAATCGCTAAAGAAATTGCCAAAAAAATAGGGATAGCAGAAAAAGGTTACAGGTTGATATTCAACTGCAACCACGATGGTGGACAAGAAGTATATCATATTCATTGTCATTTACTTGGCGGCAGAAAATTAAATTGGCCACCAGGTTAAATTCATCACTACAAACATATATTTAAAACCTTAATAATCATATTTTAATGACTATAAACCTTTAAAGCAGTAAGTTAAATACAATATAATTCAACAACCATTAATTATAATTTATATTTATAATGAATCATAAAAAAAATTTTAATCTTAAAAACAATAATACTTTTAATCTTAACTGCATTGCAGAAAACTATTATGAAATTAATAATATAAATGAACTAAATACACTTGAAATCTTAGATGATGACTTCTTAATTTTAAGCGGAGGGTCAAATATACTTTTTAAATCAAATAGAATAAAAAATGTATTAAAACTTACTAACGATGAAATAACAAAAGAATATGAAGATGACAAAGTAGTAATATTAAGAGTAGGAGCAGGAAAAAATTGGGATAATTTTGTAAAATATTGCGTCGATAATAAATATTATGGTTTAGAAAATTTAGCCTTAATTCCCGGAAATGTTGGTGCTGCACCTATTCAAAATATTGGTGCTTACGGCTGCGAGCAAGATTCATGTTTTATAGAATTACTCGCTTTTGATATTCATAACAAGAAGTTTGAAACAATTGTAAAGTCAAATTGTGATTTTTCATATCGCAATTCAATATTCAAAAAAGAAAAAAATAAATATATAATCTGTGAGGTTGTTTACAAACTTTCCAAAATCCCTAATTATAATCTAAAATACAAAGAAGTAAGTGATTATATTGATAATAACTTCGGAACTAATTTTTCTATTGTGGATATCTATAATTCAGTTTGTGAAATAAGACAGTCCAAACTTCCAAACCCTACAACTTTAGGAAATAGTGGTTCATTTTTCAAAAATCCTGTTATTAGCAATGAAAAGTTCGAAGAATTAACAAATAGCTTACCTGCATTAAAATCATTTCATTATGATGAAAATAATGTAAAAATATCAGCCGCACATCTAATCGAACAATGTGGATTTAAGGGGAAGAATTACAAAAATTCTGATGCAGGAGTTTATAATAAACACGCTTTAATATTAGTTAACCATGGCAAAGCATCTGGGCAAGAAATATATAATTTATCACAATTAATTATAGATGAAATATATAAGAATTTTAAAATTACATTAGAAAGAGAAGTAAATATTATATAAAATCATGAACAATTAAATTTATAACTCGTATTAATTTCTTAAATTTGCCTTTAGATTTCAATACAAATATAAAATATCATTATGACTGAAAAACAACAAGAATTAATAGGAAAAGAATTTAAAGTCTTAGACAAAGGCTTTGTTCGATTAATTGATGTGATGGGTGATGACGCGTCAATAGTGCAATCTGCTAGGGTTTCATACGGTACTGGCACCAAAACGCTTCACGAAGATAGAGGCTTGATTAGATATTTGCTTCGCCACAAACACACAACTCCTTTCGAAATGGTTGAGTTCAAATTTCATATTAAAGTTCCCATTTTTATAGCAAGACAATGGATTAGGCATAGAACTGCGAATGTAAATGAATACAGTGGTAGATACTCAGTTATGAAAGATGAATTTTATCTTCCAAACCTCACTGAACTAAGGCCTCAATCTGCTACAAATAGGCAGGGGAGAGCTGAAGATACTTTCTCTCAAGAAAAAGCGCAAGAAATTCAAGACATTATGAATAAAACTCAAAATGATTTATATTCAGAATATGAAGGCTTATTGGATAAAGAATTAGCAAGAGAACTAGCGCGTATAAACTTACCTCTTTCAAATTACACTGAATGGTATTGGAAAATTGATTTACATAATTTATTGCATTTTTTAAGACTAAGAGTTGATAGTCACGCTCAGTACGAAATAAGAGAATATGGTTTAGTAATGGCAGATTTAGTCAAAGAATTTGTACCACTCGCTTGGGAAGCTTTTGAAGATTATGCCTTGAAATCAATTTATTTCTCCAGAATGGAAAAAAATCTATTAAAAGAACTGGTCTCAGGTAAATCTTTAGACGAATTAGACTATGAAGCGGCAGGATTAAAACTAAGAGAAACAAAAGAATTTAAAGAAAAAATTACAGCTATGCTTAGCGAATAAAACTCTAAAATGATATAAATAATTAAAAAGTTAAATAAAATAAAAAACACAAGATAGAAAATGAAAAAAATATTAATTACCCTTAGCCTGTTCATTGCTTTTTATAGCTCTTCATATGCAAATATGGCAATCAAACTATTAGAAGAAAATATAGAAGCAAGAGGTGGAATTGAAAAATTGAAATCCATTGAAGTTATAGAGTTTGCAATTGTAACCAAATCAGAACAAATGCCAGTTCCAGATACTTCCAGAAATTTATACTCAGGTGATAAATATAGAATTTCAAGCACTGGAACAAACACAGTAGTATTTGACAATGGAAAAGAAGGATATGTGCTGTCACCCATGTTCGGAGCAGATACTCTCACTAAAATGAATGACCAACAAAGAGCTCAAATGAAAAACCAATTTAAACAAATTAAAGGTTTTTTGTTGGGTTATGTTTTTAAAATGTATCAAAAAAAAGAACAATTTAATATAGAATATCTTGGAAAAGAAAAAATTGGTAATGAAGATGTCAAAAAAATTAAAATCAGCTCTCCGCAATCAGTATTAGTAACTAATTTATTCTTAGGTAAAAATGATAAAATGACTAAAAAAATTGAGATTGTTACTCCGCAAAATACATTAGAATTTACCTTAAGTAATTACAAAAAAGTTGATGGAGTTTTATTTCCGCATAAAATTAGAATGACCAATCCAATGATGAACATAGACCAATACATCGCAGACTTAAAATTCAACCATAAAGTACCAGACAAATTATTTAATGAATTATAATTTAATTACCCAAAAATATTAATTAGCAATATGAAGTCATGGCAAAGGTAATAGTAGGATTTTCAGGAGGTGTAGATTCAAGTGTTGCAGCTTACTTAGTAAAACAGCAAGGGCATGAAGTCGAAGCACTTTATATGCAAAATTGGGACGATACCACTGGTTTAAAAGATGGAGAATGCCAATGGGAAGAAGATTATAATTATGCTAAAATGATTGCTAAACAGCTCAATATTCCTTTAGAAAAACTTAATTATAGCGAGCAATACCGAGATAGAATTGTTAATTATATGTTCGACGAATATAAAGCTGGACGAACCCCGAACCCAGATGTATTATGTAATAGAGAAGTAAAATGGGATTTATTTTTAAATGAAGCTTTGAAACGTGGAGCTGACTATGTTGCCACCGGACATTATTGCAGAAAAAACGTGAAGAATATTGATGGTGATAAGCGTTATTCCCTATTAAAAGGACTTGACGTAAACAAAGACCAATCATATTTTTTATGTCAATTGAACCAATTCCAGCTATCAAAAGCCTTATTTCCAATAGGGGATATGAATAAATCTCAAGTCCGAGAATTAGCTCTTAAATTAGATTTAGCATCAGCCAATAAAAAAGATTCTCAAGGTCTCTGCTTCATCGGTAAGGTTGATTTGCCAACTTTCCTTCAACAAAAACTGATTTCCAAATCAGGCGATATAATAGAAATCAGTAAAGAAAAAGCTGTTGAGCTTACTATAGATATTGACCAAAATGACTTCAAACAAGTCGCTCTACCCATAAATCTAAAAAAAGAATATGGAACAGTGATTGGGAAACACAACGGGGCTCAGTTCTATACAATAGGACAAAGAAGAGGATTAGGAGTTGGCGGCAAAGTTGAACCATTATTTATAGTTCAAATAGATGTCCAGAATAACATAATATACGTAGGTGAAGGAAAAAAACATGCACTCCTAAATAGAAAAGGACTATTTATTAAAGAAAACGAAATCCATTACTTAGATAATTCAAATTCTTTAAAGATTGGTGAGACTAAAGAATATGATGTGAAAATTAGATACAGACAAAAGTCCCAAAAAGCAAAATTAATTAAAACAGCTGAAGGATTGTTCATATATTTTGATGAATTACAATCAGGCATAGCCCCAGGACAATTCGCTGTGTGGTATAAAGGTGATGAATTAATTGGAAGTGGTGTAATATCTTAAACAGTTTACTCATAATATAATATTATTTATATCTAGAATATTATCATCTCTATCAAAATCCAACATAGCATTTATTAATTGAAATGATTTATACTTTTTTAAATCTGATAACCTTATATTCTTTTCCTTTATTATGTTATTGTTCAAAAGAAATTGACGTTTTGTTCCATTTAGTAAATAACTCGTTGGAGTATGCCACTCAAATCCATTATAAAAAACTAAATTTGCAATAGAGCTATCCAATATATAATCTCCACTTACAATTAAAATATCATCACAATCATCTCTTAAATTATAAAGCTCATTAATCTTTTTCCTATCAAGAAATTTTAAACTATAAATATCAGAATTATTAGTATTCACTATCTTTAAAGTGTTTATTTTTCTTTTTTTATATTTCTCAATTTCGTATTCAATTATATCTTTATTATAAATAATTCTTAATTTATAAACACTACTACCTAAAGTATTAATTTCTGAAAATAAAAAGTCAAAGTTAAATGAACGTTCAATATTAAATAACTCTTTAACAGATTTAATCATTCGCTCTATATGATAATCCGAATTTATTATCAAATTGTTCTCTATTTTTATAGATTCAAAAAGTAGGTACATAAATTTTATCTATCAATTCTTTATATTCAGCTTCTTTATTCGATAAAAATGTTATCCCACCGCCTGATCTAAATTGAAAATAATCTTCAACTTTCTCTATATATCTTATCATCACAGCAGACTCAAGTTTATGCCCATCAAAAACACCAAATACACCAGTATAATAACCCCGCTCTCCGATTTCACTATTTCTAATTATCTCCAAAGTTTTCTCTTTCGGTGCTCCAGTTATCGAGCCGGCAGGCAAGAGCCGAAGAAACATATCTCCTGCATTATTCTCGAATTCTTCTCTCAGTTTCCCAGTGATCTTAGAACTTGTCTGAAACAAATTCTTTTTATTAGTTTTTAACTTGTCTAAATATCTAAACCTCTCAACTTTAATCTCCTCTGCTATTATGGATAAATCATTTCTTATCAAATCCACTATAGTATAATGTTCCGCCAACTCTTTTTTATCATCTAGTAGAATTTGCTCTGCATTAACTATGCTGGCATCTATTGTCCCTTTCATTGGGTAAGAACTAATAACTCCATCTTCTATCTCTACAAATATTTCGGGAGAAAAAACTACAAATTCATCTTTATATTTCAATTTGAATTTTGCATTTGAAATATAAAAAATTTCCTCAAAACTTAAGTTAATAGCAATTTTTGAAGGGAAAGTAAGATTAAGTAAATATGTATTACCATAGTGAATATTTCGTTGCACATTATTGAACCCATGTTCAAATATATCAAATTCTATCGGTTTGCTTTTTAGGTCAATTTTCTTATCAATCACAAAGTTCTTATCTGAATTATCAAATAATGAAGTTTTTATTAAAATATCATTTGTAATTTTGTCTAACTTTAATATTACTGGTTTCTGTTTTTCATAATCTAACATGAAGAAAAAAGGAATCGATTCTGAAAAATACAGATTAAATTTATTTCGAAAGTCTTCTAAACTACTCAACATGAATGTACTTATAATTGATAATAACGACTCTTTTTCTTATAATTTACTAGAGCTAATACGCAAAATTATAAAAAAACGTCCTGATATCATCTCAATAAATGAATTAAATATTGGTGATGTCCAATTATATGATAAAATTATACTTTCCCCCGGACCCGACATTCCAAAGCCAAATGATAATATGGCAAAAGTATTAGAAATGTATAAAGGAAACAAATCAATACTCGGCGTATGTTTGGGCTGCCAAGCTATTGCACAATTTTTTGGAGCATCGCTTTATAATATGCCAGACATAGTTCACGGTATGAAAAGAAAAACTAATATAATCGACACCAAAGATTATTTATACGCTGGATTAGGAGACGAAATTGATGTTGGTTTATATCACTCATGGACAATCTCAAAATATTCAATGCCAAAAGAACTACAAATTACTTCCATAAGCGAAGAAGGAATAATAATGTCAATCTCTCATACAGATTATGATATAAAAGGAATTCAGTACCACCCTGAATCCTATATGACCAAATCAGGCTATCAAATTATGAAAAATTATTTGTTAAACAACTCCTAATCAAGTATTTTAAAATGTTAACAATTATATTTTTTCAACAACTAATATTTTTTAATATATTTAATATAATTATTATTAATTTTGATAATGAATTCACACTATTAAATTTATACTTTCACCAAAAATAAAGATTATAAAATTATGGCTAAAGATAAAAGAAAAGAGACCGCAACCTTAAGTATTCCAGAAGAAAAACTCAAAGCAGTAAGTTTTGCAATTGATCAAATAGAAAAAGAGCATGGAAAAGGCTCTATAATGAGACTAAACGATAAAAAAGTTGTTAGTATTGAAGCTATTCCTACCGGTTGCATGTCATTAGATGCCGCTATTGGAGTTGGAGGAGTTCCAAGAGGTAGAATTGTTGAAATCTACGGTCCAGAATCTTCGGGTAAAACTACTGTTTGTTTGCACGTTATTGCAGAAGCACAAAAAACTGGCGGATTAGCAGCATTCGTTGATACCGAACACGCATTAGATATAAACTATGCCCAACGTCTCGGGGTAGATTTGAATAATCTACTACTTTCTCAACCAGAATTTGGTGAGCAAGCTCTTGATATTGTTGAAACTTTAGTCCGCTCTGGTGGTCTTGATGTTATAGTTGTAGATTCAGTCGCAGCTCTAACTCCAAGAGTTGAAATAGAAGGTGAAATGGGTGATGCTCAAATGGGATCTCAAGCAAGGCTGATGTCTCAAGCAATGAGGAAGCTAAATGCAGCAATAGGAAAATCTAAAACTACTGTTATATTTACAAACCAATTACGCTCCAAAATCGGTGTCATATACGGAAATCCTGAAACTACAACTGGCGGTAATGCACTTAAATTTTATGCTTCAGTTAGAATAGACATAAGAAGAAAAGAAATTTTAAAAAATGCACAAGATATTATAGGTAACCGTGTTAGAGCAAAAATTGTTAAGAATAAAGTTGCTCCACCTTTCAAAGAAGTAGAGTTCGATATTTTATATAATGAAGGTATTTCTAAAATCGGCGATTTGATTGACGTAGCCGTGCAACATGGATTAATTGCAAAAGGTGGCTCGTGGTACACCTACAAAGAAGATAGAGTACAAGGAAAAGATGGATTAAAAAATCTATTAAAAGAAAATGAAGACATGTTAAGCTCACTTTGGAAAGAAGTTAAAGAAACTTTAAATCCGACTAAAAAAGAAGAAACATAATTTAACTTCTTAATTTCAATTAATTAACCTTTAGCCTTGAAAATATAATCATTTAAGCGAACTACTTTTAATAATAGTTCGCTTTTTTTTATATTCTACAAAATTCAATAATTCTCTGTAAAAGAATTTAGAAACAGTGTGTAATAAGTCAGTATATTTATTTATATTGTAGGAATATATATTGTTTAGTAGTTATAAATTGATAAAATTATGGAAAAAATAGGTTTGTTTCCGCTTAGTATTGTATTATTTCCCCACACTGCTTACCCCCTGCATATTTTTGAAGAAAGGTATAAACAACTTATCTCCGAAGCAATTGCAAATGATTCTGAATTCGGAATTACCTATATGAGTGGAAGCAAAATGTACGAAGTAGGGTGCAAAGCAATAGTCAAAGAAGTTTTAAGGCAATTTGATGATGGCAGGTTAGACATTATTGTCGAAGGAGTTGAACGATTTATGGTAAAGTCACTTATTGATAATCCGGGAAGCTATTATACTGCTGAAATCACAGAATATAATGACAGATTCTACGATTTAGATGAGGAAGCCGTTCATTCTTGTATAGAACTTTATAATGAAGCAGCACATAAAATTAAACTTGTAAATATACCACCAATAGATAAAAACAATTTTCACCATGAAAACCCTTCATTCTATATTGCTACGAAAGTTGGTATAAGCCCAATAGACAAACAAGTCCTTTTAGAATTAAACTCAGAAAATAAACGAATCAAATATCTAATTAAACATTTGACTGCATTATTACCTACGTTAAATGATAAAAACCAATTAAACACAATAATTAAAAATGACGGATATTTCAAAACAGATAGCTGATAATAAAAAATTTCCAATGATAATGGGAATTTTAAATGTAACTCCAGACTCATTTTCAGATGGTGGCAGATTCAAAACAACAAAAGATGCAATTGATTATGCTCTACAAATGGCAAATGATGGGGCAGATATAATTGATATAGGAGGCGAGAGTACTCGACCGGGAGCTGAAGAAGTAAGTTTAAACGAAGAACTAAGAAGAGTTATACCTGTAATAGAAGGGATTAAAAACAATAATGACAATATCAAAATATCAATTGATACTACTAAATATGAAGTTGCTAAAAAAGCCTGCGAATTAGGAATAAATATTATTAATGATATTAGCGGTTTACAGTTCGAACCAAGATTAGCAGAGTTAGCTCAGAAATATGACAAAGAATTAATTATAATGCATACCAAAGGAAAACCCAAAACTATGCAAAATTCTACCGCATATAATAATATCATTGAAGAACTAAAATTATACTTCAATAATCAAATTTCACTTGCAAATAGTTACGGTGTAAAAAAAATTATAATTGACACTGGGGTTGGTTTCGGAAAAAAATTAGAACATAATTTAGAAATATTAAAAAATTTAGAAGAATTTAATAATTTTGGTTATCCCCAAATGCTAGGGATTTCTCGCAAATCATTCTTCGACCATTTGCTAAATATAAAAGTAGCGGAAGAAAGAGACATACCAACTGCATTATTGCATTCACTACTCCTCAAAAATAATCTAAAAATGATTAGAATACATAATGTAAAATTATTTTCAACCCTCCGTACAATTAATTCTGCATTAACTTGAGACCAAAATTAAAATGATGTGTCATTATCTATAGTAGGCAAATAATAAAATGAAAATGTATAGAAGAAATCTACATGAATTATCTCAACAAAAGTTAATTAACTCGATTTATTATTTTATTATCACCTCACTTTTTAACTTAAAATTTAGTTCTTTTTTTATTAAATCAATAATATTGAAATTACCTCTACTGCTGGTATTTACAACATTTTATTCCTGTAACGTCTGCGATAGTAACGGTGGAGATAGCAATCCAAGTAAACCAAAAATTGTATTTTCAAGTAACTTTGATGGGATTAATAATGTTTATGAAATTTCAGAAAATGGCTCAAACCTAAACGAATTAGTAGTTAATGCAGACCTATCATTTGCTAATTCAATTACATTCTCTTATGTAAGAAAAAGCACTACTTCAGATACTTTATTTGTTTATGACGGCAAATCTTCAGAAATTTCAATAGCCATTTATCCTGACAAGATTGTCAATCCTATAATGAGCGTAAAATATAATGAAATTTATTATTATGAAGGAAATAGTCGATTAATAAATACTGACTTAAACGGCTCATTAGAAATAGTCTCAGATAAATATTTTGATACTTATGTTCACAGCCTCTCAAACAATGAAGATAAATTAGCATTTATAGAAAATGAAGCAAATGAACTATATTTATTGATAGTCAGCATTGACAATAAAATAATTAAAAAAATAAAATTAGAACAGTTCTTTGAATATGAAAAATTGAATTTAGAAATAAATTGGTTTAAAGATGATAGTAAATTAATCTTTACTGGTAAAAAAGACGATAAAAATCTTATAATTGAATATGATTTTAATCTTAACAAGTTAAATTATGTATTTACCAAAGGATTAGTAGCAATAAATCCAATATATGTAAAAGAGGACTACATTTTATTTGGCACTATTAGCGGCGAACTTTGGATATATGAAAAAGAAAAAGATAATTTCATTGTCCTAAATGAAGTTTACCAAGGCGAAAGCTTTATTTATAACAGCTGGTCTGAGCAAAATCAATTATTACTTTCTCATTTAAGCACAGATGGAATTAAAGAAAATTCAGTTTATACATTCAAATTAGATTTCGCTGAAAATACTGTGAAAATAGTAAACCAGCTTATGATAAATAACAAGGCAAATAGGGCATTTTGGCAAAAGTAATGAAAAGTAATTACTCAAAATATAGTGATGATGAGCTATTCCAATTAATGAAAAGCTCGGAAAAGAAAAAATCTGAAGCAGGTTTTTCTGAACTATATTCAAGATATTCCCAAAGAATATATGCCTATTGCCTCCGAGTTACTGGATACCCAGACGATGCAAATGATATATTTCAAGAAGCATTTACAAAGTTCTTTAAAAATGCAAAGAAAAATGAAAGTATTCAAAATATTCCAGCATTTATTTTAGTTATTACTCGAAATTTATGCCTTAATTATCAAAGGGATAAAAAAGTAAATGTAAGTTTTGAAGACTTTAATTTCTCTACTTATGACGAAGGATACGAACAAAAAGAATTATTAGACCTCATCGCAAAGTCATTAGAACTATTAGATTTTGAATATAAAGAGGCTTTCATCCTTCGCCAGTACCAAGGGATGTCGTACAAAGAAATCGCAGAAATTACTTCTGTTTCAATATCAGCTGCTAAAAATAGATTTTGGCGAGCCAAAGAAAAAATTAAAACAATATTAACTCCATATTTAGAAGATATAGAAAAAATGAAATAAAAAGTTAATATTTAAAATACAATCAAGTTTATTACAAAGAAATTAAAATATATTAGAGTTTAAAAATGTCTTACGAAAAATTAATACACGAATACTTAGATACAGGCTTAGATGAAACTGCCGAGCAATCTCTATTTGCAGAAGTATCTAAAAATGCTGAAGTAAGAACGGAATTTAATCACCAAGTACGATTAAATAATATAGCCAGCAAAGATATGCAAACTATTATGCCGCCTTCCGAACTTACTAAAGATGTGTTTACATCCTTAGGGTTCACCCCTCCAGCTTCTAACCCTATTCTTCCGGCAACTTCTCTTGTTTCATCTCTGAAAAAATATACTTCCTATCTATTTACTGCGGTAATCGGAGCAACAATTTCCTATTTATTATTTATAAATATAGAAGGGAACACCAATTCAGGATTAACTAATAATTCCCAAATTTCTACAATTGAATCCACATCTAATGCTGCTGAAAATCCACAAATTTTAAAACAAAACTTTGTCAACGGAGCAAGCAATAACTATATCTATGATATCGAATCTATAAAACCATCAAAAGCAAATCAATTAGTTATAACAAATACTAATAATAAAGCCCAGCAAGAAAATCAGAACACAGGTAACCAATCTGATTTTAGTTTAATGGATTCCTTTAAAGCGAATATGCCTAAAGTACAAGAAATTATTAACGATAACAATAAATCATTTTTTGACGAATTAGTAGATAATCTAAGCAATGTTATAAACAGTGGACTATTAATCAACTCAACATCTCCAGATGAAATTTCAACCAATACGCCCCAATTAAACATTAATACAAGTTCAAACAATGGTATAGACGAAAATTTAGTAAGCAATAACCATCAAGAAATTGAGAACATCGATACAGAGTGGACACTACAGTTAAGAGTTCTTTCAGGCAAATCAACCCCTTCTGTGGACCTTAATACACAAACAGAATTTTTTGATAATATCAGCCTTAGTGTTCTTTATGATGTAAATTACGATTTTTATATAGGTGCCGAATTTGGTAAAGAAAAATACGGATTAGAATACAATAGAACTATTGCTGGAAGCAAACAATTAGAAGCTAAAAATCCTTCATTATTCTGGTATGGTGCCAATGTTAAATATATGCCAAGCAGTTTATTATCCAACGAATACTTTAATCCTTATGCTCAAATTGGTATTGGAGCAAGCTCAATAGGACCAATGGCAAGAGGACAAGCCGGATTTTATCTGAGACCAGATGCAAGATTCTCCTTATTATTAGGATTTGAATTTTCAAAACTATGGTACAAATCTAACGAAAATGTTTGGTACAATTCATTTAATCAAGGATATAGCTTGGGAATTAACTACAATTTTTAATACACTAAATTATTAATGAAATTAGTATCCATATCAGTTTACATCCTATTAATTAGTTTGTATATAACTTTGCTTTACTCATGCGAATGCGTAAATGATTTGGACACTGAGAAAAAAATTACACCAACCGAATTTGCTCAAAACAGATTTTATAATTTTAATGATGATTTTTCAACAGTAAAAATATACTCCCAAGATACTGAACTCGAAACAACCGACAAAGAATACTCAACAGTAGATTATATTGAGTATTCTGCCGGAAATACTAATATTACAATTAAATCACAAGGTGAAATAATCCTTAATTCACTTACTAATTTCCATGTCAATAATAAATACACAACAATCTTTTTTGGAAACGCCGAACGACCTAAATTAATTATACTCGATGACAATATTACTACAAACAGTACTAATAATTTTTATTTAAGATTAGTAAATATAACTAATAACGTGATTACCTATGAACTAAATCAGGATAAGAATAATTTATCAAAAAGTAATAATACAGATTTCATAGAATTAGACCAAAACTCCACATTCAAAATCAATGATTCGACCATTAGTTTACTCGGATTTGCTAATGGTCAAGAATATACCTATATATATTCTGATAAAATTGTTTATTTAATTGATTAATTAAAAAAATATTTACTCTCTTCAAGTTAATATAACACTATTCTAAAGTTGAAAAAGATTTAATCCTGAATCTGAAGTTTTGCCATATACAGTTTAATAGCAACACCAGAGCTAATAACAAAACTTGCAAAAAGACCAAATCCAGAGAGTAAAAATGGATACAAATATATTCGAGAGAGGTCGAACATTTGACCAAAAGGCATATCGTCAACCTTATTAAACATCCAATCTGACCTATGAAGCCCCATCAAAAATAAACTCAATAAAAATCCAATAAGAGACAGATTAAATAAAACAATAGATTTTCTTAGTATTGGATATTTAATCGCAATATCTTCCCCATATTCCTTCTTAAGCACATAAAATACCGAAGCTAATAATATCGTTGTATTAATACCAATTGTAGTTCCCATAGAGTGAGCAACGGTTATTTGTGTACCATGAGTAAAATAATTTAAAGCAGGAATTGAAATTAATAATGCTAAAACAAGGTTTGCAAACACCCACTTATCCGTTGCCATTAAATATCTATAAGTCAAACAATTCTCTGTTTTTTCCTCTTCACTCATACTCTTTTTAAACTCTCTAATCATTTTAATGATTATTATCCACTCCGTCATCGATGTAATATAAGATAATATCCTAATCCAAGGCTCCGAAGGAACTAAATAAGTATGATGTGCCCAGCCAAGCATAAGATTAGTAAGTCCTAAAAAAAAGAAGAAAAATGCAGTATTACTCCGAGCATAAGATTCATCATTTTTAACTTTCGCCATCAAAAATATAGCTGTCCCATAAACTAATAGATTCCAAGAACCTACAAATGAGCCATAAGACTTCCACTGTATAGTAAAGTCTCTAATAAATTCTCCACGCACAGATGTGAAAATCCAAAAATTAGACTCTATTAAATGGTATATCATGAAGATTATACCAGTAGTCCACATCCATAAATATACAGGATATGATTTTACCTTAATTGTTGTTTTTATAAAATTAAAAGCAAATATTGCCCACGAAATTAAAATCGGAATCATTATATAAGGTGAGAATGATAAATATTCTCTACCACCAACATTACCAGAAAAAAAAGAATAAAAAATTGCTAAAGCTGAAATAAAAAATAATAAAAAATGAATCCAAATCAATGTTTCGGAGTAAATTTTTACCTTAATCTCATTTCGAATATAATAATAAATTCCTCCTGTTACAGAAAGAATAATCCAACTTACTGCCGTTGTTACATGTAAAGGTCTAAGTGTATTAAATGTAAAAGAATCCTTTAAAAAATCTGGAATGAGACTTTGAAAGCCAATCAATAGTCCAATAGTAGCAGTTAAAATAAGTGAACCGAGTGCTAAAATAATAAATAGCAGAGCAGATTGGATTTTCATAAATTAGTTGTCATTGAAGTTGTCAGATAGTTTCTCGTCATCTTTATACTCTATATTTACCCAACCAAATTTGCTAAAACTCGTGTTGTAATTAGGATAAATACCAGATTTATCAACCTCACTTAAAAACTGAGTGATAGCTTCTTTTTCATCTTGATTAAATTCAAATTTTGGCATTGATTTGATGCCTGAGTTTAACATAGCATGTATGTAGGCATCTCCTCTTTTCGAATAAACATTAGTAAGGTCAGGTCCCAGATAACCACCCAGACCATAGAACTGGTGGCATGATACACAATTATTATCTTGAAATAATTGCTGTCCATTTATTGCTAATTGTGATAATTGAACTTCTGTTGGGGCTTCTTGCTGATAAATCAAGTAGTTATAGAAGGAAAAACCTAATATTAGAGTAGCCATTAATATTTTATAAAAGTTTTCCCTACCCGTGGGGCCATTGTCAGTCATGATAGTTTATATTCATTTAATTGTACAGATAACAGATACAAAGTTAAAAAATTATATGATATAAGTCAAGTTTTGTAACAATGTATTTAAAAATTTAATATATTTGTATTATATTTTTATTAATAATATTGAAATTTATAACAATTATGGACAAATTACATTTTGAATTAAAAGGCTCTGGCACACGAAAAATCATTCTACTTCACGGATTTATGGGAAGTACTAATGATTGGGACGAAGCAGTTAAAGTTTTAGAAGACAATTATGAAATATTGATGATAGACCTGCCTGGTCATGGCAAATCTATTAATCTAGATAGAAAATCATATAGTCTTCCTTTTTGCATGGAACAAATTGTGAAAATTGTTACTATTAATAACTTCAAAAACTCAACTATGTTCGGATATTCAATGGGTGGAAGAATTGCTCTCTCAACCATATTAAAGTATTCAGATATTACTACCGAATTGATTTTAGAATCAAGTTCCCCTGGTTTAAACTCACGTAAAGAAAGAATGGACAAAACCATAAGCGATTTGAAATTAATTAAAGATATTTACAAAGCAATGTCATTCTCCGAATTTGAAAAATTCCTCAACGAATGGTATTCAAACCCACTCTTTGGTAAATTAAAAAAACACAAATCATTTGGTAAACTCGTAGAGCTAAGAGTAAATAATTTGGCAGAAGAATTAGAAAAATCGTTAATAGGATTGGGCGCCGGAACCCAACCATCTCACTGGGGAGACCTATCTAAAATTAATATGCCCGTTACCCACATCGTAGGAAATAAGGACAAAAAATACTTAGAAATAGCAGAACAAATGGCAGAAACCATTAAAGATTATTCTATTATCGAAATAGACAAAGTGGCACATAATGCACATTTTGAAAAGGGAAAAGCATTCTGGGAAATGGATATATTTTAATTAACCAATAAGTTAAGTTTTGATGATTTAAGCAGATTTTTTCAAAAAATATTTCCTAATATCAAAATAATTATTTAAGTTTATTAAACAAAAACAAAATAACTATTTTAAGATTTATACAGGAGTTCAAAATGAAGCTCTATTCTGCAAAAAATATTAGGAACATAGCTCTTATTGGGCATTCAGGCTCCGGCAAAACTATCTTTGCCGAAGCCGCAATGCTTCAAAGTGGTGCGATTTCACGTATGGGGTCTCTCACCGAAAACAACACAGTCTCTGACCACAACGAATTGGAACAAGAAAAACAACATTCTATCTATAGCTCTTTACTTTCAACCGAGTGGAAAAATTCAAAATTAAATATTATTGATGCTCCAGGATTTTCCGATTATGTTGGACAAGTAGTAAATTCACTAAGAGTTTGTGATTCCTCATTAATCTTTGTTAACGCACACAGCGGATTAGAAGTAGGTACAGAACGAAGCTGGGTAAATTCAAAAAATGCAGATATTGCTGTTGGCTTTTGTATAAATAAATTAGATACTGAAAGTAATTTTAATAATGTAGTTGATGAAATTAAAAATCAATTTGGTGGCTCCGCTACCATTGTTCAATATCCACTTAATCCAGGAGATGGCTTTGATTCTATCATCGATTTATTAAGCAATAAACTTCATAAATATTCAAATGGAAAATTACAAGTCTTAGAAATACCAGACAGTGAAAAAGATACAGCTGAAAATTATAGGAATGAACTAATTGAGTCTATTGCCGAATCAGATGAAGATTTAATGAATAAATATTTTGAAGATGGTGAACTATCCGACGATGATTTGCATAAAGGTATCAGAAAAGCAATGGTCAAAAGAGATATATTCCCAATTCTTTGCACTGCAAGCCAGCCAAATGTTGGTATTGATGGTGTGTTAAATTTTCTTAGTGAAAACTTCCCATCACCAGTAGATATGCCAGTAATTAAGACAGACGATGGAAGAGATGTCCCTTGCGAATCAAGTGGTCCTACCTCCTTGTTTATGTATAACATGGTATCTGATGCTCGAACTGGCGATCAAATGTTTTTCAGAGTTTACTCCGGAAAAGTTAAACACAGTGATGACTTGATAAATACCAATAATAGTAACTCCGAAAGAGTTGGACAATTATATACGATATTAGGAAAAAATAGAACAGAAATAGAACATTTAGAAGCCGGTGATTTAGGTGCAACAGTCAAATTAAAAACAACTCAAATAAATGATACACTATGCCAAAAAGGATTAGATGCAAAATTCCCTCCAATAGAGTACCCTAATTATAAAGTAAGAGTAGCTATTGAACCAAAAGTTAAAGGTGAAGAAGAAAAAGTAGGATTAGGACTTCATCATATTCACTCAGAAGACCCTTCTGTAGTTGTTGAACATTCTTCAGAATTAAGGCAGATAATCGTATTTGCCCAAGGCGATGTCCACCTACAAAGCATTAAAAAAAGATTAGAATCAAGGTATAAAGTTGAAACCGAATTCAAAGAACCAAGAGTGCCATACAGGGAGACAATTCAAAAACAAGCAAAAGGCTACTACCGACATAAAAAACAATCCGGCGGTGCTGGACAATTTGCCGAAGTACACATGATGATAGAACCATATTTTGAAGATGCACCAAACCCAAGTGGCGTTTCAGTTAGAAAAAAAGATTTATTCGATTTGGACTGGGGTGGAAAATTAGAATACTTAAACTGCATAGTAGGAGGGGTAATTGACCAAAGATTTCTGCCCGCAATACTCAAAGGAGTAATGGAAAAAATGGAAGTAGGTCCACTTACTGGCTCTTATGTAAGAGACATCAGAGTAATAGTCCATGACGGCAAAATGCACCCAGTTGATTCAAATGAAGCTGCTTTTAAAATGGCAGGCTCCCATGTATTCAAAGATATTTTCGTTGATGCTGCACCAAAATTATTAGAACCAATTTACAATGTAAAAATTAGAGTACCCGAAGACCATGTAGGAGATATAATGAGTGATTTACCTTCACGGAGAGGAGTAATTTTAGGAATTGACACCGAAGGTAAATATCAAGTAGTAGATGCCAAAATGCCATTAGCTGAATTAGATAATTATTCTGCAGCTCTTCGTTCATTAACTCAAGCAAAAGCTACATTCGATGCAAGTTTCGACGCTTATGATACAGTTCCAATGAATGTCCAACAAGAATTAATTAAAAAATATAACGAAGCCGAAGAAGAATAATCTTGAATTTAGTTTTTCATCGTCTATAATTAATTTGAATTAATAGAAATTATTAGTTTTCAAAAAAATATTTGTTTTTAAAATTAATTTTCGTACTTTTGATTTGCGAAAAAGCGTTATGCTGAAATAAAATAGTAAATTATAGTTTATGTTATTATTAACAAATAGGGATATTATGAAATTATTCATCAACACAATACTTGTACTTGGCTTTTTATTAGTAGCCTCAAGTTGTGGCAAAAAAGCTGAAATGGAGGAAACTAAAGCTCCAGAAACTGAGCAAGCAGCTCCAGAAGCAACAGAACCTGAAACTGATATGCACGAACACGATGGCATGGAAGAAGAAGGCGGAGAAGAAGGCGGAACTGAAGAAGATGGCGGTACAGAAGAAGGTAACACCGAAACAGAAGAAGGTGGAGCTGAAGGCGGAGAAGGTTAATTAACCTCTTCCAAATGAAAATTATTAATGCCACATTTTTTATGTGGCATTTTTTTTTATTTAAATATCAATTTGAAAATAAACAATAAAAACAATATCAAATAGTTACTAATTACTGAAAGAATTTGTATATTAAAATAAGCATTATGAAACTATTAGATTTTACTCTAGCTCAAAAAAAAGAAATACTAAAAAGAGATTTATACAAATGTGTTATTTGTGGTTATAGCGAAAAAGAAGGTGTTGAATTGCACATAGACCATATTCGTCCTAAAAGTCTTGGTGGTTTAAATGAAATTGAAAATGGTCAAACCCTCTGTGCTAAACATAATGTCATCAAGAAAAATTTGAAACAAACCGAAACTGGTAAAAAAATGTATATCCAATTATATGAACTAGCAAGAAAGGAAAATAATACTGAATTAATCCTTTTCTGTCAAGACATCCTAAAAGTCTTTGAAAAATATGACATCAACGGTCATATAGAATGGAAAGAGTAAATTTTAATTAAATTAAAAAAAATTAAAATAATTTGAAACCTAATTAAAAAACTACCGTACAGTCTATAATTAGTAAATCAGGGGGCTACTGATACTACTACCTCGTTAGGCTTCATTTTATGAGCATGGATAAGAAAATTACCAATAAATCATTAGGTTATAAAAATTTTATAGTCTATTCCTTTATTGCTATTATTTTTACTTTCCTACTAATTACTATGTTCAATGAAAACTCCAATTCATTAAACGTCAAAACCGAAAGACTTAAGATTTATAAAATTGTAAAAAATGATTTCCAAGAATATATCCCAGTAAGAGGAATTGTTTCACCCCTTAAAACTATCTATTTAGATGCTATCGAGGGGGGACGAGTCGAAGAAATCTTTGTCAAATCAGGCTCAATTCTAAAAAAAGACGACCCAATACTCCGTCTCGAAAATTCAAATTTATTAATGGATATTATGTACCGCGAAGCCGAGTTTTACGAACAAAGTAATAATCTCAGAAACACCCGGCTGCTTTATGAACAAAATTTACTAAAACTCAAAAATGACCTAATAGAATACGAATATCAATTTAATAATAATAAAAGGGCCTATGAAAGAAACAAACTATTAAACAACCAAATGTTTATCTCTGACGAAGAATTTGAAACATCAAAAAATAATTTTAACTACATAAAGAAAAAATTAGAGTTAACAAAAGAATCTCAAAGAGTTGATTCCATTTTCAGAATTCAACAAATAAAACAATTAGAAATATCCTTGAAACGAATGGAGTTTAATCTAAACTTTGTAAAACGAAAATTAGATAATCTAATAATTAGGTCTCCCATAAATGGGCAACTATCAGCGATGAATATAGAATTAGGTGAATTTATTTCCAAAAGCTCAAGAATAGGTCAAGTAGATAAAATAGATAAATTTAAAATCCAAGCACCAGTCGATGAACATTTTCTCCCCAGAATTAGCATCGGGAATATTGGAAGCTTCAGATTTAACAACAAAGGCTTTAAAATAAAAATATCGAAAATCTATCCAGAAATAAGAGCTGATGGCTCATTCTTAGTAGATTTCGATTTAGGTAAAAACGACATCATGGGTCTCAGGCGTGGACAGTCACAAGATATTAAATTAGAACTCGGCAACCCTATAAAAACTAAATTAATTGCAAAAGGTGGATTCTACAACCAAACAGGTGGAAATTGGGTTTACGTGCTAAATAAAGAAAAAACTGAAGCAAGAAAAAGAAAAATTAAAATTGGCAGACAAAATCCAGAATATTTCGAATTAAAAGAAGGCTTGGATATAGGAGAAGAAGTAATTATCTCTTCCTATGATAATTATAATCATGTGGAAGTCTTAAATATTAATAAAATGGAATAATATGATATAAATATATAATATTAAGTAAATTTCTTGGGTTCTCCTACTTTAATTAAGTATTACAGTTGCCCCTTGTAAATACCATGGGGAACCCAAGATTTTTTTTAAATTTATCCAATAGTAAAACAATTCATTGAATTGCAAAGCAGTTATAAGTAGAAACGGAAATGAAAGTATTTAATTTTAAAATGAGAAAAATATGATAAAAGCTAAAAATTTAAGGAAAGTATTTCAAACCTCCGAAATAGAAACAACAGCAGTAAATAATGTTAATTTCAACATTGATAAAGGCGAGTTTGTAGCTATCATGGGACCTTCCGGTTGCGGAAAATCAACCCTTCTCAATATCATTGGGCTGCTTGATAGTCCCACCGGTGGATCTTATAGTTTCTTAGACAATGAAGTCAGCGATTTTAATGAAAAGCAACGTGCTAACATTAGAAAAGAAAATATAGGATTTGTATTCCAATCATTCAATCTAATTGACGAACTTACAGTTTTTGAAAATGTAGAATTACCTCTTTTATACCATAAAATCCCTAAAAATGAAATCAAAACAAGAACAAATGAAATATTAGATAGAATGCAACTTACTCCTCGCTCAAAACACTATCCTCAGCAACTCTCTGGCGGACAACAACAAAGAGTAGCAGTTGCAAGAGCATTAGTAACCAAACCTAAATTAATATTAGCCGACGAACCAACCGGAAATTTAGACTCCAAAAATGGAGACGAAGTAATGGATATGCTAAAACAGCTCAACAAAGAAGGTACAACAATCATCATGGTTACACATTCACCCGAATATGCAAAATATGCAGATAGAGTAATCAGATTATTCGATGGCGAAATTGTTGATGAAAACACACAAGAAAAATTTCATCTATAAACAAAATTCAAACTAATTAGTCCGAAAACCATGTTATCGAATTATATCAAACTTGCATTTAGAAATATCATCAAAAATCCTTTCTATTCAATCTTAAATATCTTAGGATTGACAGTAGGAATCATATCTGTTATTTTTATTACATTATATATAAATGATGAACTTTCATTCGATAAACACAACGAAAAGTATAAAAGGATATATAGGTTAGAATCAAAATTTATCATCAAAGGAAAAGATGATTATTTTTCAATGACCCAACACCCTCTTGCTCCTACTCTAAAGTCAGAATATCCTTCTATCGAAGAAGCAGTAAGAGTAAGACGTGCTGCTAATATCCTATATACATACAAAGAAAAAGAGTTTTATGCAAAAAATATGTTTATGGTTGATTCTACATATTTCAAACTATTCGACCACAAATGGATAGAAGGAGACCCAGAGACAGCATTGAGTAGAAAACTTACAATGGTCATCACAAAATCATTTTCTATTAAATATTTCGGTGATGAAAGCCCAATCGGCAAAACAATTTATAACGAATTGGGCACAGGCTTCGAAATTACAGGACTAATAGAAGACCTACCCTTAAATTCTCATTTCCGCCCGGAAGCAATGTTTTCCTATCATTCCCTAATAAGAGCATTTGGCTCTGAAGAGGCTTTTAATTCTACCGCAGCCATCAACTTCTGGAGAGTCAGCACCTTTACTTACTTACTTCTGAAAAAAGATACAAAAATAGAAAATATAACAAATAATTTCACTTCTTTCTATGATAAATATATGAAATCATTAGAAAAACAAATTGGTGGAACTTTCGAATTAATTGCAACCCGCCTCGACGATGTTCACCATAATACCAATCAAAGACCCTTTCAATATGACCTACCTACATCAAATTTTACTTATGTTTATATTTTATTTATTATTGGTTTATTTATTTTAATTATCGCATCTATAAACTATATGAACCTTGCAACAGCACGCTCAGTGGGAAGGAGTAAAGAAGTAGCAATTAGAAAAGTTTCCGGCTCAACAAAATCAATGCTTATCAACCAGTTTTTAAGCGAATCATTATTAATAACTATTATCGCTACTATTTTTTCCCTCTTACTTGCATTTGCATTGTTACCCAGTTTTAACAACTTCGCAGGAAAAGATTTAACATTTGACATTCTATTCAATACTGATTTATTTATAATTTTAATTTCCATAATCCTTCTTTTAGGGTTCCTTTCTGGTTCATATCCAGCATTTTACCTTAGCCGGTTTAACCCAGCAAATATATTTAAAGGAGGAATAAAAAATCAAGTAAAAAGTGGAAGATTAAGAAAAATCTTAGTGATTGTCCAATTCTCATTAGCCGTAATTATGATAATTGGAACATTCTTAGTTTCAAATCAATTAGACTATATGAGAACGAAACCCTTAGGTTTCAACAAAGAAAATATGTTTATCACTACCATAAGAGATACTTCGATTAGAAATAACTATCAAGCATTCCGAGAAAAAATGCTTTCTAATAATAATATTACAGCACTTGCTACATCATCTGGTGGTCCAGGCTCTATCGTAAACAAAGTATTATTCAAAGTAGAAAATCCAGATAATAAAAGTCTTACTGAATCACCCATTAATTTCATAAGTTGCGATTTCGATTATGTAAATACAATGGGCTATGAAATAATTAGTGGTAGAAATTTTAATAAAGACTTAAGTACTGACTCCAAACAATCAATCTTAGTAAATGAAACAATGTTGAAAGAATACGGTTGGGGAGAGGACGGAGTCGGTAGAAAAGTGCATTTATTTTCAGATGGTAACAAGGCTTCTCCTTCTGTATTCACGGTAGTCGGAGTCCTAAAAGATTTCCATTATGCCTCATTGCACAATAAAATAGCACCAATTATACTTTTTGCAAATCCAACACCATTGAATAATGTATCCATTAGACTTAAAAATAAAGAAATTCCAGAAACTATGGATTATATCGAAAGTGTATTCAAAGAGTTTGGAATGCTCAAATTATTTAATTTTACATTCTTAGATGAAAATTTAGACATTCAATACAAATCAGAAGAAAATGTAAGCATTCTTTTCAAAATATTTTCACTAATAGCAATATTTATTGCATGTTTGGGATTATTAGGACTATCCGCGTACATTTCAGAACAAAAAACAAAAGAAATAGGTATAAGAAAAGTAATGGGAGCAAGCATTACAGACATAGTAATAAATATGTCTAAAAATTATATGATTTTAGTATTCATAGGAGTAATAATTGCAATCCCAATAAGTTACATTATCATATCAAACTGGATTAAAGATTTTGCATACCGTATGGAAATAGATATTTTACCGTTCATTCTATCTGGAATTTTAGCATTATTAATAGCCCTATTCACAGTATCGATCCAAGCCATAAAAGCCGCTCACTCAAACCCAGTCGATAGCCTAAAATACGAATAAAAAAATCAATATTTATAACTATTAATCTAATTCTTCATATAATACAACCAACAACCATTAGTAAACTCTTCTGTTATTACCGTAGATCCATTCTCCAACAAAAAATACACAAAATAATCACGCTCATATTTATAATCATGTGAAAATAACAAATAATAATTAGTCTCCAACTCAAGTAATTCAGACAATTCTTGATTATATCCATTAATATTTTCTCTGTTTATAGTTCCATATATTACATCACCTCTTACATCGCAAAAATTTATCTGCTGATAATATTTAAAAGCAAAATTTGTTGCATAATATATATATAGTGTTTCTCCTTCATCCATTTCCTTATCCAATATGCTTAATAATGGTTTTAATTCTTCTTTCTCCAAAGGAAAATCTTTCCAAACAGGATAAACCGAAATTAATATAGGAATAAGCACTAACACCTTCAAATATTTAGATTTATTCTTAATTAATTGGTAAATCTCAAATAACCCATTCGCATATAAATATATTAATAAAGGAGATAAATATAGTATTAATCTTAAAGCATAAGGATAAAGCTTTAAGCCGGATAAACATAAATGAACTACAATTGGAAATATTAGAATAAATAATATCCAATATTTCTTCACTCTAATTAACCGAAAAATAGAAAATAAAATAATCGGGAATATAAAAATACCTAAATACGAATCAGAAAATAATAATGCAAATGAATGATAATAAACTCTAGCCCAAAAAAGATAAAAATCAACAGAAAATACATCAAAACTCATAAAGTTATTATGCCAATATTCTTGCATATATGCTGTTGTTGGATGCAAGTATATAAAGTTGAAATAATAAATAACAAACGATAGAATCCATAATGAAAGAATAATAATAAATAGAAAATTCCTGTTTTTATATACCTTATCATATAATAAATAGGTCCCAAAACTAAATAAACAGATAATAGCAATATTTGAAAACCAAATAGACACCACTCCAGTAATACCAAATAATATCAGATATTTAATACTCCTCGAATTTTCATTATATAAGAGAAACGAATTTAGTATAACTAAACAAATCAATATATCACTCGAATACTGCTTTAGTTCAGAAGCGTAATATATCGAAGTCATTGAAATACTAAAAATTGCAACAGACAATAAAGAAATTACCCTATTATTAGAACTTAGCCTCAATGAAGCATAATACAGCAAAGGAATACTAAAAATATAACTTAAATAAGAGTAAAACCTCAAAGAAATCTCACCATAACCAAATATCAACCCAAAAACTTTAGTAATATATAAATATCCAATTGGAGCAATCTGCCCATGTTCCAATGGCTTCAATAATTCTAAAAAATCTCTGTTTAACAAATTACGTGCTATCGAAACCTCGTCCAACCAAAGAGAGCGATTGAATAATAATTGAATAGTTGCAAGCAAAACTCCAATAATAATTATCGAATAATATATATATTCATATTTAGTTTTACTCTTGAACATAATCAATAGCATTAAAAATATTAAGGATTAAATAAGTATCAAAGGTCTGTCTTTTAAAATTTCTTTAAATTCAGGTGGTGGGTCAGTTACCTTATCCATAAATCTTCCATAATCTTTCTTAGTTTTTTCACTCAGGTTTGAAAATAATTTCTCGAATATTCTACCATCTATTATGTAAGGAGTTACCATAAAAATCAAATCATCACCCCTACACTGTGCAATAAGGTTGTATTCCTCTAAATCCTTTTTCAAATTCCCAGTAAACACGCATTTTTCAGTCCACTGTTCTATATTAAAATTCTCACTCATCATTTTCGTAAAATTAGACCCATCAATAACATGCTCTTCAAAAAAGAATTTTTCAATATACTGTCTCGATTCATCACTTAATGTTTTCATAGATTCTTCTACGCAGTCCAAACATATAGCATATTCGACCAATACATCTTCCGAACCTAAAGATTTATACTGCTTAATTACTTTTTCAATTAAATAATCTTCATTTGATTCTAATAACTCTTTATCACAAAATGTGCATTTATCAAAAGGCTTATCAGTTAATTTAGAATAAAACTCCTTAGAGATTTTTATCTTTTTTCCATTATTCGCAAATTCTTTTAAGTTCATTATTTCTTATGTATATAGATAAAATTAATTATGATTTTTTTATCATTTACCACAATAAAGACAAATAAACATAACAGATATTTTGATATTTTTAATAAAAAAACCTTTTGTTAATTGAAATAATAGAGTTAAATTATACACATGGGAATAAAGATTATTATAGTAGTAGTATTTTTGAATACTCACTTTTTACTATCATATTACCAAGATTCAGAATTTGAAGATATACAGTATGAAAACTCAAATTATGAAAAATTGGAAAGTATGACCCTCGAAGAGTTAATGCAAGTAAAGATTTACTCCGCATCTAAGTCCGATGAAAAACAATATGATGCGCCATCTGTTACAAGCGTTATTACTCGAAAACAAATTATTAATATGGGGGCAGAAAACGTAGAAGAAATATTAAACTATTTTCCCGGCTTTCAATCTACACGTGATATCCATAGAGGAAATAATAAAGCAATATCGTCAAGAGGTAAAAGATCAAACCAAGACTCACACGATTTTCTATTCTTATTAGACGGCATTAGGCTTAACAATCTCTCAGAAGGTGCATTGCAGTTTGTCCGACGAATCCCCGTTGACAACATAAAACAAATCGAAGTAATCAGGGGTCCAGGCTCAGCTCTCTATGGCTCAAATGCTTACTTAGGTGTAATTAATATCGTAACTGACGGTACTTTAAATAATGCTTCTCTAAAATTTGGGACAAATAATTCTATTAATTCAAGCGTAAATATCTCCAATGATTATGATAAGTTAAAATACTCACTTTTTATTAGCAATAATTACACAGATGGTTATCATTATAATAATCTTTATACCGATACAAACTCAACTAAAGACCCTCATTCTGATTTCAATATTCATTCAAAATTAGTTTGGAATGATTTTACACTAAATTTCTTCCATTTTAATCGTCGTGATGAAGATTTCTATTTATTTCGACACTTTGGCAATGATATTAACGAATTTAATACCTCCATTACAGGAGTAAAATTAAACTATATTTTTGAATTAAGTCCAAATTTTAGAAATAAAATCGAACTTCAATATAAAATGGTAGAAAGTGATGGACTAACTCTTATCAAAGATTCTAAAAGCGTAGTTGATGACTTACAAAGCAAAGGCATTACAAGAGGAACGGAGTCCTTTTTTGCCGGACCTGTTTATTCTACTCGAAAATTCCAAGCAAACTATTCCATGGAATATGATATTTCAGAGTCAAATAAGATTTCATTTGGAGCCGAATATCAGATGCCAGACATTTTAAAACTAAGAAATAAAAATAATTATGAATTAGAAGACTTTATAAACGTATTGCGTAAAAATAGAGACGAAAAAATAAGGTATTACGGCACAATAAAAGAAACAGGAGTATTTGCAAAAGAAGGAATCAGACATAACTACGGCTTTTACATTCAAGACCGCCACAAATTTGGCGAACTCATAACCCTAACAGCTGGTGGTAGATTCGACTATTTTCAAGAAGTAGGTTCAAGATTTAACCCAAGATTTGCACTCAATTATAAGCCATTCAAAGAAAGTGCCTTAAAATTATTATATGAAGAAGCTTTCCGCTCACCATCTATTCCCGAACTTAATACAGTAATAAGTCCAGTTCATTACGGAAACCCAGATTTGAACCCCGAAATAATCAAAACATTTGAAAGCTCCTATTCTCAAAGAATTGATATTTTTAGTTTCGGTTTAACATTTTTTCATAACAACGTTTATAATAGCATAGTCCAAAAAGTTGATACAACCGATACAAACCCTTTGCCAACATATCTTAATGGAGAAAAAACAGAATATCATGGCTTAGAGTTTGAATTTGGGATTGATATAACTAATAACTTATTTTTGCTGACTAACTACTCTTTCATAGCAGATTTAGACGAAAAATCTGATTTTCCTTCCCATCTTGCATCATTTGTATTAAACTATAATCTATCCAAATTCAACTTTAACATTAATGGTTATTATCGAAGTGAAAGATACCAACCATTAATGACCGAACTCTTCAGATTAGACCAATATTTTATTTTCAACGCTAACATTCGCTATGAATTTATTAAAAATATAATCTTAGAAGCAACAGTCAACAATTTAATTGGCGACGAAATTAAAACCTATGACTCTGGTCATGGTATAAATGGTGTCCCTAATCCTGGTAGAACTTTCTCAATCGGTTTAGACTATAAATTCAATTAATCAATGCTGCTTATTGCAAGATTTTTACACAAATAAATTATTTATTTGATAATATAAAAATTAAATTCTATCTTATAGGGCATAAAATAGTACATTTTAAAATTGATATTTATATATAATCATGAAATCAAACAAATTTCTTAATTACATTCGCTATCATTTCGACAATTTAATGTCGAAATCTACAATAGCTCCTTTGCTTTTATTACTGCTTTCTGTATTCATTGCAGTATCACTAATTGCAGCCTTAATGTTATCTTTTAACGTTATTCCTTACGGCTCGGGAGCTATAACAGGACTTATAGGAGATAGCGGAGACGTAGGATTTTTTGAAGCTGTATATATTACAATTCTTAGAATGTTAGACCCCGGCACAGTAGCCGATGACCCACCAAACACCTATTTTATCATTTTTATGCTCATCGCCACAGTTGGTGGCTTATTCATGGTTTCCATATTAATAGCTATTGTCAATAGTGGTGTTATCCGCAAAATTAGTGATTTAAGAAAAGGTAAATCCTTCGTAGTAGAAGAAAATCATACTGTTATACTCGGTTGGTCATTCCAAGTATTCCCTATAATTGCAGAATTAGTTGTCGCAAACGAAAACCAAAAAAATCCATGTATTGTCATACTCGCCCAAAAAGACAAAGTAGAGATGGAAGACGAAATAAAAGTACACGTCGGCGATACAAAAAATACTCGAGTAGTATGCCGTACAGGAAACCCAATCGACATTCATGACCTTGAAATTATCAACTTACATGAAGCTCGTTCCATTATCATAACTGCACCAGATAGCAAAGACCCTGACTCAAACGTAATTAAAACTATTTTAGCCATTACAAATAATCCAAATCGTAAACCTGCTCCTCACCAATATCACATCGTAGCAGAAATAAGAGACCCACGTAACGTAGTAATAGCCGAAATTGCGGGTAGAGATGAAGTCCAATTAGTTATCTTCGATTATCTAATTTCAAGAATTACAGCTCAAACCTGTCGCCAACCTGGATTATCAGTTGTATTCACAGAGCTACTTGACTTCACAGGGGATGAAATCTATTTCCAAGAAGAACCAAAATTAGTCGGAAGAACCTTCGTCGAATCAATGTTCTCCTACGAAACTTCATCAATAATCGGTGTTAGAACTAACGATGGCAAAATAATGATGAAACCAGCCTTCGACTACATTCTAAAAGAAGGTGATAAAGTCATAGCAGTTTCCGAAGATGATGATACAGTTGTATTGTCTCAAAATAAAGATTATACAATTGACCCTGATGCCATTAGAAAAGACCCGAAAAACCATGTACCAAAACCAGAAGCAACTCTAATCATCGGTTGGAATAGAAGAGCTCCATTAATTATAAACGAACTTGATAATTACGTCTTCCCTGGCTCTAAAATTATGGTACTTGCCGAAAATGATGATGCCGAAGAACAACTTGCTTTTCATTGCTCTGACTTAGAAAACCAATCAGTTACATTTTGGTACGGAGATACGACTAATAGAAAAATATTAGACCAATTAAAAATCGAACAATATGACCACATAATTGTATTATCACTCACCGAAGAAGGTGCTGATATTCAATCCACAGATGCACGTACCCTAAACACTCTCCTTCATTTAAGAGATATAGCAGACCAACAAGGACATAAATTCTCAATAGTCTCTGAAATGCTTGATGATAGAAACAGAGAGCTTGCTGAGATTACCCATACAGACGATTTCATCGTATCCGTAAAACTTGACTCATTAATGCTATCTCAAATTTCAGAAAACAAAGAACTAAAAAATATCTTTGAAGACCTATTTAACGCCGGTCCACCTTCTATATTCATTATGCCAGCTGAACATTATATAGACCTTGGCAGGGCAGTCAATTTTTACACTGTAATGGAATCTGCACGCCAACAAAATCAAATCGCAATAGGTTACAAACTAAAATCATCATCACAAAATATAGAAGACGAATTAGTTTTAGCACACGGAGTAATCGTAAACCCTAAAAAAACAAATCAAGTATTCTTCTCCGAAGGCGACAAAATCATAGTATTATCTGACGAGGACATAATCCCTAATTTAGATTAATATAAACACCGTTATTTAGAGCAAAGCGAAGAATCCAGACAACAGTGTTAAAAAAAACTAAGTGAGCAACCTGAATAATCACCTGCAATTCAGAGTAAATTGTAGTACATAGAAACCAACAATCTACCCCTTTCGACAAACTAATTTCCAATATTCAAAACCACCCCTTTTGCAAATTTTCTCTTGGTCAGTTTCTTCCAATTCCCAATTATCTGTTTGTGCCATTTCCTTAAACTCAAATTTCCCAAACTCTTTAAGAATATCCTTATGGTAAATATGTACTTCTTCAATATCAGTCTGCAAATATAATATCCCACCTATCGACAGAACCCTATAACACTCTTCCAAAAATTCAATATTAAATGCACGCCTTTTTTTATGTTTTTTCTTAAACCATGGGTCGGGAAAAAAATAGTAAATTTTCTCAATCGAACCATCTTCAATAAACGGCAACCCATTAACAACGGAATAGTTTATAACACCACAATTACTAAGTTTTTCTCCATCAATCACTGACCTAATCCATTCAACAGGTGCTTTCCTAACTTCTATTCCAAGATAATTTTCGCTCCTATTGTTATCAGCAGACTGCAATAAAAAATTTCCCATACCACAGCCAATATCCAAATGAGTAGGCTTTAAGCCATTCTTATAAAAATCGTCCCAATTTATTTCTTCATATAATGGAGGATAAAATTCGACACTGGGATTATTCTCATTAAATTTAAAATAATTATTCGGAGCAATATGGTGCCTAATTCTCTGTGGTTTAGGATACTTTTTCAAATCTAAAGACATATTCTATCTATTTTTTCAATAAAAAAAACTTCGACGAAAAAGTTTTAATTTATTGCAAATTAGCTTAATACTTTTTAACTAACATTACATTTTTGTACTTATAAACTGTAATTTCAATTTCAATTAATAACCAAAAGACAAAAACCTATTAAATAACTCTTGCAAATTTCATATTTTTGTAAATAATATTTAATGAACCTAAAAGAAATAAAATCATGAACAATATAACTTGGCAAAACTCAGGAACTTTTACAGATATTAAATACGATAAATACGAAGGTATTGCAAAAATTACAATCAACCGCCCAGAAAAAAGAAATGCTTTTAGACCGCTCACCGTCAAAGAAATGATGGATGCTCTCAGCGATGCAAGAATGGATTCAGAAATAGGTGTTATAATCTTAACTGGCGAAGGCGAAAAAGCCTTCTGCAGTGGGGGAGACCAAAGTATTAGAGGAGATGCAGGTTACTTAGAAGAAGGAACATCAACACACCACCTCAACGTTTTAGACTTCCAGAGACAAATGCGTACTTGTCCAAAACCAATTATCGCAATGGTTGCAGGCTATGCTATAGGTGGTGGACATGTCCTGCACCTAATGTGCGATTTGACAATTTCCGCTGATAATGCAATCTATGGGCAAACCGGACCTAAAGTAGGCTCTTTCGATGGAGGGTATGGTGCATCATACATGGCAAGAATAGTAGGACAAAAGAAAGCAAGAGAAATTTGGTTTCTCTGCCGTCAATATAACGCAAAAGAAGCCTTAGATATGGGACTTATAAACACAGTAGTACCATACCAAAACTTAGAGCAAGAAACTATAAAGTGGTGCAAAGAAATCCTTGCAAATTCTCCAATGGCAATTCGTTGCCTAAAAGCGGCATTAAACGCTGACTGCGACGGTCAAGCCGGATTACAAGAACTAGCCGGAAATGCTACTATGCTTTTTTATATGTCCGAAGAAGGGCAAGAAGGAAGAAACGCATTTAACCAAAAAAGAAAACCAGATTTTTCAAAATTTGAACGCCAACCATAATTTCAAAAATTTAAAACATGCTCTCAAAAGCCGAAATATATCAATTCGAATTGCCACTAAACCAAACTATAAGAATGTTTGGCAAAACCTTTAATTCTCGAAAGGGACTATTACTTTATCTCTACGATGATAAAGGAAATATAGGTGTCGGAGAGTGTATGCCAATTTATGGCTTAAATCCTGAAACTCTGGAACAAGCAGAATCCGAATTAATACAAAGAATTAAGAATTTTAAATTCAAATCTCCAGTCAAATCTGTAGAATATGCACTCGATAGTGCTATCTTCCAACTAAATAATAATTTCAAATCTAAAATCAGTAAGATATTTACAAACGGAAGTTCTGTTGTCAATATTCAAGCTCTAATCAGCTCCAATTCAAATGATTTAGATAATCAACTTAAATATATCTTCGATAATAAATTTGATAGAGTTAAATTAAAAATCGGCGATAACTCTATTGACAATGACATCTATATAATTAATAAAATTATTAGCAAATCAAAAAATAATTTTAAATTAAGACTTGATGCAAATAAAAAACTAAGCCTCATCAATGCAATTAAACTTATTGATTCTATCGATAAAACCAAAATAGAATACATCGAAGAACCGCTTATTAATAATCAAGAACTCAATAGATTCTACCAACAAACAAATGTAAAAATAGCCCTCGACGAAAGTCTTTATGAAGTTCTACATATAAACCAATACGACAAATACGACGGCGTTAGTACTTATATTATCAAACCAAATATTTGGGGTTCATTAGGTAAAATTTATACTTTATTAATTCTCGCCCAAAAAAACAATATTAACACAGTTTTTAGTTCTCCATTCGAATCTGGTTTTGGGGTATATTGGCAATCCATTGTAAATAAATTATTTTCCAACTCAAATATCTCAATGGGCTTAGACACTTATAAATACTTAGGTGATGATATTTTAATAGAAAAATTAAACTACCATAAAAATCAACTAATCTTGAAAGAAACAAACTCAATTCCTTCACTTATTAACAAAGATAAACTTACCCTGATTCTTGAACACTCTTTTCCAAAAGATTTTTGAGCTCTTTCATGCAAGAAAATATTGTCTTTATCCAAAATGACCAACAGCTCAATGAAAAGGTATTTAATTCATATATTTCCCTAATCCAAAATTTTCTAATTACACATAAGGCAAAACTTAACGATAAAATCGCAGTTATCTCAGAAAATAACCTCAATACAGCTCTACTTTTTCACGCTATAACAAATGCAGGATACGTATTTGTTCCCATAAACCCTAATTACCCAGTCGATTTAATAAAAAAACTAATCGATGACACAAAAATTAATATTACTCTGATTTCTGGTGAATCTTCTCATATAAATTCTTTAATTGAACATTCACCATCTATAATTATTGAACAAATGTTTGAATTTATCAATAATAACCTCAATAGTAAAAAAAATAATCAATATCTTACAATTTGGAGACAAGTATATTATTCTACTATTATTTTTACCTCAGGCTCAAGCTCAAAATCTCCAAAAGGTGTTGTTCACAGCCTGAACCATCATATTAAAAGTGCAAATAAATCAAATGCGAATTTATTTTTAAATAACAAACATCGCTGGTTGATGACTCTGCCTATCCATCATATATCCGGTATAGCTATTCTTATGAGAGCTAAACAAGTAAATGCTACTGTAGTATTTCAAGATATGAACTTAACAATCATTGAAAATATCAAAAAATATAATGTAACCCACATTTCACTTGTTGCGAGCCAATTAACAGATTTATTAAATAATGTAAAAAATATAGAAACACTACAAAAACTCGATGCAGTATTGATAGGTGGTTCAGCAATTCCAAACTCATTAATCGAATTAGCTTTTAACAACAATATCAAAATCTACACATCCTACGGTTCAACAGAATTCGCCTCACAAATTGCAACATCATCACCAAACGCCACATTAGACCAATTGAAAAAATCTGGTAAACTATTGCCAAATAATAAAATAAAACTAAACGAAAACAAAGAAATTTTAGTTAAATCAGACACTCAATTCTACGGTTATTACAACCAATCGTTTGACGAAGATATCGAAAATATTATTCGGATACATAATAAAGATAACCAACAATATTTCCATACAAATGACATTGGTCAAATAGATAAAAATGGATATATCGATATTATAGGACGTTTAGACAACATGTTCATCACAGGAGGAGAAAATATCCAACCAGAAGAAGTTGAAAAACAAATATTAAAATTTGATTTCATAACAAATTGCATTGTCTCACCAATACTTGATGATAAATGGGGACAAAGGCCAGTTGCATTTATAGAATTAAACCTTAATAATAAAAATAACTTCAAAGAAGAAAACTTCTTAGACAAACTAAAATCGCTACTCCCAAACTACTCAATTCCAGATTTGTTTCTCGAATGGGAAACAGATGAAAACAATACATCAATCAAAAATAACCGAAAATTCTATGATGAATTAGCTCAATTAAAAAAATATAAAATATTATTCAAAAAAAACTCTCATACCGAATAGGATAATTCTTCCTCTGAAAATCAAAATCTTTATTATGTCTGCAAAAATTATTACTATCCTTCAAAATATCTCTATTCTCAATTAACACTTTATAAATTTCCTCATTCCCTAGTTTACTAATATCACCTAACTCTGGTAATTCATTCCCCATCAAATAGTGTATATGAGCGGAGATACCATTTCTCCTCAAATAATCATTAATAGCATCATAACATCTAATAGCACCATTCAACTTTGCATTTCTTGAGTATCCTGCTATATGGGGTGTAGCTATCAAAGATTGGTTTGCCAATTCTTGATTATATTTCGGCTCATTCTCCCAAACATCGAATATACTACTTATCCCTTTACCAATATAAAAATCTTCATCAACAATCCCACCTCTCGCAGAATTAATTATTAATGCACCATTATTTAACCTATTTAAGTTGTCTTTATTAAGCAAATATCTGGTAGGATATTTACCATCATTAACTAATGGAGTATGAACACTAATAATATCTACTCTAGATATCAATTCTTCCAAATGCAAATATTTATAATCATAAACACACTTATTTTCAAATAAAGGAGGGTCATTGATAAATACATTTAATCCAATATGCTTGGAATAACGTGCAACAATACTCCCAACATTACCATACCCAATAATACCTATCGATTTCCTACTTAAATCAATTTCATTTAAAAAAGACCAGTGCAAAATCCCAAATATAACATACTCTGCCACCGAATTAGCATTGCAACCTTTCGCTATAAAATATTCTATCCCAACTTTTTCCAGATACTCCAAATCCAGATGGTTAAACCCCGAAGTAGCAGTCCCAACAAATTTTATCTCAGTGCCTTTAAGCAATTCTTCATTAACTTCAGTTGTCGAACGTACTATTATAATCTCAGACCCTAATTCTTTTATATCATTATTGCAAAGCTTCCTTCCATTAAATGGAACAAAACTTATGTTTTTTAATCCCAAATTTTCAAATCCAGGTATATTTTCATCTATTAATATATTCATCTAAAATAAAAAATGGTAATTTAGCAGTCTGTAACAATACAAATTATAAAATTTAAAATTACAACATTGTAATAAAAAAATGACAAATAAAAATCTTAACAATTTCAACCGAAAAATAAAATACAACAAATCAAATTTTAGCAAAAATGACCTCCTAAAATTCTATGAAAATCTATTGCTACCCAGATTAATAGAAGAAAAAATGCTAATACTTCTCCGCCAAAATAAAATTTCCAAATGGTTCTCCGGCATAGGTCAAGAAGCAATTTCTGTTGGATTAACCCTCGCACTACAATCAGACGAATATATACTGCCAATGCACAGAAATTTAGGAGTATTCACTTCAAGGGATATCCCCCTAAACAAACTTTTCTCCCAATGGCAAGGCAAATCAAACGGTTTCACAAAAGGAAGAGACCGTTCTTTTCACTTCGGAACAAAAGAACACCATATCGTAGGCATGATTTCCCATTTAGGTGCTCAATTAGGAGTTGCAGACGGAGTTGCCCTCGCAACCAAACTAAGTAAAGAAAAAAAAGTAACAGCAGTGTTCACAGGTGATGGTGGAACAAGTGAAGGAGATTTTCACGAAGCATTAAACGTAGCAGCAGTCTGGGACCTTCCAGTTTTATTCATAATCGAAGCAAATGGATATGGACTTTCCACTCCTTCTAATGAGCAATATAGATTTGATTCCTTCCTCGACAAAGGTCCAGCTTACGGAATAGAAGCATCATCAGTCGATGGAAATAATATCTTAGAAGTTTTTTCCAAAATAGATGAAATTGCACAAAGTATAAGGAAAAATCCAAAACCACACATCCTCGAATGCAAAACATTCCGAATGAGAGGACACGAAGAATCCTCTGGCACAAAGTATGTTCCAAAAGACTTAATGAAAAGTTGGGCAGAAAAAGACCCAATTAAAAACTACGAAGTATTTTTATTAGAAAAAAATATAATCGACCAAGACTATAAAAATGAAATATATACTAAAATAAAAAACACTATAGATGAAAATATAGAAAAAGCCTTCTCCGAAAATGTAATTGAAGCAAAAACAGAAAATGAAATAAGCGACGTTTACAAAAAATTTAATTCTACTAATATTCTTCCAAAAGGTAATAAAACCGAAAAAAGATTCGTAGATGCAATTTCAGATGGCATTTATCAATCATTAGAAAAACATGATAACCTAATAATGATGGGACAAGATATAGCAGAATACGGAGGCGTATTTAAAGTAAGTCAAGGCTTCTTAGAAAAATTTGGAAAAGATAGAATTAGAAATACACCAATCTGCGAATCCGCAATAGTAGGAGCTGCACTCGGACTTTCTATAAAATCATATAAATCTATCGTAGAAATGCAATTTGCCGACTTTGTTTCATGTGGTTTTAATCAAATAGTCAATAACCTTGCAAAAGTGCATTATCGCTGGGGTGAAAACGCCGATGTGGTCGTTCGTATGCCAACAGGAGCAGGAGTCGGAGCAGGTCCATTTCATTCTCAATCAAATGAAGCATGGTTTTTCCATACACCTGGACTCAAAATTGTTTATCCTTCAAACCCAACAGATGCGAAAGGGCTATTAACTTCAGCTATCAACGACCCAAACCCAGTTATGTACTTCGAACATAAATTATTATACAGAAGCATCAAAGAAGAAATACCGGACCAATATTATACAACAGAAATCGGAAAAGCATCAGTAATAAAGGAAGGGAATGACCTCACTATAATTACTTATGGAATGGGAGTCCACTGGGCAAAACACTACCTCTCAATTCACAATAATATAAATGCAGATTTAATAGACCTACGAACCCTTGTCCCGTATGACAAAGAAACAATTATAAAATCAGTAAAAAAAACAAACAAAGTAATTATACTGCATGAAGACACATTAACAGGTGGCATAGGTGCAGAAATTTCCGCATGGATTAGCAGACACTTGTTCTCAGAATTAGAAGCTCCAATTTACCGAGTAGGCTCCTTAGACACACCAGTCCCATTCGCACACAATTTAGAAGAAAATTTTCTACCTATGAAAAGGTTCGAAAAGGAATTATTAGAACTTTATAATTATTAGAACTACATATTATAAATTTTGAAAAAATTTTAAAAGTAACTATCCTAAAATTACTTCCTTTGCATTTGTTTAATCAAATACAAATCCGAAGAAAAATTAATAAGGTTAATCACCGAATCCTTAGTCATAGATAAAAAAGTACTGTCAAATCTATACTTATCATCTTTATCCATATAACTAATCAAATCATTAATATTAGATTTTAAATCAACAAGACTTTTCTCAAATTCCTTCTGTACCAAGTTAATGCCCTCCTGACTTTGAGAACTATTCTTTAGCTTATTTGATAATTTATATAAAATAGCACCATTCATTAAAAATTCATTAAACAGCAAATGACCATCATTATAACTTGCAGTAATTTCAACCATAGTCCCTATAATCTCAATAAAATTTACTTGCTCCGTAAAATTATCATTCAATATCTTAATAAACGTCTCAGTATCTTTTGAAAATTTCATATTAATATTTCACCGTTGCTAAAACTGAATTAAATATCTTATTTTTTTGCTTCTCATTAGGTATTGATTGTCCCAATATATTCATCGGAATCAAAGCAATCTCATAAAAATTATCAAGCTCCGATTTAAAAACAGCAACATTCGTAAGCAAAGCACCACCAGTAGTAGAAATATCAAAAGACATAAACTTCTTCTGAGCAATATTTATCTGATGGAACTTACCAATTTGCTCAACTCTGCCCGAACTTTTCTTAACGCGCTTATCAAGTACTCTACTCGCTAATTTTTTTAATTGCTCTTCACCTAAATTAATTAAGTCTCGATTACCATCTATTTTAGAAAAAACCAACGACAAATTATACTGTGGGCTTGTTGCAACAGCATAGATATCTTTATTTACATCACCTTCAAAATCAATAAAATACCAATCCTCCGGCAATAATGCAATCATATCACCAATCTCCGAACGAACAATTGTTTCACTCATTCGTACACTTGGCTTAGTGGATACCTCTATAATTGGCTTTTCCTTCTGTACATCATTATCATATTTGACAATAAAGCAAGAAGATAAAATAAAAGGTAAAATTATAAATAATAGTTTGTGTTTCATATAATTGTATTAAATTTGCTGTTCTTTATCATTCAAAACTAAATAATAAAAAACATATAAGAAAATTAAGTTTTGAAAAGGTAAAGAAAACATAGAAAAATAAAACAAAATTAAAAAATTGTTTGGATTATAAAAATAGTTTTCATAATTTTGTAAGCTCTTTCAAAACGAAGATAGAAAATGTTGGGTAGATAGCGAAGCGGTCAAACGCAGCAGACTGTAAATCTGCCGGGGTATCCCTACGGAGGTTCGAATCCTTCTCTACCCACATTGTAAAAGCGGGAGTAGCTCAGTTGGTAGAGCATCAGCCTTCCAAGCTGAGGGTCGCGGGTTCGAGTCTCGTCTCCCGCTCGTTTTTTTTTATAAATGAACAGTTATTTGCTTAGGTAGTTGTAGCAAATTATTCAGACAGAAATTTTGATTAATATTGTTGCAAAAGAATAGACACCGAGTTATACCAAAATGTATTTCAAGCTGGTGTAGCTCAGTCGGTAGAGCGCATCCTTGGTAAGGATGAGGGCGTCGGTTCAAGTCCGATCACTAGCTCTGGTAAAAATTTAAGGAAATTTTTACACGGGTGTAGCTCAATTGGTAGAGTAGTGGTCTCCAAAACCATTGGCTGTGGGTTCGAGTCCTACCACCCGTGCAAATAAAATAAAGTGAATAATTATGATAGCAAATATAAAAAAATTTACTGCTGAAGTTCAGGCTGAGATGAAAAAAGTCTCTTGGCCTACTCGTGAGCAGTTAAAAGAATCAACATACGTAGTGATTTCCGTTTCTTTGGTTATCTCTGCGCTTGTTTGGGTTATGGACCTCATTAATAAAAATATAATGGATATAATATTCAAATAATGGAACATCCAGAACACATACAAGAACGTTCAGAGCCAAAATGGTACGCACTCCGTACTTTTACCTCGCACGAACAAAAGGTAAAAGAAGCAATCGAAAATGAAATTGAGAGACTCGGCTTGGGCGATTATTTCGTTAAAGTTGTTATCCCTCAAGAAACCGTATTCGAAATGAGAAACGGAAAACGTAGGCAAAGGGTAAAAAACTTCCTGCCTGGTTATATCTTAGTTCACTTAGAGCTGACAACCAAAATGCAAGATGTTATTACCAACTTACCTTCTGTTCTTAACTTCATCGGAAGAAGAAACGAACCAACTCCACTCCAAGACAACGAAATCGAAAGAATCTTAGGAAGAGTTGAAGAAAGGAAAGACGTAGCCACTATTGAAACTAAATTTAGCCAAGGAGACCCTATCAAAGTTATCGAAGGTCCTTTTGCTACTTTCAACGGCACTGTCAAAGAAGTAAATAACGAAAAACAGAAACTAAAAGTCGAAGTTGGCATCCTCGGAAGGAAAACACCAGTCGAATTAGATTTCTCTCAAGTAGAATTAGAAAATCATTAATCAATTAAAATAAATTTTATAAGATGGCAAAGAAACTTATAGGAAAATTCAAACTTCAACTTAAAGCTGGTCAGGCTTCTATGTCTCCACCTGTTGGCCCCGCATTCGGACAACGTGGTTTGAATGGTATGGAGTTTGTAAAAGCGTTTAACTCAAGAACGCAAAAAGACGCTGGAATGATTATACCCGCTGAGGTCTCATTCTACTCCGATAAATCATTTGATTTCGTTACAAAAACTCCTCCTGCAGCTGTTTTGATTATCAAAGAAACAGGCATTAAAAAAGGCTCCGGTGAACCTAATAAAATTAAAGTAGGTAATATAACTAAAGCTCAATGCGAAAAAATTGCCGAAATTAAAATGCCAGATTTGAATACAACCATTCTCGATAACGCTGTCGAAATGATTAAAGGTACTGCACGTAGCATGGGCGTTGTTTACAAAGAAGCATAAACTTGAAATTCAGAAATTTAATTAGAAAATTTTAAAATGAAAAAATTTAGTAAAAGATATAAAGCTATTGCAGAATCATTCGACTCAACAAAATCCTATGATTTTACAGACGCTGTTAGCATTGTAAAGAAAAATGCTACCTCTAAATTTGATGAGTCTTTCGAAATCTATATGAAACTTAATGTAGATCCTAGAAAAGCTGACCAAATGGTTAGAGGTACTGTCTCATTGCCTAATGGTACTGGTAAAGACGTTAAAGTACTTGTATTTTGCAAGTCTCCTAAAGACCAAGAAGCATTAGACGCTGGTGCTGATTATGCCGGTTTAGAAGAGTATGTTGACAAAGTAAAACAAGGCTGGGCTGATGTTGATGTAGTAGTTGCTACTCCTGACGTTATGGGCGAAGTTGGTAAATTAGGTAGAATTTTAGGTCCAAGAGGGTTAATGCCTAACCCAAAAGTCGGTACAGTAACTTTCGATGTTGCAAAAGCAGTAACAGAATTAAAAGCTGGTAAAATCGAATACAGAGTTGATAAAGATGGTAATATTGCTGGAGCAGTTGGTAAATGTTCATTCGAGCAAAAAGCACTCGAAGAAAACATTACAACATTCTATAATAGCATTATTGCCGCAAAACCTTCAACTACAAAAGGTACTTACGTTAAAAGTGTTAACTTTAGCTCAACTATGGGCTTAGGTGTTACTATTAACGAAGCTAGCTTTAAATAATTTAGAATATTACGCACACATTATTAATATAAAAGCACTTATTTTTAATTTTTTTAACAGCTTCTACCTATTTAATTATAGGATGTTCCAAATCTTAAAAATAATAATCAGGAAAAACGAGCAATGATCACAAGAAAGAAAAAAGAAGAGATAGTTGCCGAGCTTACTGAAAAACTAAAAGGTGCAACAGGGATATACTTAATAAACTATGAACGAATGAACGTAGAAGAAACTAATAATTTCAGAAACGAACTTCGTAACCTAGATGTTCATTATAGTGTAGCAAAAAATACCCTGTTAAAAAGAGCCTTAGAAACAGCCGAAGGGGTAAAATTCCCTGACGAAGCTTTCAAAGGTGCATCTGGTATGGTTCTTTGTTACGAAGACCCAACTGTGCCATCAAAAATCATAGAGAAATTCTTCAAAAGCAAAGAAAGACCAAGCTTAAAAGGAGCAGCTCTAGATGGCCAAATGTTTGACGGAACTCAACTCAAAACTATTGCCTCTCTACCTTCTAAAGAAGATATGATGGCTGGAATCGTTGGTTCGCTATCTGCACCAGCTTCCGGTATCGTAGGTTCTATTAGCTCTCTTATTAGAGATATAGCATCAATGGTAGAAGAAGTAGCAAAAAAACAGAATGCAGCATAATTAAATAATATAGCATTCGTTTTAAAATTATTATAGAAATTAAAAAAAATATTTAGGAGATATTAAAAATGTCTGAAAAAATCGAACAACTATTAGAAACAATCGGTAGTTTGACTTTAGTAGAAGCAGCTGAACTTAAAGAAGCAATGGAAGAAAAATTCGGCGTTTCTGCTGCTGCACCAGTAATGATGGCAGGAGCAATGCCAGGTGCTGATGGTGGCGGAGAAGCCGCTGAAGAAAAATCAGAATTCGACGTGGAGCTTACTGAAGCCGGCGCTAAAAAACTTAATGTTATTAAAGCAGTTAGAGAAATTACTGGTCTTGGCTTAAAAGAAGCTAAAGAAATGGTAGAAGCTGCTCCAAAAGCAATCAAAGAAGGCGTTACTAAAGAAGAAGCTGAAGAACTTAAAAAGAAATTAGAAGAAGCGGGTGCAAAGGTTACATTAAAGTAAGCTAAAGAATATAACGTATTTAAGCAGGGAACGAATTATTTCATTCCCTGCATTTTACGTTTCATAATCTAATATTACTTATCTTTAATTCCAATCTTTAATCTCAATGTTAAAATTAACAAAAAATAGTTCGGTAAATACACATCATAGGGTTTTTCAAATAATTCATTCCCAAATTGAGTTATTTGAAAAGTCCTATTTTTTTTAATCGTAATTGATAATAAAGGAGTCGATTAATGGGCGACAACAAAAACAATGAAATATCAAACATCAGTCCTGAACTTATAAAAGGCCAGGATGTAAAAGTATTAAGCACAGGTAGAGGTATCAACCGGCAAAGGAATCGTATTGACTTTTCTCGCTCGAAAAGTTTCTCCGATTACCCTGACCTACTAAATATTCAAGTTGATGCTTATAACGACTTTTTGCAAGAAAAAACACCTGCACAAGAAAGAGTCAAAAAAGGATTACAACAAACTTTTATGAATAACTTCCCAATTGAAGATTCTTCAGAAATCTTCCAATTGGAATTTATGGAATATATAATTGAGAAACCAAAATATTCCGAATCAGAATGTAGCGAAAGAGAACTTACATTCTCTAAACCTTTAAAAGCTAAATTAAGATTATCGAGTAAAGCAGATAAAGAATCTGAAGATTATATCGAAGCAATCGAACAAGAAGTTTATCTCGGAAATATCCCTGCAATGACACCTCGTGGCACATTTATCATTAATGGTGCAGAACGTGTAATTGTATCTCAAATCCACCGTTCACCAGGTGTATTCTTTGACGATGCAATTCACCCCAATGGTACAAAAATTTATTCTGCTCGTATAATTCCATTCAGAGGTTCTTGGATAGAATTTACAACCGATATCCACGACGTTATGTTCGCTTATATCGATAGAAAGAAAAAATTCCCTGTAACCACATTGCTCAGAGCTTTAGGATACTCCTCAGATGAAGACCTACTTGGACTATTCGAACTCGCTGGTGATTACGACCAAAAAGATATTAACGAAGAATTTATCGGAAGAAGAATTGCTTCAGATGTAATTGATTTGACAACAGGTGAAATCATTGCAACAAGAGATATGATTATAGATGAAGCTTTCCTCGAAGCCGCAGAAAAATCAGAATTATCTAAAATTAGACTATTTAACTACGTAACTTCTACCGATGAACCACTAATCGCAAGAACACTTACAAAAGATGTTTCAAGAAATAGAGAAGATGCCTTAGAAGTAATCTATAGGACACTTCGTTCTTCTGAACCACCTGATATAGAAACAGCAGAAGCACTTTTAGACAAAATGTTCTTCAATGATAAAAGATATGACCTCGGTATCGTAGGTAGATTTAGAATTAACGCAAAGTTAGGTTTAGAAATTGATGAAGACAGAACAACACTAACTATCGAAGACATAGTTGCAATTATAAAACAACTAATCGTACTTCATAAAAATAAATATACTGGCGATGATATTGACCACCTCGGAAATAGACGTGTTAGAACTGTTGGCGAACAACTCCAACAACAATTTAACATCGGCTTAGCCCGTATGTCAAGAACAATCAAAGAAAGATTAAGTATCCATGACGGCGAAAACTTAACCCCATCAGAATTAGTTAATGCAAGGACTATTAGCTCAGTAATTAATCAATTCTTTGGTACTAACCAGCTTTCACAATTCATGGACCAAACAAACCCACTCTCAGAACTAACTCATAAACGTAGAACATCTGCCTTAGGTCCTGGTGGTCTTACCCGTGAAAGAGCCGGTTTCGAGGTGCGTGATGTTCACTACACACATTACGGAAGACTTTGCCCAATTGAAACTCCTGAGGGTCCAAACATTGGACTAATCTCCTCACTCGCTATCCATTCAAGAATCAATGAACTAGGTTTCTTAGAAACTCCATATCGAATTGTTACTAATGGATACGCTTCAGAAGATATTCAATACTTAACAGCAGAAAAAGAAGATGGTCACGTACTTGCTACTGCATCAACTCCTCTCGCAGAAGACGGTAAAATCTTAGGTGATAGAATTAAAGCACGTAAATCAGGTGATTTCGTACTTGTTCAACCAGAAGAAATTGAGTTTATGGACGTTTCCAACGACCAAATTACTTCTGTTGCTTCTGCTCATATCCCATTCCTCGAACACGATGATGCGAACCGTGCACTTATGGGTGCCAATATGCAACGTCAAGCTGTTCCACTTTTAAGACCAGACGCTCCAAGAGTAGGTACTGGTATGGAAGCAAAATCAGCCCTTGACTCTCGAACAATGATTTTAGCAGAAGGAACTGGTATAGTAGAGTATGTATGTTCGGAGTTTATACGAGTAAAATACGAAGACAATAGAACTGATAACCAAAAACTTACAGACTTCGAATACGAAGAAATTAAAACATATAAATTGATGAAGTTTTTCAGAACTAATCAAGATACATGTATTAACCAAAGACCAATAGTAAGAGCTGGACAAAAAGTAGTCAAAGGACAACCCCTTTGCGACGGTGCATCTACTGATAACGGGGAATTAGCTTTAGGGCAAAACGTTTTAGTTGCATTTATGCCATGGAGAGGTTATAACTTTGAGGATGCGATTATCCTTTCTGAAAGATTAGTCGCAGAAGATGTATTTACCTCAATTCATATTGAAGAATTCACACTCCAAGTAAGAGATACAAAAAGAGGCGAAGAGGAGTTCACTCGCGAAATCCCTAACGTTTCCGAAGAAGCTGTTAAAGATTTAGATGAAGCAGGGATTATCCGAACTGGTGCTAAAATTCGTGAAGGCGATATCTTAATAGGTAAAATCACACCAAAAGGTGAAACCGACCCAACTCCAGAAGAAAAATTATTAAGAGCAATTTTTGGTGATAAAGCTGGAGACGTTAAAGATGTTTCATTAAAAGCAACTCCAGGACTTAAAGGCGTTGTAATCAACACTAAGCTTTTCACTAGAAGACTCCTCACAATGGATAAAGATACTAGAAAAGCTGAGAAAAAACGTCAAGACCAAATGAATAACCAAGAACGTAAATCTCTTAAAAGGCTTGACGATGAATTGGTTAAAAGACTTGCCGATACTCTTGACGGCGAAAAAATTATTACCTTCAGACTTAATAATAACGTAAATGTTATTAGAGGTGGTACAAAGGTAACAGCTCAAGAAGTAAAAGAAAAGTACTACGAAGGACTTCTAAAACCTGAATTAATCGACTTCAAAGAAGAAATAATTGAAGACAAAGATAAATTACTTTTAGTAAGAAGAATGCTCGCTAACTACGAAAGAGTTAGAAACGATATCAAAGCTGATTTCCGTTCAGAAAAAACTAAGATTGCTTCTGGAGATGAACTCCAACCAGGCATACTCCAAATGGCAAAAGTTTATGTTGCTAAAAAACGTAAACTACAAGTTGGTGATAAAATGGCTGGCCGTCACGGAAACAAAGGTATTGTATCAAAAGTCGTTCCAGTAGAAGATATGCCATTCCTACCTGACGGAACCCCAGTAGATATAGTTTTAAATCCACTAGGCGTACCATCAAGGATGAACCTTGGGCAACTCTATGAGACAGCTCTCGGTTGGGCAGGAAAACAATTAGACGTTCACTTTGCCACTCCAATTTTTGATGGAGCATCATGGGACCAAGTAGGACATTATTTAGACAAAGCTGGATTACCTTCAGACGGAAAAACAGACCTATATGACGGCTACACAGGTGAAAAATTCCACCAAAAAGTTACTGTAGGTATAATTTATATGCTGAAACTGTCTCACCTTGTCGAAGATAAGCTACACGCTAGGTCTATAGGTCCATACTCATTAATCACACAGCAACCACTCGGTGGTAAAGCACAGTTTGGTGGTCAAAGATTAGGAGAGATGGAAGTTTGGGCATTAGAAGCTTATGGTGCCGCTCACACGCTCCAAGAAATGCTTACCGTAAAATCAGATGATGTCCAAGGTAGAGCTAAAATGTACGAAGCAATAGTAAAAGGTGAAAATCTCCCAGACCCTAACATTCCAGAATCTTTCAACGTATTGATTAGAGAATTACAAGGACTTTGTTTAGACGTTCACATCCAATAAACAGATTATTAAATATAGAAATTTAAAAAGGCAGGAGAATACTTATGCAATCATTGCCTATTCCAAAAAAAGGTTTTAGTAGTATCACAATTAAAATTGCATCACCCGATGACATGCTCGACAGGTCAAGAGGTGAAGTAACCAAACCCGAAACTATTAATTATAGGTCTTTCAGACCCGAAAAAGATGGTCTTTTTTGCGAGAAAATTTTCGGTCCAGTTAGAGATTGGGAATGTGCTTGCGGAAAATACAAAAGAATCAGATACAAAGGAATCGTTTGCGATAGATGTGGAGTAGAAGTTACTCAAAAATCTGTTCGTCGTGAAAGAATGGGACATGTTATGTTAGCTGTTCCAGTTATTCACATTTGGTTCCTCCGTTCCCTACCAAGTAAAATAAGTGGCGTTCTCGGTATGCCTACCAAAGCAATCGAAAGAATTGTTTATTACGAATCTTACGTAGTTGTACAAACTGGTAAAACCGGTCTCCAACATAAAGATTTGCTTACAGAAGAACAATATCTCGATGTTATCGACTCACTTCCCGAAGAAGAATTGGAGCTGGACGATGAAGACCCAGATAAATTCATAGCACTTATCGGTGGTGAAGCTATTAAAGCTCTACTAAGACAAGTAAATCCTGACGACGAATATCACGTTCTCAAAGAACAATTAAGAAACGAAAATTCTCAACAAAAGAAAGCTGATTTACTTAAAAGATTGAGAATCCTCGGTGCATTTAGAAATATTGCAAACCCTACTATCGAAAATAAACCAGAATGGATGGTTCTCGATGTAGTGCCAATAACTCCTCCTGACCTTAGACCATTAGTTCCTCTCGAAGGTGGTAGATTTGCTACTTCCGATTTGAATGACCTCTATCGTCGTGTTATCATAAGAAATAATCGTCTTAGAAGATTAATTGACATTAAAGCACCAGAAGTAATTCTTAGAAATGAAAAAAGAATGCTCCAAGAAGCTGTTGATGCTCTATTTGATAACAGTAGGAGAGCCGTTCGTTCCGAATCTCAAAGAGCTTTAAAATCTTTAGCTGATACTCTAAAAGGTAAAACAGGTCGCTTCCGTCAAAACTTACTCGGTAAACGTGTTGATTATTCTGGCCGTTCCGTTATTGTCGTTGGTCCAGAGTTAAAACTCCACGAATGTGGGCTACCTAAAGATATGGCTGTAGAACTCTTCAAACCATTTGTAATTAGAAAGTTGATTGAAAGAGGACACGTAAAAACAGTAAAATCTGCCAAAAAAATGGTAGAAAGAAAAACTAACGAAGTATGGGACATCCTCGAAAGCGTTATCGAAGGGCATCCAGTAATGCTAAACCGTGCGCCCACACTTCACAGATTAGGTATCCAAGCCTTCCAACCAAGACTTATCGAAGGTAAAGCTATCCAGCTTCACCCTCTCGTTTGTACTGCCTTCAACGCCGATTTTGATGGTGACCAAATGGCTGTACACCTCCCAATTTCATTTGAAGCTCAATTAGAAGCAATGCTCCTAATTCTTGCTCCTCATAATATCATGCACACACAAAACGGTGACCCAATTGCCGTTCCATCGCAAGATATGGTTCTCGGTATTTATTACCTAACCAAAATGAAACACGGAGTTCCAGGCGAAGGAAAAACTTATGGATCTTACGAAGAAATGCTCATTGCTCATAACTATGGTGCATTAGACATCCATGCAAAAATAAAAGTACGACACAATGGCGATTTAATCGAAACTACAACTGGTAGAATGATTTTTAATAGCATTACTCCAAGTGAACTAGGCTATATAAATGAACTTCTTGCAAAAGGAAGATTACGTTCTATTATCGGTCAATGCTTTAGAAATGCTGGTATTGCAAGAACTGTAGAGTTCCTTGACAATATGAAAAAATTAGGTTTCACCTATGCAACAAAAGGTGGATTGTCTGTTTCTATTCAAGACGTTTTAATCCCAGACGATAAAGTAAAAATCATTGAATCCTCACAGAAAAAAATTAATAAAATCGAAGCTGCTTACTCAAGTGGTGTTATTAGTTCTGGTGAAAGATATAACAAAATTATTGATACTTGGTCCACAGCTACTAACAGAGTTGCTGATAAACTTTACACAGAAATTTCTAAAAATAAAGACGGTTTTAACTCATTTTGGATGATGCTTGACTCCAAAGCGAGAGGTTCGAAAGAACAAATTCGTCAGCTTGCTGGTATGAGGGGGCTTATGGCTAAACCAAAAAAATCCCTTTCTGGCTCTACTGGCGAATTAATTGAAAACCCAATTATTTCCAACTTTAAAGAAGGTCTTTCGGTACTTGAGTACTTTATTTCAACTCACGGTGCCAGAAAAGGTCTTGCCGATACCGCCCTTAAAACTGCTGATGCTGGTTATCTAACTCGTAGATTACACGACGTTGCACAAGATATGATTATCTCTCAAGATGATTGTGGTACAGCCCGTGGAGTTGATATGACAGCACTAAAAGACGGTGAAGAAGTAAAAGAAGCACTCGCTGAAAGAATTTTAGGAAGAACTGCCTTAGTTGATTTAATCGACCCAATTAGCAATGAACTATTCATCAAAAAAGGTGAATTGATAAACGAAGAAATTGCAAATAAAATTGAAGGCTCTACCTTAGAATCTGTAAAAATTCGCTCAGTATTAACTTGTGAATCTCGTAGAGGTATCTGTGCCAAATGTTATGGTAGAAATATGGCAACCTCTAAACTTACTGATGTTGGAGAAGCCGTTGGTACTATTGCATCACAATCAATCGGTGAACCGGGTACACAGCTTACTCTTAGAACTTTCCACACAGGTGGTACTGCCTCTTTAGTTGCATCACAATCTTCTGTTGTTGCTAAATTCGGCGGTATAATCCAGTTTGAAAATGTAAGAATAGTATCTTTTAATGGTGATAAAGGCCAAGAAGATGTTGCTGTATCTCGTTCAGGAATTATCAACGTTATAGACCCAGAATCTAATAGAAAACTTACACATTACGATGTAACCTACGGTGCAGAACTAAAAGTTAAAGACGGCGATATAGTAGAAAAAGGACAAATGATTTACGAGTGGGACCCTTATAATGCCGCTATTATCTGCGAATTTAAAGGCCATGTAAGATACAAAGACCTTATGCTCAATGTTACTTACCGAGAAGTAAATGACGAACAAACTGGACACATGACAAAAGTTGTTATCGACTCAAGAGACAGAACCAAATCTCCAGCCATCGAAGTTGTTGATGCTAACGGCGAAATTCTAAAAACTTATAATATTCCATCAAGAGCTCAACTTAGAGTTGATGACGCAGAAGAAGTAGCACTCGGCGATCACTTAGTTAAAATCCCTAGAGATTTAGGTAGAACTCGTGATATTACCGGTGGTCTTCCAAGAGTAACAGAATTATTCGAAGCACGTTCACCTCAAAACCCAGCTATCGTTTGCGAAATCGATGGTATCGTATCATTTGGTAAACCTAAACGTAACCAAAGGGTAATTATAGTAACATCTATGGACGGCAAAACAGTTACCGAATATTTGGTACCTGTTGGCAGATATATCTTAGTTCAAGAACAAGACTTTATGAGAGCTGGTGATAGACTAACCGAAGGTTCAATCAACCCTCATGATATCCTTCGTATCAAAGGACCTAACGCCGTACAAGAATACTTAGTAAACGAAGTTCAAGAAGTTTACCGTATGCAAGGTGTGAAAATCAATGATAAACATATTGAAATTATCGTTAGACAAATGCTTCAAAAAGTAAGAGTAATTGACGCTGGTGATACTAACCTACTTGAAAATGATAATGTAAACAAAATTAGATTTGTTGACGAAAATGTTAGAATTAAAAATATGGTAGTTATAACTAACAAAGGCGATTCTAAATTCAAGGAAAATAATCAATACTTACGTAAAAAAGTACGTTCTGCAAATGCTGAACTCAAGAAAAAAGGAAAAGTTGAAGCTGAATACCGTTCAGTTGACCAAGCAGTTGCCGAAGCAATTCTACTCGGTATTACTCAAGCCTCATTGACTACTGAGTCTTGGCTATCCGCTGCTTCTTTCCAAGAAACTACAAGAGTTCTCGCAGATGCCTCTATCGCAGCCAAAATTGATAACTTAGAGGGACTAAAAGAAAATATTATCTTAGGGCAATTAGTTCCAGCCGGTACTGGTCTAAGACATTATCAAAGAATGAATATTGATAGTGCCATCGGTAATATCTTCGGTCATAATCCTGCAAATCAAGAAAAAGCAACTGAAGAAGTGGATGTAATAAAAGAAGTAATAAAGTAATTCACTTACTTCTCTAAAATATCAAAAAGTCCGTTAGATACTAAATTTAACGGACTTTTTAGTTTTTAGATTTAATTCTATCATAATTAAGATTATCTAAAACCCACTCGAATAATTTATAAATATATTCAACCCAAAATTAAATTGTTTCCAATTTGCATCTTTAAATAAACTACTCTGCATAAACTTTGCCTCAAACTCAAAGCCAATAGTGGAAACCCCAACTAATCCAGTATTCAGCCCCACAGCAAAATTCAAATAATTCCTATTAAACATTAAATCCCACATCTCATCATCATACAAATAAAATCTATCAGTCCCATTACGATAATGAATATCTTCTTTTTTATCAGCTATTTGTAAATACTGCACTACATTATTAGAATATGGAATATCCAAATTATATCCCACCTTCAAATAATAATATGAAACTACTATATTATCATTTTGCTCTACAAACACTCCATAAATAGGCTGTTCCAATTCAACTGCCAAACTCATCGAATAATCACTCAAATGAAAGATATTCAATTCCTTCAACGTTTTAGTTTTTCCTTCGTAATTAAGATATTCCTTCGATTTATCAACCGAATATAATACCCCATCTATCATTGATATTCCAATCTTCGTATTAATCTTAAAAGGCAAAAAAGTAGAAAAATTCAAATTTAGACCAAAAGAATAATAATCACTAACCGGATATGATGTTTCAATAGTTCCATCTTTCTTATAAAACTGCCTCTCATCAGATAATATTTTACTATCCAAATCAATATCACCAGAAAGTTTATTATCAAAGTATATAGAAGAAGAACTTATATCATCTGCCAATTCAAAATCACTCGTTATAAGCGAAGAAAACAACCCAAGCTCATAATAAAAAGTAGAAGTATATGGAAACCAACCAGCAGAATGCTTCAACTCCACGTTTTCATCTAACTTTTCGTTCAACTTATCATAATCCAAATTATTCAAATCCCAAGTACTATCAGACTCAAACTGCGAATACAAATCAGTTTGCAAACACAAAATAAATATTAAAATTAAAATAATATTTTTAGAACACTTCATTTTATAATTATGAATTTCCTTTGATCATAAATCTTATTTGTTTTTAAAGCAATAAAATAAGTTCCCATAGCTAATTCCTTTTCCATAAAAAAACTAATAGTATGAGTGCCTTTTTTAATACCTTTCAATACATGCTTTTTTACAAATCTTCCAGAAGTATCAAATATTTTAAATTCAACATCAGCATCAAAGTCAATAGTAAATGAACAATTCAAATAATCATTTGAAGACGCTGGAAGTGGGTATAAATCTCTAATCTTTGGATTCCTAATATATTGAACATATTCATCATTAGTTTTGCTTATCACTTTGCATTGCAAATCCTCAGAAACCACTCCCAAATACTCAATATTATTGAAATCCAAATAACATAAACTATCATTTCCAGCCAATGCTGTCCCTCTTATACTAAATAAATTACTCCCTTCATTATATCCACCCATCATATCACTAAAAATAAGTCTTACCGTATAACTACTATCATTAATTCTTATAATTTCCTTAGATTCTATTCCATATCCCTCCTCTATTATCTCATTCAAATATACCACAGTAGGATTTGACAAATGAATTACAAACTTAATATCTCGAATAAAAGTATCTAAATTATTTTCAAACTTAAATCCAATCTCAAATTCGTCTCCTATATTAGTCCTCACATCTTCAACTTTAAATCCCCCAAATAATGAATTCATATTCAATAGTATAAATACAATAACAACCATAAATCTATGTAATAATAACAATTTCATTTCTTGACTATTTTAAATTCAGTTCTTCTATTTTTTCGTCTCCCTTCTTCCGTATCATTAGTCGCAATAGGACTCTTCTCTCCATACCCATTAACTTCAATCCGACTCTTAGAAATTCCATTTTCTACCATATAATTCTTAACAGCCTTAGCTCTTTGAAGCGATAATGATTTATTAATCTCCTCCTCGCCTACGTTATCAGTATGCCCACTTATTTCCAATTCAATATTCTCAGCTTTTTTCATATATTCAACTATATTTTCTAACAACTCATAAGAATTTTCATTAATAGTAGCTGCTCCAGATTTAAACTCTAAATTTAATAACTTAACCTCACCTATCCCATCATATTCCCTAAATATAGACTTATCATAATACCCATTTTCTATTACCTCATACTCTAATTCAGGAATTTGAACACTAAGCTCAACCTTATGCCTTGATTTATAACTCGGTGCCTCATATCTAATCGAATAATAGTTTTTCAACTTCAAATATATATCGGCAAAAACAAAAGGAAACTCATACTCATGTATTATATTATAATGTTTTCCACCCGAAATATAAGTAACCCAATCAAGAAAACTATTTTTTGGAAAATACAATGGATTTTTAACTTCTTCAACATTAACCCCATTTGTTCCTACAGTAAAATTTTGCATCGGTCTGATATACCCAATAGAAATACAATACATCTCAATATTGTTCTCAATTAATTGCTTCTTAATGCTATCCAACTCATTCTTAGTAAATGAATCTTCACCATCACTAATTAAAACTATCAACTTCTGATGACTTTCTGGACTTTTATTAATTTCTACAAAAGCATTTCTCATAGCAACTTTAATATTAGTCCCGCCACTCAATGAATCGTCAGAAACATTAATTTTTGTCTTTTGTTCTAAAAAATCTTTCCTTTTTTGCAAATGTACTTCAACAAAAGCATTGCTCTGAAATTTAATAAACGAAATATAATCATCTTTCTTCGATGAACGCAATAGAGGATTTACAGATTTGTTTACAGCAATCTTTGCTTCACTACTCATCGAACCAGAATAATCCACCAAATAAACAATTGAAAATGGGGGAGAGTTCTTTTCCCTAATTTCCCTAACACTAAAATCACTTATTTCGCTCACTCCATAACTCGAATCCCTTAATCTAACCCAGTATTTCTTAAAATCTATATCTTCAGCTATATAAGGAGGTGCCAAACCAGAAATATATTTTCCATCTACATCTTTCAAAGTAACTTTAAGTTCAACCTCCTCCGGAAAATTCCTCGAATCAATCTTTAATATATCCAACTTAAAATCAGAAAGAAAATTACTATCTTTTTCACTTTTATTACCCTTTGATGAAACATCAGAATTAGATTTTAACTTCTCCTCAACTGTTTGATAATTTTTAGTTTTGGGATTTCTATTATAATTTGGTTTATAATTTTTTTTATATTCTTTCTCCTTCTCAAAAGATTCAATTAGAGTTCCAGGACATCCAATCAATAGAAAACTTAAAATTAATATAAAAATATATAGGCAAACTTTCATTTATTATTATAATTATTACTCAAAGATAAAAATTAATACGTAATTAATTAATTAAGTTTCAACAAGCTATAAAATATCTATGCTTAATAATTATATCAAAACTGTTATTAGTAGCTTAAAACTTTAATTATCACTAACATCTAAATTTTTAAACAACCTCATCAAAACACTTCTTGTTGTTTCAATCTCCTCTTGACTTATACCCCTATATGCCTCGTCTAAAGTCTTAGAAACTATCGGAGATAACATCTCATACATACTTTCCCCACGCTCTGTAATTTTCAACAACTTATTTCTTTTATCATCTAAATCTATTTTCCTATTTACGCAACCGTCCTCTTCAAAAAAATCAATTAACCGAGTAATCGCTGTCTTATCCAAATTTAATAACTCACCAATTTGCTGCTGATTCATATCCCCATAATGCGTAACAAAGGCCAAAGCTATCCATTTTTCAATACTAACACCTATTCCAGCATCCTTAAAATTATTAAGCAACGTATCTTCAAATTTTTTAGAAAACCTCCTCGAAAGATAATTCAAAGATTTCTCAAGCTCAAAATCTGCCATTTACTATACCCTTATAAAATATTTCCATAAAAATCCCTACAAAATTAATAAATATTCTCATTAGAAACTAATAAATAACAAAGAACATTTTGCTTTATCCTGAATTTTAAATCAGCTTAAACAAAAAAAAACTACCCCCATATAAATACAGAGGTAGTTTATATTAATTAATCGAGAACTATTTCTCTAAATATATTGTCTCTTGAAGAGCTTCACATTTCTTAAATTCAAACTCAAACTCTTTAGTAGCGTAACCTTTTCGAGTTATTATTATGTCGTACTTCTTATTACAAAGCTTAGTAAATACTCTCTTTCCATCTTTATCTGTAGTTCCACTTATTACTTTCTTACCATCATATTTGATTTCAATATCAGCAGAATCAAGAGCTTCTTTGCTGTCTTTATCTTTTACAATTAACTTCAATGAAGCCGTACAGCATTCATCACTTTCTAATGTCTTAGTCCATTTTAAGTTATCCTTACAATCAACTTCAAACTCAAACTCAATATCATCATACCCAGTCTTGAAAGCATGGAAACTATAATTGTCGCCTTTACATACTTCTTCAAAAACTACCTTTCCATCTTTGTCAGTTTTCTTTAAAGCAATCTTATCATCACCCTTATATAACTTAACATCAACACCCTCTATTGGGTCATCATTCTCGTCTTTAAGAATTAATTCTAATCTTGCATCACAACAATCTGATGGCTTAAGCATTTTTTCAAACTTGATATTATCCTTGCAACCCATCTCTTTAGAAAACTCAATGCCTTCGTAATCATCATGAGTAATGTCAATATCATAATTTCCTTTACATACTTCTTCAAATACTAATTTACCATCTCCATCAGTATAGCCGTCTTTTACGACTTTACCATCTTTCCAAAGCTTGATTTTAGCATTCTTTAGGTATTCCTTCGTTTTCTCATCTTTTACTATAAACTCAAGTCTTCCATCACAACAATCATCTTTGACCAATTCTTTCTCGAATTTTTTATCTTCTTTGCAATCTACTTCAAAGTTAAATTCGATATTTTCATAATCCTCATGAATTATATCAACGCCATATTTACCTTTGCAAAGCTCTTCAAAAACTATTCTGCCGTCTTTAGCAATTTTTTCATGTTGTAACTTACCATCTTTCCAAAGCTTGATTGTAGCGTTCTTAATAAGTTCTTTAGTATCCTTATCTTGTACCTCAATCTCTATTTTATTGTCGCAACAATCATCAGATTCCATTTCTTTCATGAACTCTTTCTCATCGCCACATTCTATTTCAACATGGAACTCATAAGTCTGGTATCCATCTTTTTTAATCAAGAAAGTATGCTTCCCTTTGCATAAGCCGTCAAAACCAACAGCCTTATCATCTTTGATATAACCTTCTTCGATTAATTTCCCGTCCTTATACATTTCTACCTGAGCACCATTTAAGATGTCTTGAGTTTTCTTATCTTTAGCATTTACCCAAACTACTCCGTCGCAACAATCATCTTTCATCTTAACTGTTACTACTTTTTCATCATCACATTCAATTTCATAAGACTCTTGGAATCTCTCATATCCTTCTGCTTCTATTATAACTGTGTATTTGCCTTCACAAAGTTCTTCAAATACAACAGTTTTTCCATCCTTGGAATTACCTTCGCCAACAACTTTGCCTTCCTTATTTTTAAGTATTATAACAGCATCCTTAATCGCTTCCGATGTCTTCTCATCTTTTGCAAAAATGCTAAGTACTCCATCACAACAATCATCTTTCTCTAATTTTGCTGCTAATTCTTTCTTCTCATTACAACCTATTTCAACAGTTTCTTCATATCTGCCATATCCTTCAACTTCCACAACCACAGTATATTTTCCTTCGCATAAACCATCAAACACAACAGGTTTACCATCTTTAGACTTACCGTCTTCAATCACTTTTCCATCTTTGCCTTTGACTATTACTGTTGCTCCATTGACAGCATCTTCTGTTTTCTTATCACTTACAAATACCTTTAATACTCCTTCGCAACAAGAATCCTTCTTCATCTTCATGAATTTTTTAAATTCTAAATCATCATCACATTTGATTGTAAACTCAAACTCAATTCCTTCAAAACTTTCATGGTCTATCGAGATAGCATAGTTTCCTTCGCAAAGGTCTTTAAATACTATTGGCTCACCCTTTACTCTTGGGTCTGCAATAGCTTTTCCATTCTTCCATAAAACTACTTTCGCACCATCTATCAAATCATCTGTACCCTCTTTGAACGGATATATTACAACTCTTCCATTACAGCAAGAATCTTTTTCCATAAACTCTTCAAATTCATAAGTACTATCACATTTCACTTCAACTTCTTTCATAATTGATGCAAAACCTTCTTTCTTAATTTCTATCGTATATTTTCCTTCGCATAATTCTTCAAACCAAGTTCCATTATCTCCAGTATTTCCATCTTTCTCATAATCCCATCCTCTTACTATTACTTTCGCATCTTGAGCCTTACCGCTCGACTTATCTAGTGCTTTTACAAAGATTTTTCCTGTACAGCAAGAATCTTCTTCACCGAACAATTTTCTTTCAATCACAGTAGTCGAATCACATGAAATATCTATACTGAAATTTTGAGTAAAATACTCTTTATGTTTAATTTCTATGAAGTATTCACCTTCACACAAATCTTTAAAACATAATGTATCTCCCACAGTAGTTCCAGAAGTAACCTGCTTACCATTCTTTGATAAATTAACACTTGCATCAGCTAATATTTCAGAGAAGTTTTTATCTCCTCTTACTACTATACATAATTCTGCTTCGCAACATTCTTTATCTTCTTTCATTTTCTTCAATAATTCAATATCATCGCAGTCAGAAGGAACTGTGAATTCTAATGTCTCAAAACCTTCTCTTTCGATTACTATTGTGTATAATCCTCTACATAAGTCTTCGAAAAATGCCATTCCATCTTTTGAACTCTTTTCGTCAACTTTATTACCTTCTTCATCAATAAGCATTACTGTTGCATCATCAATTATATTTCCATCTTCATCAGTAAGTTTAATAAGAATATTGCCATCACAACAAGTAGAATCTTCAGGATCTTCTATATCTAATATTATCTCTCTCTCAAAATTCATATTATTAGAATCTAAATCAAACTCAGCAAGTTTAGATTTAAAACCATCTTTAGAAATTTTATAAGTATATAATCCTTCACAAAGTTTCTCAAAATTTACCATTCCTTCATCATCTGTCATCAATTCATCTAAATCTGTGCTACCTTCCTTAAGCTCAATTTTCACCCCTTCAAGAGGATTTTTATCATTGTCGCTTACTAAGAATTTTGCTGTTCCTACGCAATTAGCCTTTCTCTTCATAACTAAATTAAAACTCGGACTAACCGAATCTATTTCAAATTCTTTCAAAGACTTATCTATCGTAACATACTCCTCATGAGTAACTCTAATTGAAATACCATCAAAAGTAGCTGGCACCTCATCTATCTTCACTTGACCATTCTTATCAGTCTTATCACTATCAAACAATGTTCGTTCTTCCTCACCTTCTATCAACTGAAATGCTTCTATCAAAGCACCTTCTATCGGCTCACCATCTTCATTGACTAAAGTCCCTTCTACATTGATTTTCTCAATAATATCGTCGATATTTTCATCATCGCACGAATACATTAAAGCGATTAACATAAACAACGTTACCGCTAACATTCTATATAATTTGGACATTTCTTGCCTCTTTAAAATTAATAAATACATTTATTTTCATTTTGCCTATATTCTATCAAGAACAGTTATATATTGATTTTGTAACATCTAACTATTCTAGTTTTTTAAGTTAATAAAAAATAATTAATATTTCTAAGTATTTCTACTGATTATTAATATTATTCCAATTCTTAACGATATGAAAAATTAAGTGTTTAAGTAATTAATATGTTGAAATTATCAATTGCAATCAGTGTTATCAATTTGCTTGTCTAACTCCCCTTGTTCGAACTAATAACAGCAGTTACTGCCCCCACAACAAACAATAATGCCCCAAAAAAGCCCAAAGTAGAAGTAAGTTCAGTTTTAACCCATGTTACCTCAAGGTAATATAAAACCGTCATTGAAACCAATGTTATAATCGGATTCATTGTTATTATCATACTTACCTTATTTGCTTCAGTATGCTTAAATGCCTCACCCAAAAAACCATAAGCCAATAAAGTATTTAAACCCAAAAATGCCAATAACAAATAATCTCCCAATCCCAGAGTCGGAAACACTGCAAAATCTACAAAAGGAATAAACAATATAGCAGGTAAAAAATATATAAACAGGTTTAATTGCTGTGGTGGATAATCCTTCACTAATATCTTCTGTAATACAGCGTAAATAACCCAACACGATGCAGATAAAAATATTATTAAAACCCCTAATTTAAAGTCTTGATAATCATTAACTAAAGTCTGGAACTGCTCATTATAAAAAAAATAAAAACCAATCAAAGCAATTCCAATCCCCAGTAATTGCCGTCTATTTATCTTCTCTTTAAATACTAATACACCCGCAACTATCAACATCATAGGCCCCATCTGTATCAATATCTGAACAGAATTCGCACCAGTATATTCCAATCCCTTTACATATAATATATAATTCAACCCAAGACCCAAACTCGCAATTATCAAAAGTGGGGGAGGCTTAACCAATATCTTTAAAGTCTTAGGCTTCTTAATCAAATAATAACTGCCAAGCACACTAAACGCCACAGCAAATCTAAACCATACTATGCTATAAGCATCTACACTTACTACTGCAACCTTTATAGCAATTGCCAAAAAGCCCCATAACAGAGCCGTTGCAGTCGCAAATAATAAACCCCTAAGGTTTGAATTCTTTGTCAATTATTTCTTTCACTTATATAATTTATGAAGGATGATTATTCTTACAATTATTCTATTTAAATAACTAATTACCTAAAAAGAATTTTTAAATAAACTTTCTATAGCCTCAATACCCTTATCATTTAAAAATCTTGTACCCGTACCACAAAAATGCGTCTCGGTTATTTTTGGTGTCTCTACTTTTGTCCAAGAGTTATTCTCCCAGAAATTCCAAGTCCCCTTGTCTTGGTCAAATACATACAGCTTCTTATTGCATATCTTAGCAAATTCAGCACCCCAGCCTGTACCACCCTTCACCGTATTGTCATCTAAAATTACACCAACCACAAATATTTGTTGAGCGTTATTAATCTGATACCAAATCGTCTGAAGAATTTTTTTAAATAATTTTGTGTCTGGATATTCACGCTTCATCAAAGTTGATACATAGTCTAAACTAATATCACCTTTTTTTAATTCCTCATGATTTAATACCCTAACACCCCTCTCTCTTTGAATTTTATGATTCTCAAAAGTAAAATTAACTTCTTCTATTTCAAAGGCTTCTGCAGTAGCTCCAAACTTGGATTCAGCACCTGCAGCACCGCCACTAAATAATATAAAATCTGTTTTGCTTGGCATAATAATGTTTCTTTTAAATATGAAAATTCTTTTTCGACAATGTAAGAAAAAAAAAAAGAACAAACAATATAGTTTTTTGCATAAATATTCATATTTTTGCATATAAGTATAACAACATAACGAAATATGACAAAAATATTAATTACAAGGTCTGAACTCGGAGCCGGAACAAGAGGCTCTAGCCTCGGTCCTGACTCTATCTTAATCGAATCAGTAAATAACAAATCAAAATTATTTACTCAAAATCAAATTTTTAATTCCGAAGTTAATAACAACGCTTATTTTGATTACGACCCTTCTACCACAGTAAAAAATATTGCCCCACTAATCGAAAATTATAAAAACGCAAAATCACTTACTACAAAGCAAGCAGAAACTGGTGAGAATATAATATTTTTATCTTCTGACCACTCCAACGCAGTTCCGCATATAAGCGGCGTGGTCAATGCAAACAAAGGCAAAAAAGTTGGTATTCTCTGGATAGATGCACATTCTGATTTGCATACACCTTATACCACACCTTCAGGCAATATCCACGGAATGCCCCTCGCAATTTTATTAGGCGAAGACAATATTGAAAACAAACAAAACGAATTAACCCAAAAGGAAAAAGACTACTGGAACCAACTAAAAAGAGAATATACATCAATTAACTACCAAGATATTTTCTACGTAGGAATAAGAGCAATTGAAAAAGAAGAACACACACTAATTAGCAAACACAATATACCAATCCTAACCACAAACCAATTAAACAACGGTATCCAAGATGTAAATATTGATAGAATAAATAAATTCTTCAAGAACCACGATCACATCTACATCTCGTTCGACATAGATGCCCTCGACCCAGACGACACCTCCTACGGCACTGGAACCCCAGAAAAATACGGCATCCTTAAACAAAAATTCTTCGACTTCATAATTCCATTACTCGACAACCCAAAAATAAAATACTTCGAACTCGTAGAAATTAATCCAATTCTCGACAACCAAAATATTCTCGCGAAACTATCCATAGAACTTTTAGACATAGTCAACAAAAAGTTTGCGAATTAATTCGATTTGTCTTCTTACTCTATTTAATTTCATTTTTTTTCTTATAATAAATACACGTATAAGAAAATTATTATAATTTTGTGTTTATTAAAAAGTACAATAAATATAAACCATGAACACAAAAATATTCAAAAAAGAAGCACACAAAATAATCGACCTAATATGCGATTACTATGACAATATCGAAAACCTCCCAGTAAAATCCCAATCCAAACCAAATGAAATATTAAATCAAATCCCTGATAAAATTAGCGACAACCCCACCGAACTCGACTCCATCCTCAATGATTTTAATAATATAATACTGCCCGGATTGACACACTGGCAAAGCCCCGGCTTCCAAGCATACTTTACCTCAAATACAAGTATCCCCTCCATTCTTGCCGAATTTATTACCGCTTCACTTGGCATACAAGGAATGATTTGGGAAACCTCCCCAGCCTGTGCCGAACTCGAACAAGCTATGATGAACTGGCTCAAAGAATTATGCGGTTTGCCTTCAAATTGGGAAGGCGTAATCCACGATACAGCCTCAACATCAACTCTTATAGCATTACTAACCGCTAGAGAAAAAGCTACTAACTTCCAGTCTAACAAAGTTGGATTAGAATCTAATAAATTCACTATCTACATATCCAAACAAACCCATTCCTCTATCGAAAAAGCAGTCAAAATAACAGGTTTAGGAAAAAGCTCAATAAGAACAATAAATGTAGATGAAAACTTCTCAATGCAAAGTCAAAATCTCGAAACCCAAATCAAGCAAGATATAGCCGATAATTTCACACCCCTCTTTATTTGTGCAACACTCGGAACAACAAGCTCGTGTGCTACCGACCCTATAAATGAAATATCAGAATTAGCAAAAAAATACAATATATGGCTCCATATTGACGCAGCTTTTGCCGGAACAGCCATGATTATTCCCGAAATGAGAAAATATATAAACGGCATAGAAGACGCTGACTCCTACGTTTTTAATCCACACAAATGGATGTTCACAAACTTCGATTGCTCCGCTTATTTCATCAAAGACAAAGAACAACTAATAAAAACATTTGAAATCCTTCCCGAATACCTGAAAACAAATAGTATGGGAGAGGTGAACGATTATCGCGATTGGGGAATTGCACTCGGACGCAGATTTAGAGCCTTAAAACTTTGGTTCGTAATGCGTTACTATGGCAAACAAAAACTCATAGAAATGGTCAAAAATCATATCTACTTAGCAGAAAAACTTAAACAATGGGTCATCAATGAAAAAGATTTTGAAATAGTCGCACCAGTACAATTTGCCTTAGTTTGTCTTCGCTATGCTCCAAAAAACAAAACCCTAGAACAACAAAACAAACTCAACAAAAAAATTATAGAGATGATTAATAAGGAAGGTACCTCATACCTAACCCACACAGTACTAAACAATAAATACACCATCAGGGTAGTATGCTCTCACACCTATTTAGAAGAAAAACATCTCCAAAACACCTGGTCTTTGATTAAAAAATATTCAAAAGAATTAAATGACTAATTTAATGTACCCTTAACTCAAATTAAAAATATACTCCTAAACCAATTGATAAATAATTCTTAGCCTGCTCACCATCTTCTTTGCCCAATAAATTTATCATATTAAATTTTGTTTCCAAATTAATTAATATCAATTTCAAATCAATATCAAAACCACCACCTGCACTAAGACCCAATTGTCCATCTGTATTAGACCTTTCATTATTTTCAAAATCACTTAATCCAATAAGTTCTAATGGAATGCTTGGAGCATCTGTGCTTAATTCATAATCCGTAGTTGTTACAACATAATTATAAGTTACATCAGTATTCAAATATAAACCAAAGTATTCCGCTGTAATCAAATAATAATTTATACCTACATTAAAAGGCACAACATTTTGAACAGTTTTAAACAGATATGAATCTTCTGTACTCGGATTTTCAAATTTTAGTTCGGTTTCTGGAAACCTATGAAAACCAACCCCAGCAGTCAAATCCCAGTCATCATTTAATTCTAATCTCGCTTTCATTGCAAAATGATATCCTGTAGAAGCAAGTTCTCTTGTAATCTTGCCTTCATCGGTTTCATTCGAATCTAAAAAAACTTTAGACTTACTATAGATTTCATTTAATTTATCATTCGGAGTAGAAAGCCCAAAATAAAACCCAAAATCAACTGACTCAACAGCTTTCAAAGCAAATGAATTCAATATAATCATTGAACTAATTAATATTATTTGAGTAAAATATTTCTTCATTATATTGTCCTTTTTGCAAAAATTTCTTTTTAATTGTAACGAAGTTAATAATTAAATCGTAAAAATGAAATAAGTTTTATAATTATTTTTTAATTTGCACTTAGCATAAACACATTTTCATAATTAAATAGCATAAAGAGTATGAAAAAAATAATCCTATCCCTATGTATCATCTTATCATTTAGTTTTTTAAATGCTCAAGATAACAAAAGCACTTCTAACTCAGAGTTAGATACCAAAACCGCAGAACCCAAATCAGAACCACTTTCTATCGGTGCTTATCTCGGAGGTCAATTAAACTTCCATAACCCCGATTTTAACCATAACTATAATTATGACAACATCTCAAACTTTAATGAAAATGCAAACTCATACGGTTTAAATATTGGACTATTAGTTAATTATCCAATATTTAAAAATTATTCAATATCAGGAAGAATTGGCTACCACGCCATAGGAACTACTCTCGACGGTAATTCTCTAATCGGCGGAACCCCAGATACAACTCTCATAAACACCATAGACGCAAGTCTCGGCTATTTAGAATTTTCACCACTTCTCAAAGTTAACGAACTATTCCCAATCAAAGAACTTTACCTAATAGGTGGTTTCGAACTATCAATCCCAATTGTTGCTACTTATAGCTTTGAGTCAAGTATCAGCAACTTAGATACTACTATGGTGTTTCCAAACGGCACAAGAGATATGCCCGAATTCACAGACAAAGAAATGCCCAATCAATCATTAAGATTTGCTTTAGTAATGGGTGCAGGCTACAATTTCAACTTAAACAACAACTGGACACTGAGTCCAGAACTTTCATTTAGAATGCCGTTCACTTCAGTTTCTTCTAATACTAATTTAGACTCATGGTCTGTTCCTCAACTTCGATTAGGCGTTAATCTAACTTACAGTTTCAATGAAGAGCCACCACCACCAGACCCACTTTCAACTATTAGTGTAGATTTCAAAGGTGTATATTACCACGACAAAAATAGCAACAAACAAACTGCTACAAAAATCAATGTAGAAGAAGTTCAATATGCAGAGTTATTCCCAATTGTTCCCTACATTTTTAATGACCTAAACAGCGAATACCCAAGTAAAAGAACTCAAACACTCGCAACCGAATCGGCTGCCGGCCAATTCTCAATTAATCAATTAAACGCAGACGCTATCGGTATAAATAACTCAACATTAGACATAATCGGCACCAGACTACAAAAATATCCAAGAGCAAAACTAACAATTATCGGCTCACTTGATGGAGCTGCTGAAAAAGGAAATATCGAACTCGCACAAAAAAGAGCAGATTTCGCGAAAATGTACTTAGTTGCAAATTACAGTGCAAACGCCGATAATATTAAAACCTTAGCAAAAGAACTCCCTGAAAATGCCTCGACCACTAGGGTTGCAGACGGCGTAGAAGAAAACAGAAGAATTGAAATCCGCTCTAACTTCCCAGAAATTTTAGAACCTATTTTAATTACAAAAGAAAAACAAACTTTCTCAGAACCAAAAGCAATTGAGTTTGAAACTGAAATAAATTCAACCGATTCCATTAAAACTTGGGAATTCGAAATCTCTCAAGCTGCTCGTCTTATTAAAAGGATATCAGGCTCAGGAAAGCCAGGAGACATATCGTGGAGTATCAAACCAAACTCTCTTTCTGCTTCCGAAGTGCCAGTTGATTATACACTAACAGCAGAAAATGTAAAAGGAAAATTGGATTCTAAATCAGGTACTCTACCTATTTACTTCAACTCCTATTCCAAAAGTGATGTAGAAGAAACACCAGATAAACTAATTTCCAAATATTCATTAATTGTTTTTGACTTCAATAGTCCAGAAATTTCCGAAGATGATGAATATATTTTAAAGAAAAATGTACTTTCATCTATAAAATATAACTCAACCGTGCAAATTTATGGCTACTCCGATAGAATAGGAGATGAAGATTACAACCAAAAATTAGCATTAAAAAGAGCAGAAAGAGTAAAAAAATATCTACAATCTAAAGCAAGCAAAGCCAAATACGAAGTATATGGAATAGGCGAAGAAATGGAAATATTTGATAACAATCTACCAATAGGAAGACACCTATCAAGAACGGTACAAATTTATGTCATTACTCCAAAAGAGAATTAGTATATTTGTAGTCAATTATGAGTGAAAAAATTAAAAAATATTTAGACGAAATTAATTTCCCGTCAGACCTAAGAAAATTACCTATTTCAGCCCTTCCTCAAGTAAGTGATGAAGTACGTGAATTTGTTATTGATACTATTACAAAAACTGGTGGTCATTTTGGTGCCGGATTGGGCGTTGTCGAACTTACAACCGCCCTACATTATGTGTTCAATACGCCAAAAGATAAAATAGTATTCGATACCGGCCATCAAGGCTACCCACATAAAGTATTAACCGGCAGAAAAGACAAACTCCATACTATCAGGCAATACGGCGGACTATCAGGCTTCCTAAAAAGGTCAGAAAGCGAGTACGATATCTTCGGTGCCGGACATGCCAGCACCTCCATATCTGCTGCTCTTGGCTTAGCTACAGCACGTGATATCAAACATGAAAAGTTTAAAGTAGTTTCAGTCATAGGCGACGGTGCAATGACCGGCGGTTTAGCCTTCGAAGCTCTTAATAACTGCGGTGTCCAACAAAGAGATATTCTTGTTATTATGAACGACAATAATTTCTCAATTTCACCAAACGTCTCTGCTATCTCCAATTACTTTAATAAAATTTATACATCAAACACTGTCCAAAGACTTAAAAGCAGTATTTGGGATATAACAGGCAAATTTGATGACATCGGAGATAGATTAAGAACACTCGCTTCCAAACTTGAAGATGGAGTAAAAGCAATCGTTACACCAGGTGTCCTATTCGAAGCTTTCGGTTTTAACTATATTGGTCCAATCAATGGCCACAATACTGTTAAATTAGTTAATATTCTTCAAGCCATCAAAGAATTAAAAGGACCAATTTTCCTCCATGTCGTTACTCAAAAAGGACATGGTTTCAAACACGCAACCAAAGAAACAAAATACCTCCACGCAATCGGAAAAATCGACAAAGTTACCGGCGAATCCTTAGACAAATCAACAAAACCTAAACCCAAAAACTATCAAGATGTTTTTGGCGAAACAACTGTAGAACTTTGCGAACAAAACAGTAAAATTGTAACAATCACCGCAGCAATGCCCGGAGGAACAGGTCTAAATATTCTCCAAGAAAAATACCCCGAAAAAGTTATTGACGTAGGTATCGCAGAAGGTCATGGAGTTACACTCTCAGCCGGTATGGCTTGCGAAGGAATTATACCAATCGTTGCAATTTATTCTACATTTTTGCAAAGAGCCTATGACCACATAATCCACGATATAGCAATCCAAAAACTCCATGTAGTATTCTGCCTCGACAGAGCAGGAGTAGTTGGTGCCGATGGTGCTACTCATCACGGTGTTATGGACTTAGTTTATTTGCGTTCAATTCCAAATTTAACGCTTATGGTGCCAAGCAACGAACAAGAACTCAAAGATATGATGTTTACTTCCGTTAACCAAAATTTCAACGGACCAGTTGCCATTAGATACCCCAGAGGAACAGGCTTAGGAATGGAACTAAAGCCAATGAAACAAATTGAAATCGGAAAAGGATTAATCGAAGTCAGCGGAACAGATATTGCAATCTTAGCAATTGGAAATATGGTCAATCACGCAGTCGAAGCCGCCGAAATTCTTTCTAAAGAAGGTATTTCCGCAGAAGTCATTAACGCAAGATTTGTAAAACCACTTGATACCGATTTGATAGATGATTTATGCGATAGATTTGATAAAATTATAACAGTAGAAGACGGTCAAAAAATGGGAGGATTTGGTGCTGCTGTTGTCGAATATATAACAGATAAAAACTACAAAGTTCAAATAGTAAGACATGGTATTGCAGATAAATTCGTAGGACACGGCACCCAATCCGAGCTATACAGAGACTTGAATTTAGATGCACAAGGCATTGCCCAGCAAACAAAAAAACTCTTCATAGATGAATATATATCATTTACCTAAGCAATAATTTTTTGAAGAAAATTTCAAAAAAATCTTGTATATTTGAAAAATTGTTCTTAAGTTTGCGTTCCCTTTTGGAGATGATAAGCATAAAAATGATCTCGTAGCTCAGTTGGTAGAGCATTTGACTTTTAATCAAAGGGTCGCGCGTTCGAGCCGCGCCGAGATCACACTGAAAATCCTTCGTAAAAAATTACGAAGGATTTTTTTTATTCAAATATAGAAAATACAATTGCCTATAATTAAATATGAAATTGAATTATATAGTTTTAAAAATCTTTTCCTTGCATTTAATTTTCTTTATTCTTATATTTGCAGTCCTATTAGAAAATAATTTTATATACTTTATTTAAGTTGAAAAAATATGATCGGTATTAAAGTACACAGAGACGAGCCAATTGATAAAGCTCTTAGAAGATTTAAACAAAAATTCTCACGCTCAGGCATATTAAGAGAATTTAGAAACAGAACTGCTTATGTTAAGCCTTCTGTAGAAAAAAGATTGAACAGAATCAAATCTGCTAGAAAACAATACAAGATTTCTAAAGAACAATCTTAACTTATTGTCTGATTAAAAAATTAAAAAAGCAACCATCTTAATAAGCACTTTATTAAGATGGTTGCTTTTGTTTATAACTGATATAATTCATCTAAATTTGGTATTAGCTTTAATCCTTCTGCATTTATTTACGAAAATATATAATTCCTCCCTTGCAACCAAAATGTTCCATCGCAGTTTCTTATTTTAATAATTTAGAATATACAATCAATTAACCACATATTTGATTTAATGTTAAATAAGATTATCATAAATCCTACCCAAATAGAAAATAAAAAAGCTGTACCCTAATTAAAGGATACAGCTGTAAAATTATACTTAGACTAAGTATTATTAACTAAAAATTATATTGATGTAGCAATCACAAGTGCAACTACAGACATCAATTTAATCAATATATTAATCGATGGTCCAGAAGTATCCTTAAATGGGTCTCCAACTGTATCACCAGTTACGGCTGCCTTGTGAGCCTCAGAGCCTTTTGATAAAGTCTCACCGTCAATTGTTACTCCTTCTTCAATCATCTTCTTAGCATTATCCCATGCTCCACCAGCATTCGATTGGAATATCGCCATTAGTACTCCCGAAGCAGTTACTCCTGCTAATAATCCACCAAGTGGCTCAGCACCGAATATAAACCCAACAGCAACAGGTGCCGCTACAGCTAATAATCCCGGTAACATCATTTCCCTGATTGAAGCATTTGTTGAAATTTCAACACATTTAGCATACTCAGCTGTTCCTTCTGCTGCATCATAAATTTTTCTATCTTCATCTGTCCATTTACTATGGTCTTCTCCCTTAGTTCTCATCACGTTCAACGCTGCTTTTAATGCAGGAATCTGAGCAAACTGTCTCCTAACTTCTTCTATCATCGCCATCGCTGCTCTACCAACCGCATCCATTGCCAATGCAGAAAATACAAAAGGAAGCATTGCTCCGACAAATAAACCAGCCATAACCGTTGGATTAGCTACATTGATTGTATCTATTTTTGCTTGTTGCATAAATGCAGCAAATAAAGCTAAAGCAGTCAAAGCTGCAGAACCAATCGCAAACCCTTTACCAATAGCAGCAGTTGTATTCCCAACCGCATCTAATTTATCTGTTCTATTTCTTACCTCAGCTGGCAATTCTGCCATCTCAGCTATTCCACCTGCATTGTCAGAAATTGGTCCGTAAGCATCTACAGCCAGCTGTATACCTGTAGTCGATAACATACCAACTGCCGCTATTGCAATACCATATAATCCAGCATAAGAAAACGAAACCATAATCGCCGCAGCTATCAATAAAATTGGAATTGCAGTGGACATCATACCCACTCCTAAACCAGCTATTATATTTGTCGCAGAACCAGTCTTCGATTGTCTAACTATTGATAATACTGGTTTCGTACCAGTACCTGTATAATGTTCAGTTACTTTACCAATCAACACCCCAGCCAATAATCCAGCTATCGTAGCAAAAAATACCCCAAGTGAAGTATAATCAGTACCATTGTGAGACCACGACTCAGGCAACATATAATTTATTATAAAATAAGTTAATACCAACATAACACCTGCCGCTCCAAACTCACCTATGTTCAATGCAGTCTGTGGATTTCCTCCATCCTTTACCTTCACAAAGAAAGTTCCAAATATCGAAACTAATATCCCTACTGCAGCAAGTATCAATGGTAACATTATTGCAGATAATCCCATCAATGGAGTACCATTAGTAAATGCATCAATATTAAAAAATGCTGCTCCAAGTACCATCGTCCCTATTATCGAACCAACATAAGACTCAAACAAATCCGCACCCATCCCAGCTACATCACCAACGTTGTCTCCAACATTATCAGCAATAGTTGCAGGGTTCAATGGATGATCTTCAGGTATTCCTGCTTCAACTTTACCCACCAAATCTGCTCCTACATCTGCCGCTTTAGTATAAATACCGCCGCCAACTCTTGCAAACAATGCTATTGATGATGCACCAAATGAAAATCCTGTTAATACTGTTATAACTTTATTTACACTGTCAATATCACCCAAACCAAACATATTTCCAAAGAATATAAACAATACGCTCAGCCCTAAAACTCCTAATCCAACTACTCCCATACCCATTACCGAGCCACCAGTAAATGCCACTGCCAAAGCCTTGTTCATTCCACTTATAGCCGCATTCGTAGTTCTAACATTAGCCTTAGTTGCTACCTTCATTCCTATAAAACCTGCCAATGCCGAACACACTGCCCCTATTACAAAAGACAATGCTACCAAAGCATGAGACTGTTCATCATTCGAACCCTTAAAAGCAAGTAATATAGCTACCGCAACTACAAAAATTGACAGCACCTTATATTCAGCTTTTAAAAACGCCATGGCACCATCTGTTATAAATTTGGCAATATTTACCATTTTTTCGTTTCCTGGGTCCTGTTTTGAAACCCATGCCGACTTTATAAATGTATAAAGCAAGGCGATAACACCGGCTGACGGTATTAAAAAGTATAGTGTATTATCCATTATACCCTAAAGTAATTATTAAACATGTTTTTCTAAATTTATACTTCATATAGAAATATTTGAAATTAATCTATATAAACAAGCAAGTTAATCAAATTTATAAAATCTCGCAAAGTAAAATTGACTTGTGTACATATCTTTTCCAACTAATCAAACTTTAATCAGCTCAAATCCCCTACTCTTTTAATACTTTAACATTCGTTTATAAACTAATTTATCTTTATCTTTTATACATAAAATATAGATACCGTCTGGTAACTCATTAATATTGATTATATTATTATTTACATTAACACTAATGTTTTTACCTAATAAATTAAATAAGCTAATATCACTTTCATCTATTTTATTTGAATATGCTAAAGTTATGTTGAAATTATCGTTATTATAAGTTATATAACTATCATTGATATTAATATTAGATTCCTCAATTCCTTTTGTTACACTATAATTGCACTCAATCCTCTCCCCAGAAATTACAATATTATCAAAATACCTCTCCTGCTCAACGGGTGAACCATCATTCCAGTAATTCTCAAAAAATACTGCATTTATCATCATATTGCCGCCATCACCATTATAATCACCATGCCAATTCAAATCATATCTCCCTCTCTGAAGACTGTCATTTATCCAAAATTCAAATACCCCATCTGACTCGCCAGGTGTATTCAACTTCGCATGACCAACAACACAAAACCACTTTCCAGAACTCTCCTCACTAAACATATCAATATCTCCACTCTTCCACCCCAACCAACGCAAATTCTCAAAATCATTATATTTAGTCGCTACTAACTCACCGTTTTCCGATACCCCAGATGCCGGATCCATTCCCAAATAATTACCTCCATCACCCCCAGACCACAAATGAGCCATCATTCCAGTAGCCCACTCACTATTTGCCATAACCAAAGCCCTCGATAACTTCGCAGGACCACCACCCTGCCAACCCTCTTGATGTCTAACATCCATTCGCCAGTATATCTCATCAAATGAACTATCCGGATATACAGAATTCCTACCAATATAATTACTTGGCGTTCTACCAAATGACTTCTTAAATCCACCTGCCCCAATTTCACCCTGCTGCCAAAGAATCCTCAATCCTCTCGAACCATCTGTCCCAACCCCATCTAATACAATCATATCACCATTATTATTCCCAAATTCAAAATATTTTTCACTCATAGCTACATCATCTTCAAAATCATCACACCAAATAACCCCACCACCACCAACATCATCACAACTAAAATTTACATCCTGACTAAACATCTTATTAACATAAAATATCCCAAAGACAAAAAATATTACCAAAAACATATAATTCTTCATAATTATACCCATTATAAATTAAACAAAGAAAAAGACTTAAACTTCACAGTTCTATCCAGATGAAAACTAAAATACTTAGTCATCAATTCCAATAGAACAATAAATTCCTTATCGCTAACCTCATAACCCACATTATTCTGCAAACTCGTTTTTCTGAGCTCATTCAACCGCTCCAAATAAACACGTTTGATATTATAATTACTCGAAGAATGTCCATTCAAACCGCAATTACTCAAAGAAAACAACACACTCGGCGTAGTAATGCCACCCAATTCTCGTCCAAAACTCAAACCAAATCCCATATCCCTAGCTAACTTAATCTGAAATTTCAATACAACGGCAAAAGGACTCACACCCCTTTCCAACAAATCCATAGCAATCAAAATATCCTCAAAAATAATCTCATTCCTCTCATTCTCATGCTGTGATAAACTAACCAATTCAACTATCATCATCGCCGAAGCCAAACACTTAAAATCTAAATTTATATTTTTATATCTATTGATAATTTCCGAAGCAGATAAAATCTGCAAAGAGCGAGAAGACTTCTCGTAAAAATTAATTTCACTATGAACCAAAGGCTGAATCGAATAACCAAACTTAGACTTAGGCTTCGCACCACCCTTCGCCAAAACAGAAATTTTCCCACATTCCTTAGTAAACAATACAAGTATCTTACTCGAATCACTATAATTTCTTGAATTTAAAACAAATGCTTCAGTTTTAACTATCATAAAGCCAAATTAACAGGGAAATATTAAAAAAAAAATATTTACAAATATAAAAAAATTGTTTGGATATTATAATAATTAACTATATTTTTGAGTTCTCTTTTTGAGACATTTACAAAAACATTCCTGAGTAGCTCAGTTGGTTAGAGCATCTGACTGTTAATCAGAGGGTCCGCGGTTCAAGTCCGTGCTCAGGAGCAGTAACAGAAAGCCCGATAATATCATTGTCGGGCTTTTTTTATATTTACCTAGCCTCAAAAAACAGTTCAAATTATATTAAAATTTTATCTTTTCATAAGTTACTCAAAATTTAATGATTACTCATCTTACAGAAAAATCGTAAGGCAGTCTGAATAAAGTCCACGACTTAAATATATCAGTAATATACCAAATATGATATTAAAAGCCAAATAAATCTATATTTTATACAATAATATAAATATAAATACTTCGATTATAATATTAGTGTTTAAAAAATAAAAATGAAATGAAATCAATTAATGATATTTTAGATGAAATTGAAGAACTATCTTTTAATGACAGAGTATTTTTCTTTGATATTGCTGGAAAAAGATTTGCAGAAGAAAAACGTAAATTACTTATTGACAATGTAAATAAATCTGAAAAAGAAATATTAAAAGGTGATTGTTCTAGTGGAAGCTCTGAAGAACTATTTAAGAACTTAGGTATATGAAAAAACTAATATGGTCGTCTCACTTTGAGAAGTCTGCCAAAAAATATCTGAAGTTATTCCCACAAAACAATGAATTATTTAAGACCAAAATAATTCAATTATCATTAGACATATATCATCCAAGTTTGAAAACGCATAAATTGAAAGGCGCTTTAAAAAACAAATATTCATGTACCATAACTTACAGTCATAGGTTAATTTTCAAAATTGTTGAAAATGATATTTATCTTTTGGAAATTGGTAGCCATGAAGAAGTTTATTAGAATATAGTTGTTCTATAAAATATAAAAATAATATAATAAAATTTCGATTAGTAAATCTCAAATAATAATTTGTTTTCATTCTATTCCATTTTTAGGATTTCTACTTGTATCTAATTAATCTGATATTATGACTCTCTTCAAACTTTCATCTTTATAATAAAAAATATAATTTGGAAATTTCTCTAATCGACATAGTCATTAATCATTAATTTTTTAGGAATATATAAGTCATTTAACTTATTAAATAAATCCACCATATTATTACTGTTGTTACAGGTTAAATTAACAAAATTATAGAACTAAAGTCAAGAAATTTAAAAGAATTTATTGATATAAAAACTTGTATAATAATTGTGTATTATTAGATATTTTATTATTATGTATTCGTAAACTTGTTATTTCTTTAAATATTCATTCTATAATTATATTTAATTAAGATGAATAGGAAATATCAAAAATATAATTAGTTGAATTAGATTAGGAGAAAAGAGATGAAAATTTTGAAATTAAGTACGCAATTATCAATTATTATAATACTTATTCTTTCATTCTCAAATTTGATTAGTGCTGATATGAAAGTCAAAAACATTAATGCAAAATTAAGTTTAGTGGAAGGTTATACAGAATTCTATTTTCAATATTGGGAAGTAAAGAATGACTCATTAACATTCAAATACGAAAATAATGATAACAACTTGCAAAGTAAGACAATTCATGTAAATAATATAAATTCATTTGAAATTGAAAAAGGGAGTTATGCAATGGAAGGTTTTTTAATTGCATATATACCATCTGTAATTATTATGAAAATAATTTTTTCAGATTTTTTAACTTCTCCTACAAGTATAATTAACTCATTTGCTTTTTCTGTTGCTTCTGGTTTAGTTGGTGCGTCTATAGGTAGTTATATATATAAATGGAATGAAATAAAATTTATCAAAAGTGATGGCAATGAAGCATCGATGTTAATAATCCCGACTTATATTCACCAAGCAGATGCAGTGGGACTAAATCTTTCAATTAACTTTTAATAAACAAATATAGAAAAGTTAAACCACCAATTTAATCTACAAACTATTTAAATGTTAAATGTAAATATAAATGAAATCAACCGCTCAGAAATTATAACTCACTATGAAATATATCAATAATATTATACTACTTTTTATTCTGACGATTTCACTACATTCTAACGATAACATTAGTTTAACCCATCAATTGGTGAACAATGAGTTGCAATTAACAATTAAAAATAATACAGACACTACTATTTATTTTTTTAAAAAGTATTTTCATGGTAATCCCGTCCAAGCTAAACACTGTTTTGGGTTTTATAATGAAGTTGAAAATAATATTCTAATAGATTTAAGTTTTGATAACTTAGTAAGAAAACTCTCGTTTAAAACTGCATGTGGTCCGCCTCCAGAAATAGTTGATTCAAAAGATTCAGTTACATTCAAAATATTTTTTACAGACTATTTTACTACACCAATCAATGAAAAAATTGAATTAGGAGCTTACATAGAAAACGATACATTTATTGACTGCGACGAAAGAGAAAAAATAGTTCTCGAATTAGAAAACTTCAAAAAATTAGATTTGGAAATTAAACTTAGTTTTGTAAATAACTATTATTTTACTGCGGTAACGAATGATACCTTGATATTCCTCAAAAAACCATTCAAATCGTATTAACTTTTACTAACCACCTAAAACTTAGGCACATCATCTCCACCACCATACCCAGATCCAGAATATTCAACATTCGGTATATCACTATTCTGAATATGTTTATTATAATCATTCTGAATATTCTTCGGTGGTTCCTCAAATCCCTCTATCAAATTCTCAAACCTCGCATAATCCTTCTGAAATGCAACTCGCACTGTTCCAGTAGGTCCATTTCTCTGCTTCCCAACTATCAACTCACCTTTGCCCTCAGTTGTCTGACCATCAGAAAACTCCTCCAACTTATAAACCTCCGGTCTATTAACAAACATCACAACATCAGCATCCTGCTCTATCGAACCCGACTCCCTCAAGTCAGATAGCATCGGTCTCTTATCCGTCCTCGAATCCACAGAACGATTAAGCTGAGCCAAAGCCACTACTGGTATCTCCAACTCCTTTGCAATCTGTTTCAAAGTCGATGATATAATTGAAATCTCTCGCTCCCTACTCTCCGCCTTCGGTGCATGCAGTAGCTGCAAATAATCAACTATTACCAACTTAATATTATGCTCCGCTTTCAACCGTCTGCACTTTGCCCTAAGCTCCAAAATATTCAACATAGGCGAATCATCAATAACAATTGGAGCATCTTGCAACCTACCCAAAGCCTGCACTATCTTATGATGATCATTTTGGTTCAATTGCCCAGTTCTAATGTTCTGCTGATTAATTTTAGCTTCACCACTAAGCAATCTAACAACAATTTGACTAGCCGCCATCTCAATAGAAAAAAATGCCAAAGGAACATTATAATGCAATGCAGCATTCGAAGCAATAGACAAACCCAAAGCCGTTTTTCCCATCGAAGGTCTTGCCGCAATTATTATTAAATCAGAATTTTGAAATCCACCCAACATCTCATCTAATTTTTTAATTCCAGACGGAACTCCAGATGGCTGACTGTGGTCCCTACTCGATAACTTCTGAATTATATCATAAGCCTCATGCACCAATTCATCAATCTTCCTATAAGACTTCGAAAATCTCTTTTCCGCTAACTTAAATATCGCTGCTTCAGCCCTATCAATCTCATCTAAAACATCATTTGTATCATCATAAGCATTTACCAAAATCTGTCCAGAAGTTTCAATCAATTGTCGCTTCAAATACTTCTCTAATACAATCAATGCATGAGACTCTATATTCGCAGCCGATGGTGTTTTCAAATTTATTTCTGTCAAATAATATTCACCACCCACATATTCCAACTTTCCTTTTCTCTTTAATTCCTCCGTCAATGTTATCAAATCAACAGGAGTTCCTTTGTCAAACATCTGGCATAATACTTCATAAATTACTTTATGTATATCCGAATAAAACGCATTTTCATCAATTATCTCCACCACCTTTGCAATCGCCTGCCTATGATTAAGCATCATCGAACCCAACACAGAAATCTCCGCATCTATCGAATGAGGTGGCACATTATTCCCCAATTTCAAATAAGAATTTAATTCATTATTATTCAATTTTTTTGGAGTATCATTAAATTGTTTTTGTTTTTTTGCTTCAAAGCCGGACATAAGTTTCTCTTAAGATGTGTTCTTTTATTATTACAAATATCTTATTTATATTACCACATTCAAAGTGATTTTATATTGTATTATCCCCAATCATTATCTTCTCATGTTAATAAATTGTTCATAAATTAAAATTTAAAAATTTATTATCGTCATTTCCCAAACACAAAATAGTTTTATCAATAAAATTGAAACTTTACTTTAATATTCATGTTATTATATTAACACAATTAATCAAAAAAAAATAAAAAAACACAAAATGAAAAACACAAAAAAATTAACATTATTTATTCTAACATTCTTTTTAATATCTAACTTAGCATTTTCAAAAGAAATTGTTACCCTTAAGCCAGGCGAAAACTCATACGAAAAAAATGGACTTACCCTAAAAGTAATCATTATCGACTCTTGGGAACAAACAATGGAAGTTATGAAAACAGGAAAAGGAAACGTCCAACAAATTATACCAGAAGACAAATTTGAACTCGGCAGTCAAGCAATCCCATTTATTCTATACAAAACAAATGCAACTAAAAAAGGCAAGGCTAAAATAACTTATAATATCAAAGTTATCCGTCCAGACGGCAGCCTCGACTTCGAACGAGTAAATTTAAAAGTCATTGATGGGAAACCAGCTCCAGAATTAGGAATGTATCAACAACCAAGCGGTTGCAAGACTAAAAAAACAGACCCAGTAGGCATTTATAAATTTCTTATATCTGTTCATGACCACTACAAAGACGTGCAAGTAGATTTCGAACTAAAATTTGAAGTAGTAGAAAAATTCAATACTATAAAAATTATTAGATAATACTTTATCTATTTGTTTGAGTCATATTGTCAGGTACAACGATTATAAAATCACCCATCCCAATATTTTTCTCTTCCAATTCATCAACATTTTTCTGCACAACAGTTACAATCGATGCAATCTTAATCTCATTTAATTTCTGCTTAACATACCATACAATACCCTCATAATTCTGATTATGATAAGTACCATTTATATGAAAAAATGTTTTATTGTCTTCTAAATTTAATATTATATTGTGTGCCATCGTCTGGTCTTTTATTGCTTGTGCTTTCATCATATAATTTGCCTTATGGCTCATCTCCGGACCAAACATCTTTGCCATATCACTATATCCCTTCAAAGCCGTATCAATAACAAATGGGGGAGGGGCTATAAAAGATTTTGCTTCCTCACTTAAACTATCCAAAGCATCATATCCCTTGTTTGCCACCAAACTCGCATACCTTCTCGGTATATTCGTAGCAACAAATTTAATATTATTATCAAATGCAAAATCAAAAATTGGTTTATAATCCGTTACAAAATTGCCCCACAGCTTCATCTCACCCTTAAATCTCTTATAAGAATACAAAGAGTCCATATACTCATCAATAATTACTTGGTCATCACTCTCAAATATTTCAGAGCCTAATATTATATTCCCATTCTTCCCTTCATGTAATTTTTTAACAATCTCTAATTGCAACCAATGACAAATAGGATTAGTATGATGTTCACCAAACAATACCAAATCAGATTCTAAAGCTTTTTCCATTATATCATCAAAATCAACTTCATCACCCTCATTATCAAAAACTCTATAAGCTCGCAAATCATCAGCAAACAATACCGAATCTGCAAATAATGAAAATGTAAATAATATTACTATACTAAAAACTAACTTGTAACCTAATCTGAAACCTAACATAAAACTCATAATAAATGTTTAATAAAATATTAATGAACTAATCATTAAAAATAATTAGTACTTCGCAACATACTCCATCTTATTTAACCACATTCTAATCCGTTCAGCATGTGGGTCAGACGGTGCCAACTTTAAAAATTCATTAAAATCTTCAGCCGCATCATCATTTTCTCCCTGTTCCCTAAAAGCCATCCCTCTGCTCAAATAAGATTGTGCATAATCAGGGTCAATTTCTATCGCCAAAGTGTAATCCTCCAACGATTTCTTGAAATATCTCATCTTCATATAAGCATTACCCCTTCCTATATACCCCTGCAACAACTTACTATTTATCGATATTGCTCTCGTATAATCCTTTATTGACTCCTTATACCGATTCAATGACATATTCGCATTTGCTCGACCAAAATAAGCCGAAAAATGTTTAGGGTCAATCTCTATAACCTCTCCATAATCCGAAATTGATGATATATAATCCTTCACCTTGAAATTTGCATTTGCCCTATTAAAATAATACTGAGCATTCTTAGAATTAAAAGAAATAGCCTTAGAATAATCACTTATAGACTGCTCAAATTTCTTTAATGCAAAATAACATATACCCCTATTATTATAAGCATCATGATAATCCGGCTTGATTTTCAATACATGCTCAAAATCCAATACGGCCTTATCAAACTCTCGCATCTTGCTATAAATTAGCCCACGATAATTATAAGCTAAATACGAATTCGGGTCATTAGCAATCGCCTTAGTATAATCATTCAATGCTTCTTTATACCTCTTCAAATTCCCAAATGCTATGCCACGTGATATATATGCTTTCGGGTCCTTCGAATCTAATTTAATTATCATTGTATAATCTTCAATAGCCTTCTCGTACTTCCTCATTGCAAAATATATATTACCACGCTGCTGATAAGTTGGAATGTAAGCATTATTCAACTCCACAGACTTATCCAAATCTGTAATAGCGTCATCAACTTTCTTTAATCCATACCTCGCAATCCCTCTCTTAAAATAAGCCAAATAAAACTCAGGATTTATATCAATCGCCCTGCTCAAATCCTCATCTGCTTTTGAAAAATTCTTATAATCTACATATACTGAACCACGCTTAAAATGAGCGAACGAAAACCCTGGATTCAAATTTATTGCATTCGTATAATCCCGTACAGCCTCCTTCAGCTTCATTATCGCATATAATACATTCCCACGTTTGAAATGAGCAAACGAAGCCTGTGGATTTAGATTGATTGATTTTGTATAACAATCCAAAGCCTCTTTGTGGTCATTTGCTTCCATAAACTCGTCGCCCTTGTCAAGCCACGATTCTGCTTCTCTTATTTCGCTACTCATAAATAGTAACCTATGTCTTAATTATTTTTATAATATAATAAAAAATATTAAATAATTAACTTTGCTTTTTACAAATTTACAAAATTCAACATAATAATATTATGCTCTACAAACAAATTAACTCAATCCCAGAACAATATTTAATTAATAAAATAGCAGAATTCAAATCCGAAGATGCCCCAAACGGTGATATAACAAGCCTTTTTACTATTCTCCCAAACTCGAAATCTAAAGCAGCCTTAGTCGCCAGAGAAGATATGGTACTTTCTGGAAACATCACATTAAAATACTTCTTCGATGATAATTGTGAAATTAAATTATTAAAAAATGACGGAGATATTTTAAACAAAGGCGAAATTATCGCCGAAATTTATGGCTCATCTTTAGAAATTCTTAAAAATGAAAGACTTTTTCTAAATCTAATCCAAAGAATGTCCGGCATTGCAACTATGGCACATACATACTCCAAATTAGCAAAACCCTATAACGTGCGAATATTAGATACACGTAAAACAACCCCAGGACTAAGATATTTTGAAAAATACTCAGTCTGTATGGGCGGAGGTACCAACCACCGATTTGACCTATCATCAGGTATTTTAATCAAAGATAATCATTTAGTTGCAGCAGGCGGAGTACTCCCAGCACTAAAAAAAATCAAGATAGATAATATAAACAACTTCCCAGTCGAATTAGAAGTTGATAATTTCGACCAACTACAAGAAGGACTAAATTTCGGAATTGACGGAGTGCTACTTGACAACTACACTCCACAAGAAACCATCAAAGCAGTCGAATTAATCAGAGATCACAAAAACGGAAAAAATGTATTCATCGAATCCTCAGGCGGAATAAACCTAAACAATATTAAAAATTACCTGCCAACTGGTATCAACGCAATCTCTTCTGGAGCCTTAACACATTCTGTAAAAAGTGCCGACATAGGCTTAGACTTCATTTGATTTATTTTAAAAATTTCCTAAAATATTTTCTTAATCATGTTCTTAATCATTCTCACCATTATTTAATGATTGTTGGTGAAGCCTAATTATAGTCCTCGCCAATCCCTTCCAAGAAGCTTTTTCTTTAAATTTATTTATCGAATTAGTAAAGCTCTCTTTGTCCAAACTGAAATACTCCTTAATCTTCTCACTAATACCAATTGCATTTATTTCTTCAATCATTAGTCCAGTCCCTTCATCACCAATCACCTCACATAACCCACCAACATCAGAAGCCAGAATAGGCAAATCATAGTGAAAACTTATACCAGTTATCCCACTCTGAGTAGCATCTTTATATGGCAACACACATAAATCAGCAGCAGAAAAAAACAAAGCAACCTCATCATCATCAATATATCTAACAAACTTCGAAATCCTACTTTCCAAATGAGCTACTTTAATCATTTCAACATACTTATCAAACTTTCCATATATCTCACCAGCAATTACCAAATGATAATCATCATCAAGATATTTCATCGCCTCTATCAACAAATCCAAACCCTTATAATCTCTAATAAATCCAAAAAATAACAACAATTTCTTATCCTTTGGCAAACCAAGTCGTTCTATTGCAACTCCCTGTTCAATTTTTTTAGGGAAATGGTCATAAAGAGGATGATGATAAAATGTAAAATTAGCATCTGGCTTCAAACTCAATAAATCTCGTTTCACTTTATCACTCATCACAATAAAATGGTCAATCGAACTAAAATAATATTTAGTCAAAGCAATATCACCAACCCTCTTCTCATGAGGTATTGCATTATCCAATATACAAACCCTAAACGAACCCTTATTCCTCTTCATCACCGTCCCCAACGAAGGAGCAAAAAAAGGCATCCAAAACTTATTAACTATAATATCAGGGCTCATCTTTTTTATTATCCCACCTGTCCTAACATAAGAAATAGGATTAACTGTATTCAATATTCTATTACTCGGAATTTTATCAGCAATATCTTTCTCCGTAACAAACTGCGAACTTCCAGGAAATAACAAATCAGGATACTGCACAGAAAAATTAAATGCACGAATTTCATCTCCTTCGTTGCTACCACCCTCCAAACTATCTTCTTTTAATAATTCTTCAAAAGCCCTATACAAAGCAGCATTAAACTGGGCTATACCACCCCTATAAGGATAAAAAGTTGATAAATAAGCTATTTTCATATTAACTATAAACTGATTTGATATGATGATTTATAAACAATCTTTTTTTAAATTTGAATAAATATAAAAATCAATTTATAAATATGTCTCAAGAAAACAAACAAATCAAAAAAAAAAATGATGTTGAGTCCGAAAAAGAAGATATGGGCTTCCTTGGGCATATCGGTGAATTAAGAAAAAGAATTATGTGGGCTGTAGTCGGTATTGCACTCGGTGCAATCATCGCCGGACTACTCGGAGAACAATTCTTAGAACTTGTTATCTTGCAACCTGCAGCAAATGCTAATTTAGACCTACAAAACCTCAGAACAATGGGGCAACCCTTACTATTCTTCAAGTTCGTAGTCTATTGGGGAGTAATTATCTCATTCCCATTTACATTATATCAAATCTGGAAATTCGTCGAACCAGCTCTTTATATCAATGAAAAACAGTGGGTTCGTTCCATAACTTTTTTCACATCGCTATGCTTCTTCTGCGGTGTTTTATTCGCTTATTTCGTTATGATTCCCTCAATGCTTACATTCGCAGCAAGTTTCCAAATCGGAAATATCAAAAATATGATAGACATTGGCGACTATATGAGCTTCATTTCCATGATGGTCATCGCAGCAGGTATATTCTTCGAACTCCCAGTTGTTACTTACATTCTTTCTCGTTTTGGACTTGTCAGCACTGACTTCCTTAGGAAATATAGAAGACACGCAATAGTTATTATCCTACTAATCGCCGCTATCCTAACTCCAAGCCCAGACCCAGTAAACCAACTAATCGTTGCTATCCCTATTTATATTTTATATGAAATCAGTATTATGATTTCTAAAATTGCTTACAAACAATACAATAAAAATTCTTAATTTTGCACTTAACAAAACCTCTGGATTGAAATGACTTTAGCCGATATTGCAAAACCTATCAAAAATGATTTAGACCAATTTAATTCCTTTTTTAAAAAACAATTAAAAACTGAAGTTGCCCTTTTAGACCTTGTCCTCAAATACATTACTAAGAAAAAGGGTAAACAAATTAGACCAATCCTCGTCCTACTCAGCTCCGGTTTATGTGGAAATATCAACCAAAGAGCATACATAGGTGCTTCCCTCGTAGAACTATTGCATACTGCCACCCTGATACACGATGATGTTGTTGACGAAGCCGACGAAAGAAGAGGCATAGCCACAATCAACGTCTCATGGAACAATAAAATCGCAGTCCTCATAGGGGATTTCCTGCTCTCAAAAGGACTATTAACTTCTATCGACAATAACGAATTTGAATTCCTTAAAATTACCTCAACCGCAGTTAAACGCATGAGCGAAGGAGAACTACTCTCAATAGAAAACTCAAGAAAAGTTGATACCTCCGAAGAAACTTATTTCAAAATTATTAGCGATAAAACTGCTTCACTTATGGCATCTTGTACCGAAATTGGTGCAAGAGCTGTTACCGACGACCCCGACACATTAAAAAAACTTAGAGACTTCGGCGAATACCTCGGCATAGCTTTCCAACTCAAAGACGACCTCTTTGACTACACTACAAAAAGCTCTATCATCGGAAAACCAGTAGGGATTGATATTAAAGAAAAAAAATTAACCCTGCCAATCATCTATGCCCTTCAACAAATTGAGCCAAACGAAGCAAAAAAAATAGTTAAAAAAATTAAAAAAGGTAAACTCAAAACCTCCGAAGTCAAAGAAATTATAGACTTCGTAAATGAAAAAGGCGGAGTTGAATACACAAAACAAAAAGCATATTCATATATTGATAAAGCAAAAGATTTAATCAAAGACTTCCCAGACTCCGACTACAAAAAATCATTATATAACCTTTCCGACTTCATAATTGACAGAAACTCATAATGAAAAAAATTAAATTCAAATTCCTCGGAACAGGCGGCAATCAATTAATGGCTGAACTCGACTTACCTGAAGGCGAAGTGAAATACTATGCACTTTTCACCACCTGTTTCACCTGCTCAAAAAATCTTAGAGCAGTAAAATACATAGCACAATCATTAAATAAGCACGGCATAGCCCTACTAAGATTTGACTTCCCAGGATTAGGCGAATCCGAAGGGGATTTCTCAAAAACCTCCTATTCTACAAACCTCGAAAATATTAGATTAGCATACAAATACCTCGAAAATAACTACCAAGCCCCAAAACTATTAATCGGACACTCCCTCGGCGGTGCAGCCGCACTAAAACTATCAATGGAACTCAAAGCAGTTAAAGCAATAGCAACCATAGCCGCAGCTAATAGCCCCGCTCACCTCGCAAAAGTCCTATGGCGAAATAGAGACGAAGCAAAAGAAAAAGGATACTCAATAAAAATAATAGGCGGAGTAAAATTCAAACTAACCAATGAATTTTTCGAAGACCTTTACGCAAACGGTCTAACCCACGACCTTTCTAAAGTTACCAAACCAACATTAACTCTCTACTCCCCAGACGATAACACTATCGAACATAAATATTCCTTTAAAAATTTCACAGACACAAGTGGACAAAATTCATACATATCCCTCAATAACATGGGACACCTTATGAATAATCCAAAAGACGCAAACCACGTTGGCAATCTTATTGCTATATGGTCTAAAGCATACTGCATTTAAGCATCTATATTAAATTTGATTATTTGACTTAACATTTAATTTAATATTATCGTATAACCAATATACAGCTCAACAGTATCACATTTTAATCTAAATTTATTCAAAGCATATTATTTAGATTTTAAGACAGATATATAGATAGATTTTTATAATTTCCAAATTAATTATTAAAGAAATTTGATAGACAAGCTCAAATCACTCGCCAGCGACACAATAGTGTATGGACTGATGAACTTCATTAGCAGGTTCCTATCTTTTCTACTTACCCCTTTTTATACTAATTTTATGTCTAAATCTGATTTAGGCGAATTTTCTTATTTTTCAACCATTATTGCACTCTCCATGATAGTTCTTACATTAGGAATGGATACAGCATTAATGAGATTTTTCAAAGATAACCCTATCAAATCTGTATTTTCCAATTCCCTAAACTTCATATTAATTTTCTCAGGTTCGCTCCTTTTTATTATCTTTATCTTCTCTGATTTTTTTGGTAACCTATTATCTGATAATCCACTCTCTTCTATATTATTAAGTCTTTCTATTTCAATTGTCTTTATAGAAATAATCAATACCATTTCTATCACCTATCTTAGAATGGTCAGAAAAACCAAACGATTCGCAGCAACAAAAGTCCTCATGGTTTTAATCGGTGTCATTCTAAATTATGTCTTCGTCAAAGAATTCAATATGGGACCAGTAGGTGCTTTATCCGCTAATCTTATAGCAACCTTCATCGCACTTCTACTCTACATCGACATCATATTCAAAAACTACCAATTCAAAATTGACCCCACATTAATCAAAGAAATGGTAAAATATGCCATTCCCACTATACCTTCAGTTTTAGCAGTAGTCTATCTCCAATTTGGCGATCAACTAATTATAAAAAACCTCCTATCAAACGAGCAATTAGCCGAATACTCCACCAACTACAAACTCGCCCTCCCTATGATGATGTTCGTTGTAATGTTTGAACAAGCATGGAAACCATTCTATATGACAAACTACCAAGACCAAGACGCAAACCAAATATTCAAAAAAGTATTCACTTACTTCGTCTTATTCTCAAGTTTGATTTTCCTATTCTCAGCCTTCTTTATTGAGTATATCGCAGTTATGCCAATGTTCGGTGGGAATTTTATCAATGATACATACTGGGCTGGATTTGGCATCATTCCATTAATCCTCGGAGGATATTTTTTCTTCGGTCTTTACAATCAATTCGCTGTTGGATTCCACATTAAAAAAATTACCCATCACTTGCCACAAGCAACAATTAGCGGAGCCGTCCTAAACATCTTATTAAACCTATTCCTAATACCCAAATTTGGATACTGGGGTGCAGCCTATGCCACAATTTCCTCCTATTTCCTAATCGCACTAATCCTATATATCAAATCAAAAAAATATTTCAAAATTGACTATCAATGGAAAAAAGTTCTAACATTAATAGCTCTAACACTAATTGCCTACTCTACCATTGAATTACTCGACTTCGAAAGGGGACTTTTCGATATTTTAATCAAGTCAATTAGTATAATTATCCTAATTTTATTACTTTTGCTAAATAAGTTTTTTACAAAAAACGAATTAAACTTTTTAAAAAAAATTATTAGGAAATAATGGAACTCGGTATTAATAAATTCGCATCTTTAGTAGATGAAAAAAATATTAAATTCTTAATCTTTAGTGGCGATTGGTGTCCAATGTGTATCTCAGCTATGCCAAAACTAATCAAACTTGCCAACAGCCTAGACCTAACCGAAAAAGAATTTGAACTCATCGAAGTTAATACTTCTAAATCAGAGCCAGCCGACCTCATTAGTCAATACAATATTACCCGCGTACCAACAGTAGTAGTACTTTCAAACAATTCCGAAATAGGGCGTATAACCGAATATTATAATAAATCTTGGGCAGATGACTTATTTAAAATTGCTAAAAAATAATATTATTATTTCCGCTCACTTATTATAACGTCTAAAAAAAATATCACAAAATACAATTCTTTCCTACCTGCTACGTAGCTAAAATATAATATCAATAATTAAATTACAAAATATTATGAAAATTTTCATTATTTCCCTCCTATCTATATTTACTATCAATACTGCAATTCCAATTCATTCATTTGCCCAATCAAGAAGAACACTCAGACCAAGCGCCGAAGAAATTAGAAAAGCCAAAAAAAAGAAAAGAGACAAAAAAATAGAAGAAAAAGTAATAGAACATAACCTCAAAAAAGAAGAACTCGAAGAAATCAACAAGCTAAAAGCAGAAGAACTTGAAGAAAGAAAAAATCTAAAAAAACAAAAAAATGAATTAAAAAAAGAAAAAAATAAAGAATTTAAAGAAGCACAACTCACCAAAAAAAATGCTGAACTGAGAAATAAATACCAACAACTCCAATGGAAAAAAAGAAAATTAAAAGAATATCAAGAATCCAAAAAAAATAATAACAACAATAAAAAATCAGACGAAGAAAAAAAGAAAAGTAATTAGCCAACTAAACTCATTTTCTTACGCATACTCTGAAATCTAAAAAATAATGTTATAGCTGTAAAGCTCAAACCAATCAAATAACCATACCAAACACCAACTCCTCCCAATTCAAAAGTGAACGTAAGTATATAACACATCGGAATTGCTATACCCCAATATGAAACCGTAGTTACTATCGCCGGAACCTTAACATCCTCTAATCCCCTTAACAATCCAATTATTACAGCCTGCAATCCATCAGAAAACTGAAACATTGCCGCCAATATCATAAACCCCGAAGCCAACAATATTACCTGTGGCTCATCATTATACAAAGTAGGCAAGAAGTCATTAAATACCATAAATATACTCGCATTCACTGCCGAAAATCCAACCGTAAAAAACATTGCTGCATAAGCCGACTTCCTCAAATCCTCAAACCTACCTTGATTTCTATAATTACTCATAGTTATCGTTACTGCCGAACCCAGTCCTGTAAATATCATAAATGGCACAGCAGCTATATTCAATGCAATCTGGTGAGCTGCTAATTGGTCTTTCCCAACCCAACCCATTATTATTCCACCCGCAGAAAATGCCCCAACTTCAAAGAAATATTGCATACCAATAGGCAATCCCAACTTACTGATTTTTTTTATCATAGGTAGCGAATATTTCTTAAAGTTCATGTCAACTATAAACTCTTTAAAACTCACAGAATAAAACATTATCAATATTACTAATATTACCATTAAAATCCTCGAAACCAACGTAGCAATTCCAGCTCCAACAACCCCCATTGCGTCAAACCCCAAGTGTCCAAATATCAATATATAATTAAACAATATATTCAATAAATTTGCAAATAATAATACAATATTCGCAGGAATCGGCTTAGACATCCCCTCCAAAAATTGCTTAAATACCAAAAATATCATATATGGCAATATCGACAATACCAATAAATTGTAATATGGAATAGCAAGTTTACTTACCTCCTCCGGCTGCCCCATATAAGGCATCAAAAAAGACAATCCAAATAATATTCCTGTTAAAGTTAATCCAAATATAAAATTAGTAACAATGCCATTTTTCAAATACCTCCTACAATCCACCCTGTTACCATTTACATTCTCCTTCGCCACCAACGGAGTAAGCCCAATCGATAACCCAATCCCTATTAAAAAAAATAATAAAAATATATTGTTCGCAAATGATACAGCTGCCAATTCAACCGAACCCACATGACCAACCATTATATTGTCCGAGATAGATGCGACTATATGACCTATCTGACCACCAATAATCGGCAGCGAGAACATACCTAACTCTTTATAATGCTCTCTATAACTTTTACTCTTTGCCAACTATTTGACTTTCTAAAAAATAAATGATTGCAAAACTAAGCAAACTATATCAATCTCACGACCTTTAAATCCTTTCGATTGAGCCTAACGGCACCCAACCAGTCTTGCCATTCGATAACTTTATATTCGCCCATCCATTCTTCAAATCAGATATTCTCAACTTCGCTCCCTCATGCAATATAAATAAATCAGTCCCAGAATTGTCTGGACTTGATTTAACATAAACACTCGCCTGCATCAATATAGCTCCACTATCATCAGTCTTTTCGCCATAACTTACACTCGCAAAATAGTATGAGAAAACTGTAATTATAACACCTATTAATGTAACTAAAAACAACGATTTCTTACCCGATGCAGATTTTGTCATTACAAACAATACTCCTATTACTAAACTAAGCCATACAAATAACAAAGAAAGAAAAGTCCAAATCCCCAAACCCAATGAATTAGAAATACCACTCAATATCTCATAAACAAAAAAACTATCTATCTCCTCTATCTTATCTATAGTTCGTAACTTAGCAATATTCAAATTTTGAATAACGTCTTCATCATCAGGCTCAAGTTTTTTCGCCTTCTCATAATATAAAATCGACTTCCCAATTTGATTTATTCTAAAATAAGCATTGCCCAAATTATAAAATAACTCAAACGATTCATATCCATTATCTATTACTGTCCTGTAATCCTCTATTGCTAACTCATATTCACCATTGCCATAATGAACATTACCACTCTTAAACAGCTCATCAGCAGTATCGCCATACAAATTAACATCTGCACCCAAAGCCAAAGCAAATATAAATATTACAAATAATTTCGATTTAATACTTCTCATTTTTACTTACCTTATTATCTCTTCAAACTTTGAAATTAACGAAACCGAATTATCATAAATAGATTTAGCCTCCGAATCATCTGATGACGGAGCAAAACGAGCAAATTCACATTTGTCTATTGTTTCCAATAGCTTATTTACATCTGTCTCATTTACATACTTACCCATCATCTCCTCTCTAACAGTATCCTTATTTAACTCTGACTGAGGGATACCTAACTTATCCGAACTATATCCCCATAACGCCTTAGCCAATTCTTCATAAAAATTATCTAATTTTCCTTCATCTAAACTCACTTTAGCAGCATTAAGCCTTTGTTTCGCTACTTTCGTTGCCTTCCTATTTCTCATCAATACTGTATCCTTATTCTCCTCCTCCCTTTTTCTCCAAATAACTATAAATATAGGGAATATACCAAAAGGTAATAACAATAATATATAATAAAATAACGAATTAAAAAATACCGAACCCTGCTTCTCTAATTTTTCGCCACTTTCTCTAATAAATCTAATATCCTTACCAATATACTGAACGTTCTCTTTCGAGACATTACTTATAACAGTCGAACTACCTGCATTCTTACCTTTCCCAACCTTGATTATAAACTCTTCACTTTGTGTTCGCTCATAACTCTCTGTTTTCGTATTAAAATAACTATATTCAATAGGGTTTATCTTAAACTCACCTGGATTTCTCGGCAATAGCAGATATTCATAAACTATATTCCCTGTTGTCCCTCTCGTATCTGTCAAAGTATTGTCCACTATCTTAGGGTCATATATCTCAAAATCAGGCGGAAACACAATCTTAGGTGCTTCCAACAATTTCAAATTCCCACTCCCAGAAATCTTAACTTTCAATGTTACAGGTTCCCCAGTTACAGTCTCTGTTTTGTCAAACCAAAATTCAGTAGTAAACGAACCCACACCACCAGAAAATGACTCCGGCTTCGGATTTGGCAATTCCTTAACCTCTATCGGAATAACATTCGAATTTAATCTATATTCAAAATTCTTATACCCACCTCTATCAAAAAAATCATCAAACATCGAACGTCTTCTTCTATTATTGTTCCCCTGCGTTCTCAACCGTACAACCGAATTAAACGAATAAGGGTCAATCTTCAATCTACCAGTCTGTTGCGGATACAAAACCACCTTCTTTATGTCTGCCGCCTGAAATGTTACTCCATTCAAATTCTCATTCTTCCAATTCTGCTTAGACTCCAAATCCTGAGACCAAAAACCATTTAACTGTGGCGATTTCTCAATCTGAATATCCCTCAAATCAAGCTGAGGATTACGATATAACTTATACGTAGCTAAAATCTGCTCCCCAACATAAACCTTTCGCTTACTAACCTTCGCTTTAACAAATAAATTATCCTTAATTATTTGGCTCGCTTGTTTCTGTTGCTGTTCCGCAGTTTGTGCCGCTTGTTTACGTCTCTCTTTCTCAGCTGCCGATGGCTCTACCACCTTTAGCCTCAATCTATTTGATTTGACAACCTTCCCATCTACTTCTATCGTAGCTGGTGCAAACACAACATCTCCCTTTTTCTTCGGACTTAAAACATAAGTAAAAGATATATTCTGTGAATAATTACCATTTATTATCTGAGTACTCGAAGACTGACTAGGTCCACCCAATATATTGAATTTTGATAAATTCGGAGGAGTGAAATTCTTCCCACTACTATTCAATTCAAAAGTAAGCTGAAATTGAGTCCCCTCTGTTATCGGATTTTGACTAACCCTCGCCGTAAACCTAACATCCTTTGATAGCGATACACTAACAAAAGCCAAAAGAAATATTAATTTAATATAAATGATTTTCATGCTTAACTATTTTCTTTGTTTACCAGTTCTTTGAAATTTTACTATTCGATTTCTTCTGTTTTTTAACCTTCCTTTGCAGTTTTGCTTCTTGTCGTGCCAACTGTTGCAACATCCTTTTTATATCATCTTTCGATATCTTTACATTCTGCATCTGCTTTTCCTGTGCCTGTTGTTTATCTTTCTCATCTCCCTTCTTATCTTTTTCACCTTGCTGTTGCTTACTCTCTTCATTATTTTTCTCATCTTCCTGCTTATCGCCCTGTTCCTTATTCTCCTGATTTTCCGATTTATCTTTATTCTTATCTTGCTTGTCTTGTTTATCCTTGTTTTCGTCCTGCTTCTTATCGTCTTTGTTTTTTTCATCCTTATTTTTATCTTTATTGTCCTGGTCTTTATCCTGGTTCTTATCTTGATTCTGCTCCTGTTCCTGCTGTTTTTTTAGCATATACTTCGCATATTCCAAATTATACTTAGCCTCCTTATCCGAAGGATTATTCATCAATGACTGCTTATATGCCTCTATACTCTCTTCAAATTTTTGCGACTTCAAAAGCGAATTGCCCAGATTATAATACGAATGTGCTATCTCCTCCGGCTTCTTTGCCGTCTTTGCCAACATCTCGTATTGCCTAATTGCATCATTTAAACTATCTTGCCTATACAATGCATTGCCCAAATTAAAATTTGCTTTGTCCGAATTAGGATTAATTTTTAATGAATTTCTATACTCTTCCTCAGCATCTCTATATAATTTTTCATTATACTTCTCGTTCCCACTACGAATATCCGCATTCTCTTTTTGTGAATACGCCGTAGTACTAAAAACCAAAACTAAAATTATAATTATCATAAATTTATTCATCTTTTTCCCTCAAAACTAAACAAATTTGAAATAAATTTATTTTTTCTTTCACTTATTATTATATCAAATATAAGAAAGAATAAACCAACAAATAAAGCATATTGAAACTTATCATCATAATCGCTATATTTCTTAGTCTCAAACTCCGTCTTCTCCAAATCATTAATCTTATCAATCACCTTAGACAAATCCACATCATTCGCATCTGCTCTGAAAAAATTACCATTCGCCGTAGATGACAACTGACTAAGCATACTCTCATCTAACTTAGTTATTATCGTATTCCCACTATTATCTTTCTTAAATCCAACTCGCCGACCATTTATATATTCAGGTATCGGACCACCATCTCTCGAACCCATTCCTACCGTGTGTATGTATATTCCTTTCTCCGCAGCCTCACTCGCCCTATTTATTGCATCATCTTCATGATTCTCACCATCAGTAATTATTATCAATACCTTACTCGTCTCATCTTCACTAAACGACTCCATCGATAATTCAATCGCCGAACCAATAGCTGTACCCTGCGACGGTATCAAATCCGTAGTAACAGAACTAACCAATAACTTCGCAGCAGAATAATCAGTCGTCAATGGCAAATTTAAAAACGATTCCCCTGCAAACATAACCAGACCAATTTTGTCATTATACATCTTATCTATCATCTTATCTATCATTCTTTTCGCACGCTCCAACCTATTCGGCTTTATATCTTCCGCCAACATACTATTCGATATATCCAATGCAATTATTACTTCAACACCTTCCCTTTTCAATTCCTGTAATTTAGTCCCAAACTGCGGTTTCATTATTCCCAATATTATACCCGCTAATGATATAATTATCAAAACAAATTTTACCCAAACCTTATACTTAGATACACCAGGCATAAGCTGAGACAACATAGATATATCTCCAAACCGCCCCAAAGCTCCCTTCCTTCTAACCCTATTGATTAAAAACAAGATAAGTAACAAAGGAACAGCCAAAAATAAATACCAAAAGTCTATATTCTCAAATCTAAACATAATTACAATATCTTATGAAAAACAAGCCGTAATAACGAAATTAAATACACTTTTATTGTATTTTATAATCATCTATACGAATAAAAAAATTTTTTGTTTAACATTTCTACATTATTTTCAAAATTGAAATAATAGCATATTTTGAACAACAGCATTTTTAAAATTTAACTATTTATGCTATAAATTATTCATCTACTTCCACTTAATACTGCAACCAATACTCGGAACCTGTTTCCTGTCATTCTCCTTACCCTCAAGCAAACAATCAACAGCATAACGAAGGTCCTTACCAGTTACCTCAACCTCATTCGATGGTCTCGCATCATCAAACTGCCCCCTATATACTAACTTCATATCCCCATCAAAAACATATATATCTGGAGTACACTGAGCATCATAAGCACTCGCAATCTCCTGAGTCTCATCATACAAATAAGGAAAATTAAAATTATTCTTCTCCGCATTCTCCTTCATCTTCTCAGGCGAATCATCAGGATAATTCTCCGCATCATTCGAACTAATCGCAATCACTGAAACCCCTTTCGCAATATAATCAAATGCAAATTCCGATATCCCCTCATTTATCCGCACAACGTAAGGACAATGATTACAAATAAACATAATAACAGTAGCCTTATCCGACTTCAATTCATCAAGAGAAAGAACCTCACCCGATACCGTATCCAACAAAGAAAAATCCGTCGCCTCAGTCCCAAGTTTTGTAATAGTTGATTCCGCCGCCATAATATCCCTTATTTACAATAAACAAATCTTTAAAACAACCTCGCACAACCCCAAAAAATATTTTATATTAAAACTCCACATATTAAACAGGAGGTAGATAGCCTTTGTTGGAGCAAAAAAAACAAAACAAAGTTTTCCACATTGAAAAAATATTTTGGAAAATCGTTTTTTTTTTTTATAACTTGCAATCAGGACAAAAGGAGTAGTAGTATAAACAGATGACTAAATCATCTTTTTAGCTTTGGTTTAATTGCCAAGCAAATTCAAAAATTCGTTTTTGAACACTTAAAATATTATAAGCATAAACAATGATATTAATAAAAAATTATCATAGGATATTTTTATGACCTAAAGAAAAATTTGATAAAATAAAAAAATGGTGGCAAAAGATTGCACTCCTTTGCCACCGAAGCTCGCTCGATAACGAGTGGATGTTGGCGCCAAAAAGCAAACAATCCATTGCAAAAATACAAAATATATTTTTAGTAAAGGATTGATTTGCTAAATAAATTTTGTATTAAATAAAATGAGAATAAAAATGAAAAAAATTCTTTTTATAATAGCTTCGCTGTTTGTTTACAGTGGTATGATGGGGCAGGGTACTGAAGGTACTTTAGATCCAACACAATGTGATGACCCTGCAAATTTAGTTAGAAACCCTGGGTTTGAATGTTTTGATATTAGAACTAGTTTTCCATCTTGGTATTTAAGAGGACACGAAAGGCTTGAATATGGAATAGATAGTGAGTTAGGATGGTGGGGAGTTGGCTCGCCAGATCATTATCATAGAGAATCAGATAGCTTTGAATCTGATGTTCCAATACATGAACCTACAAGAATGGAGTTTGATGTTAATATTGAAACACATGGTGGGACACCTAATGATGGTTACTATGGGTTCAGAGTAGAGCCAGATAAATTTGAATATGTTTGTACCAAATTAAGATATCCAATTAATCCTGGTTTTACACATAATATTAGTTTTGAATTAAGATTAAGTTCACTAAGTGAAGTATATCCTAATAACCAACTTACTTCGCATTATGCTTTAGGACAAATAAGTTTATTATTTAGCAATTCTAAAACTAGCTCAAGCGGAAGCACAGATTATATAATTGCATCAAATTACTCAGAGTCTGTAATAAATACTGTTAATTTACCTATTTCAATTAATAATATTCAGGACCAATTACAATGGAGAACGATTAATCTTACTGTAACAAATACAGGAACCCTACCATTGTATTATTTATCAATTGGTAACTTTGAAGCAAGTCCTATATACTATGATAAAGATGGAAATAGTGTTGCCATACAAGGTAGTAGAGCCTATTATTATATTGATGATTTTGATGTTGAAGATGTTCAATGTAATAAAAATTGTACAGATTTTATGAATGACTTAAATATAACACAAGATGGTTGTTGTTTAGAAATACAATTAAACGGTTCATTAGATTACGGTTGTATTGAAAGATATGAAATATGGAATGGAAGCGCATCTGATAATTTACTGTATTTAGGTAAATATGACGAGTTAATAGCCGGAAAGATATTTTGTCCTGATGAGTATTCCTTACTTTTACCTGACGTAGGTAAGACACATGAGGATTTATATTTTCGTGCTTATGATAAAAATAATGAACTCTACTGTTACTTACAATTTCAATACAATAACTGTGCTGGCGATGTGAAGCCTATTATTCAAAACCCACATGGAGATTGCTGTTATGATTTATCATTTCAGAAAAAAACTACTTTTGATTGCGATGATGACTTAACAGTAGTTGTTGAAGAAATAGGTTCTGATAACCCTAAGGCACCAGTAAGTATTGATGGGACTATAGAAATCTGTGATGATGACGGCGACGGAATACTCAAATATTCACTCACTTATTTAAATAGTAATGGTGAATGCGTAGGGTATGATTTAATTGAATATGAATGTGACAACTGCTGCAATAACATAGACGTAGAAATTAAACAATCGACTCATTCAGAAAATGATTGTTGTTATCGTTTTGAAATTACAACAGATGCTAATTATAACTGTAATGAAATAAAGAAAGTAAGTGTTGAAAATACTATAAGACCAGAGGTTCCATTAATTTATGAAGATTTAGATGACAAAACTCAATATCAGCAAGTGTGTCTATACACACCTGACGAAACGAATCTCAAATTTACTTTCATAGATGCTCAAAATGATATAATTTGTGAAAAATTTGTAACAGTGCCTGGATGTACATGCGAATGCCCTGATGATTTAGATGATTGGTTGATAGTTGATAAATGGGATGATATGGAAGATTGCGATGGCAATTGTTACATAGTTCATCAACCTGTCTTACCAACCCCTAGCAATTGTTTCACCAATTTTGAGATTTTGCAAGAATTAGAATATAGAAATTCAAATAATGATTTAGTAATTGACTCGTCTTATTTCTCTGGTGTTATCGATATGCTCGGCACTGACCTTTCAAGCTTAGACAAATGCTTAGAAAAATATTTACAATATAATATTACATTAAAACTCTTTAAAGCGGACGGCGACTCTTGTGTAATTAAGAAAAATATTATGTGTTTCGACAATAATGAAAATAGAGCAAATTGCGACCTCGGATGTATTGAAACTTGGGAAGAACAAGATCCAATTGATTTCCCTATTCCAAATACTGGTTGCCGAATGTATATTCAATATGAAACACGTGATAAATGTGATAATTGGCAAGATGTTCATATATTTGATATTATTATTACAAATGCTAATAATCCAGGACAGCCTTGTATTTTCACAGATAAGTCTGCTTATGAAATTGCACTCGGAGAAGTTGCAGAGAGAAATGTTATGAACTTTGAACCAACTAAAGCTCCTGAATGCAATGATATGTGGAGGGTAAGTAAAGCATCATGTTGGACAAATTGGACAACAATATACGATGGATTAACAGGTGGGGTGAATAAAACTCCTGGACACCAATTAGAAATTCCTAGTCCGTATTTATACTATTATTATAGTTATGATGAATGCGATGCAGATTGTTGTGCAAAGCGGGTTAGAGTTTGCAGAAATTTTGATGGTACAGTAACAATAACAGATTTAGGTATAGTTTCAAGTGTCGCTGACAGTTGTGCAAATGTTGATTTTGAAATCACTTATGATGACCCTGAACAAGAAAATGACTTAATACCTTGTTATTATTCTTGTGATTTTTTCGAGCAAACTACTTTTTCTAGTAAAGTATCTGTTGCTAAAATAGAGAATGAAAACAGTGGATTGTTCGATAGAGACGAAAAAGATATGTTGATTAAATACAACGTTGATATAAGCAATACTTTGTTTAATTTATTAATTGATAAAACAAAAGGTAACAATATTGAAATTATTATTTCAGATATTTCTGGTACTGTAGTTGAAACAAATCAATTTGGATTAAATCAAAATGAACAAAATGATATTTTAATTGATTTATCAAACTACAAATCAGGAGCTTATGTTTATTCTATTACCTTAGATGGAATAAAAATACAAACTGATAAATTTATAATTACAAAATAAAATATAATTCTCCGATGTCATTTAGGCATCGGAGAATTTTAATAAAAAGGAAGTCATGAAAAAATTAATACTTTTATCATTAATAATATTTTCAATAACTGCACTATCAAAAGAAAAGGGGTTAATACTTCGATTTGGTGACGAAGTAAATTATAATCAAATTAGTTTTTTAGATAAAATAATATGCTTAGATTCTAATAATTGTTATATAACAACAGTAGAATACTATGGTTTTCCAAATTTATGGGTTAGAGTATATAAATCAACAAATCAAGGAAGAAGTTGGAACTTAAATATCGAAACTAAAACATCAAAAGAAACTGAATGGGCAACAAATGTAAGAGATTTTGATGTAGTAGATTCAAATCACATATATATAGCAATGAGTGAAGCAAATATATTAAAATACACTGCAGATGGTGGAAAAACAATAAAATATTTACAGTTTCCCGAAGATGCAACGGGAATGGTAGAGAATGTTAAAATGATAGATACATTAAAGGGAATGGTGCAAATGAATCAAGTATTTTATAGAACATTTGACGGTTGGGCTACTTATGATACATTGCCAAGGAAGTTACAATATTACTATTCCCCTCAGAAAAAAAATGATAGTATTATTTGGTTTTCAAGTTATACATTAGATTCCAAAATAGCTCCTTACCAGAATGAACTTGTTATTGAGTTTAATATTATAAATGGAAAAGATAAAATAATTTATCAATTTTCTGATGAACATATTGAAAATGGCGAAATGTTGAATCTTTTTGATTTACATTTTGTAAATGATTCTCTCGGTTTTGTATGTGGCAGAAGAGACATAGGTGAGAATAACGATAGAGCTTGGGATTTGATTTATAAAACTACAGACGGCGGTAAGAGCTGGAAAAACGTATTAAAAGATATGAACGGTCGTCCATTTGGGATATTTGAAATATCATTTGCAGATGAAAAGCTAGGAGTAAGTGTAGGTCAAGAGAAGCTATACGAAACCACAGACGGAGGCGAGACATGGCTATTCAAAGAAACCCCAGAAGAATTTGACGACCTAACCACAAGAGTAGAGTTCGCAGGACAAATAGCAATAGTAGGAGAAATGAACGGTAATGTCTGGACCTGGCAGTACCCAGACGACACAACCGGCGTAAGCGTAGAAGACTTAATCAGATCATCAAAACTACACGTAATTAAGCGCCAAGAAGAACTAAGAATAGCAATAACCGACCCACAATACAGGGCATACCGCTTAGAAATAATAGACATAATGGGCAGAAAAGTAATCAACAAATCAATCAACTCTAACGCCGCCGGCAACGTCTATCACTCCATAAACATAAAAAACCTAAACAAAGGTTCATACTTCTTCGCATTAAGTTATAACGGAGCTGTAGTGCATACAGGAAAGTTCATAAAATAAACCTATCCCAACCTTCCGAAGGTTCTAAAACCTTCGGAAGGTTTCTTTGCACACTTCACCACGCTTCACCAGACAGCACCTTGTTCAACAAAGGGTAGCAACTCCTAATTACACCTCAAAAAAAAATCTAAAAAACATTGTAACTTTTATTTATATAAGTGTGTCTTTATTAATGAATGGAAAAAGTATTTAAAAATAAAACACTTAAGATTAAAAAACGTAATATATAAATATTACACACAAATTAATCCAAATGAGTAACAAGAATTACCATATTGACCTCGAACAAGAAACAATCAAAGCAATAAAAGCATTGAAAAAAGGTAGTGCCGAAGCATTTCAAATATTATATAAAAAATACAACCAAAAAGTATATAGATTTTGTCTGAGAATGGTTTCCCATGAAGCAATAGCTAAAGATGCATTCCAAGAAACCTTTATGAAAGTTTACGAAAACAGAAAAAATTTCAGAGGTGAAAACTTCGCAGCATGGCTATTTACAATAGCAAGACATACCTGCCTAAATCATCTAAGAGCAAAAAAAGACCACGACGAATACGACGAAGCATACCATTCCAAATCTATAACTAAACATTCCGATGTAGCACTAAAAGACCTAATAGAACAATCTATAAAACAACTTCCCATTCAACTCAGAGAAGTAATCATACTAAGAGAATACGAAGAATATTCATACCAAGAAATAGCCAATATACTCAATATCGAGCTTTCATTAGCAAAAGTTAGAGTACACCGAGCTAGAAAAATTTTAAGAACAGTTTTAAAACCAGTGGTGAAAGAACTAAATGAATCTTGATAAATTAATATCGAAATACTTAGACGGCGAATTAAATTCTGCTGAAGATAAGCAACTAAGAAGCTTAATCGTAGATGATAACGATGCAAAAGAAGAATTCGAATCAGCTATCGAACTCAATCACTTCTTCAAATCCGAACAAGAAAATATCGACCTACCTCTCGATTTAGAAAGTGAAACAGAAGATTTAGTAATGATGAAAATTCTTTCAGATGCCCCAGAAAGAAAGCGAAAAGTTTTTGCATTCTTTAATTCTTACGCATCCGTTGCAGCATCATTCCTACTCGCCTTCTTCATTTTTATGTATAGTTTTGATTTAGATGAAACGTCCACACAATTGCCATCAACAAATCAAAGCCCAATCACATCAAATGATAATTTTAATAGCAATAAAAATACACCAATTAACAATCAAAATTCAAATTCAAACAATTCATTAGCCATAAATTCAATAACAAAATCAAACGAAACAATTAATAGTCCTAAAGATATTGCCATAGAAAATACTATAGCAAATCTAAATTCAACTAGTAAAATAACTAAAACAATAACCAAAACAATTGAAATTACAAAAAATCCACCCATAAATAAAAATAAAGAACTCGACATCGCATCAAATAATGAAAAAAATACACAACTATCAAATCAACCCTTAAGCTATATCCAAAACGAACTAAACCAAGAAAGTAATTTAATAGAAAATACAAATTATAGTTATAACCAAAGCAGCAACCAAGACAATATCTCAACAACCCAATTCGAGAACTCATCAAACATACCAAGCAACTACACAAGCTATACCAATGAATTTAGCACAAATTCCAATTACGAACTGCCAAGTCTTAGTAGCCACGAAAATAGCTTCAATACAGAAAAATTACAACTCTCAACTTCAACAGGATTTGACCTATCCCAAAGCGGATTTAACGCAAAAAATAAAAATTCAGTAGTCCACTTCTCACAAGCAATATCCTATGAAGTATCAAATAAAGCAAGTGTAGGAATAGAATTTGGATACTCAGAATACCTATTCGATACCCAAAAATCAATAACAATACCATACGGCTCATTATCAGGAGACCAACTCGACAACCTCGGTTCCTACCAAACAAATAACAACGGCATAATATCAAAAATTGACATCGAACAAACACATTATTTGTTTTGGGGCACGATATTCTACGACTATAACTTAAATATAACAAACGACATCAGCCTAACAACCCGTATGGGAATAGGCTCCTCAAAAGAAGGACCAGTTGGTTTAGGAAGATTATCAGCATCATATCAAATATATGACCTCATAGAATTAAAAATGGGACTCGAAGGCAGAATGTTCAAATCTAATCTATCAATGATAGATATTAGAAACCAATCACTTAGAATGTCCACATCACTTATTTTTGGCATTAACTTCAAACTATAAAATCTTACTGTTAGTAAAAAACTTAAAGTACTTTGAACGTTATTAAAAAAAATCTTATTATATTTGAGTGATATACCAAATAGCATTTTGAATATTTGTTCTTAAATTTGTGTGAAATTGTACTCAAACAAACCTCACACCTACAAAATTAAATTCGTTGTATTTCCATTGCAACTCTTAATAACTTATATGGTTTAATTCATATAATATACTAAGCCCCCTGCAACTGAGTTTTTTTACTCATCGCTTATATAACATATACGAACGAATAAAATAAAAGTTTCAAAAACAAAAAAGCTATTTATTTAACAAGTAAATAAATTTTTAAAATTATGTATTTAGGGAGTATTTAATGCGTATTATAATAACTCTTTTTATTAGCTTATTCCTGATAGTACCCCAGCTTGCTTTCGCAGGCACAAAAGGGGTCCTCGAAGGAAAAGTTACTGACCAAGATGGCAAACCATTGCGTGGAGCAAAGGTACTCGTTATAGGCCCATCAAAAACTGGTGCAATCGTAAAAAAACCAGATGGATACTACGTAGTTCCAAACCTCGAAGCTGGTACCTATGAAGTAACAGCGTCATTTCTCGGCAAAGGGAAACTAACAAAAGAAATTAGAATCTCCGCTGACCAAACACTAACTATCAACTTCGAACTCGGCGACAAAAGCGTTACAACTGAAAAAGTCGTTGTAACAGCCTCAAGAATTGATAAAACTAAAGTTGGTGCAGTAAATGTCATCACCCAAGAAGACAGAGATGTAGTCCCAACAAATAGTGTTAACAGTTTCGTTGCGATATCCGCTGGTGTCCAATCCGGTGGTGGTGGTTTCCAAGTGCGTGGCTCTAGAGCAGACCAAACAAAACAAAAAGTAGATGGAATGGAAACATCTTCAGCATTCACAGGTGGAGCTGGTAGAATGGGAGTAGGTAACTACCCAACAGTTTCAGCAGATGCTACCGAAGAAATCCAAGTAAACTCTGGTGGACAATCAGCAGAACACGGCGGAACACTCGCCGGCGTTATTAATACCACCCTAAAAACTGGAAATACAGAAAGATTTGAAGGATTCTTTAATTATAGAACAAACGTAGAAGCACTCTACGGCTACCAAAAATCAGGCTTAGAATTCTTCGAAGAAGCAGGCTCATACTACCCAGTTGAAGCAGGCGAAGGTCTTAAGCTTCAAAGTAATGGTTTAAACCAATTCGAATTTGGTTTTGGAGGTCCTTTAGGCTTAAACTCAACATTTTATCTTTCTGGAAACAATGTTTTCGTTGAAAACGCTGCAGCTTCATACAAAGTAATTGACCCAGCAGGAAATAATATCGGACTACGAGATAACAACGGACTTTGGAGAAAAAATATTACTGGACGTATGAAACTAAATTTATCTGATGAATTAAATGTTGTTGTCGGAGGAACTTGGGGAAATACAAACTTAGAGCAAGGCTCATGGGGTTGGTTATATTCTACAGAAGTAGTTAATGGTGTCCCAGAAAATATTGCTAAGCAAAACGTAGCAAATCAAGACGTATTAAACGCCCAAGCAAAATTAACCCATATTTTGAAAGATATAAACGCTTCCTATGAATTATCCTTTAAATACAGTGAAAATAATGATTATACCGCTCGTAGAAAAGGAAATGAAGACCCAGGCTATTTTTCAGGCTTTGATATTTATGAAATACAAGATAAATATTCTATAGACCCTAATACTTTAGCAATTACTGATTCTGCAGACACAAAAAATGATTTCTACCAAGAATTAGTTGACCCAGCTGGAAGAAGCCGTGACTCAAGTAGAGTTATGCCAATTCCACTTCATAACCCATTCTCAGGATACGTAGAAGGATACCCAGAAACAACAACTGATAATCCTTATGGAATTGAAAATGCTTTCATTGGCCACAACACCGAAGGATACGAATTCAGAATTGGTACATGGTGGCAAATAGATGGAAATTACGACCAAATATTTAGCTTAGGTGATTTTAGCCATAAAATTAAATCAGGTTTTGAATATAGAAACTATTCAATACAAAGACACAGCCAAACTCAACCTAGTCAACCCCTCGAATCTACCGCAGATGTTTATTCAGATGTTTATCCTAATATCTATCTAAATAACCCCGAATTAAAATCTATATATAATACTCCAAAAACACCTTATAGCTTCGGTGCTTTTGTCCAAGACCAAATTAGATTCAAAGGCTTAGTTATCACTCCAGGTTTTAGATTAGATTATTTTAATTCAGATTCCCGTGCAAGAAAAACTTCTTCTTTAGATGTTACAGAAACTGAAGAAATATTAGGCTTTACACCAATTTCTGAAATTAACAACGACACACTTTTTAAAGATGCAACGGCCAAGTTTATGTTATCACCTAGATTTAATATTACTTATCCTATCTCCGAAGAGCCAGGCGAAAGTTCAAACTTCAGCTTCAACTACGGTATTTATTATAAAATGCCTGCTCTAATTCCAGTTTTCAATAACTTCAACCTCAATTCACCCACAACCGGACAAGTTGGAGACCCAGACATTGAGCCAGAACAAACTAGAACTCTACAAGTTGCATTCGAGCAAGAATTAAATAGCGAATTCTACTTCAAAGCATCTGCATATTTCAAAGACATCTTTAACGAATTAGGTGTTATAGCAGTTAAAGTTGCTCCTGACCCTTATTACTTAACAGCTGTAACCGAATATGCTTTCAATAGAGGGATTGAGTTTGAAGTCTCAAAACGACTATCTGACAACTATAGATTCAAATTTAATTATACATTATCATCTTCTAAAGGTACTGCAGATGGAGTAAGTTCTAACCTCGGTATTAGACCAGATAGATCACTTATTGATACAGTCGTATATCCTTTCCCTGTTGAATTATATCCAATGAGCAGAGATATAAGACACCAAATCAATTTGAATCTATCCTTTATACTAGGAAAAGAAGAAGGTCCAAGCATCGGTGGTATTTACCCATTTGAAGACATGACATTCGGTACTCAAACTAACTTTAGTTCAGGCAGCCCTTACACTATTGTTGATGAAGTAGGCCAAGTAATCGGTGAAAAAAACTCTGAAAGAGGTCCAGTCTCATGGCAAACCGATTTGAGGATAAATAAAAAATTAAGAATTGGTGAAATGCTAGAATGGTTCGGGGAAGAAACTACTTTAGATTTATATTTTGATATTGTTAATGTCTTTAACCTTAGAAATGATATAAATTATTACACTAACAACCGCTCACCTATATATAATGTAAGCATTTTTAGACAAAATATCAATAACCATAGTGCAGATGCCCTCTATGAAAAAGCAATTGTATCTATTCCAGAATCTTTTGCCCGAATCCAATACGACAAACACGGAAATAGAAAGTATAACGAAAATGCAGACTTAGACGACAACAAATTAGTTACACAAGATGAAAAATACGCACAAACAATGAAATATTATAACGATACCCAAAGATTCAAAACAAATTTCCAAGTGCCGATTAGAGTGAGCTTTGGATTAAAATTGAGATTCTAAATTAAATAAGGTTTAAAATTATGAAAAAATTTAAAATAATAGCATTTATAATTGGGATTATCTTCGCAGTATCCATTGCTGACGCTGATATTCATCCTAAATATAAAAAGAAGAAAAAAGAGAAAAGTTCACTCCAAAGAGAGAACACAGGCGTATTTGATGTTCAAAAAAACACTATGAGTAATATCGAATTCTTTACATCAAATTATGGCATATTTGGATTTGACGTACTCGGTAGAACCGGCGGTGGTTACTGGCCAAGAAACTCCAAAAATCAATATATTTTTGGTGGAGGTACTTGGTTCGGAGCCAGAAAAAAAGTTAGAGATTTAGAAACCGATACAGTACAATACGACGTAAACGGAAAACCAATATATCGTTCATTTGTTGAAGTAACTTATGACCCTTCTACTGCCGAGTCATGGTTTGTTCCTGGTAGAGTTACTGACCCCTTCCAATCAGCCGATTTGAACCAATTAACAAAATATAGAACTTATTTTTCAACTGATTTTGATACAGAAGGTAAACCCTTTGTTAGTACAGACGGTGAAAATTGGCCAATTTGGGACGATGGAGATGATATCAAAGATACATTAAAACACGATAGATATTTCGGTCATTATATCCAAGATGAAACATCTAGAAATACTGATACATATCCTAAAGGTCCAGCATTTATTTCACAAGAAGATATATTCGCAACTTTTAAAGATACTGACCTAAAAAGATATAGTAATATTACTGAAACTGAAGCAAGAAAAAGAGGATATCCACTTAGAATCCAAATAGAACATTTTATCTATTCTTGGAACTTTGGGCGTTACAAAGACTTTGTATTCTTAAGATACGACTTTATTAACCGTTCTCGTGATACCTTGATGGATTGCTGGCACGCACCAATGATGGATGTCGATATTGCCCTCTCCACAAATGCAAATAGTGGAGCAAGAAACGATAGAGTTAAATTTATTGATTGTGGTGACGTACCAGACCTTAATATGGCGACTCAATGGACACAACCAGACCAAAACGAAGGTAACAAAGGTTTCGGTTATCTTGGCTTTGATTACCTCGAATCACCATCCGTAGTATATTACAGAGATTCTCTCGGCAACAAAATACACCCCAAAGTTAGCGGTTCTACCGATGATAGTAAATATGCTGGAAAAATGTATGACAGAAATGGTAACGTAGTTTGGCCTGAAACTCTTGAATATGACAATACAGGCTTCGTACGTAAAGACAGAAGATGGTATCCAGTCGAAGAACAACTCGGATTAGTTAAATTCAAAAACTGGAACATCGCTGACGACGTAAACGAAGACCTCGAAAGATATGAATTTATGTCCACAGGTACTCAAGACCCTGATAACGGACCCGGCGATAAACGTTATCTAATGTCCACAGGCCCTTATAATATGTTCCCAGATGACACTGCAAGAGTTGTTGTAGCTGTTATTATCGCATCTCCAGCTGTTTCAAGAGAAGCAACTGGTGATTGTGATGACCTTGCCAACTTACGTTCATTATCAGAATTTGCTCAAACCGTTTACGACAATAGCTTCCAAGCTCCCGCACCTCCAGACGTTTGCCGCATTACTGAATGGCAATCCGGAAACAACTCAATGATGATTAGATGGAATTCAGATTCCGAATACTCAGTTGACCCTAACGAAAAAGGACTTGACTTCATGGGCTATAAAATCTATAGATCAAGAAGACCAGAACAAGACACATTTAACATAGTAGAAGTAGAACCAGACGCATCAACAGGTTACCCAAAAGGAAAAGGACCTTATGGATGGAAAGAAATTGCATCATATCAAGTTGACTCCCCTTTCCTAAAATCTCACCTTAGAAGTGGAGATAATCAAAATGCAGAACATAGCCCTTTGATAGATTCCTTAATGGTTGTTGACTTCGGCTATTTCCCCGAATCACAAGGTGGAGGTTTAGATTCAATGGCAGTAACTGTCATGAGAATACCAGCCTCAGCCTATGTGTACCCAATCGATACATTAAACGGTAATCCAGGCTCATATTTCTATTCCAGAACTCCTGATTATACTCAAACTAGAGCTAATGAATATATCCCAGTTATTGCTGGCTTTAATACATCAGAATTTGCAGAACCATGGGGTCCATATTTCTATGAATTAGCAAAAGATGATTTAAATCCAAAACATATTACAAACCAATATCCAGTTAATAAACCTGCTACAGATAAACCTTGGCTATTTTATGACCGAGCTAATAACAAAAAGATTTTTCAAGATGTTTTAATAGGTACACTAAGACTTAATAGATCTTTAGCTGCATTTAATCCTATTTATACAGAAGAAAAAACCGTAAAACTATCTAAAAGTGTTTACGATGAATACCTAACCAAAAAAAATCCAAGTGGCGTAATCTATAAAAAAGAAACCGTTATTAGAGTCCATCTTGAGTGCGTTTTAGACTCAAATGGTGTAGAAATTCCACACCCTAACCCCGAAAGAGCAAGACGTGGTGATTGCCTCCAAGATACATCTTATGATGATAATGGAGAAATCGTTTGGGATACAGTTGATGTCGATGGTCCACACTTAGATACAGCTTACCACATGGATACATATAGGTTCATCGAAGATTTTGGTTGGGCTATAGACGTAACCGTGCCTCTTGAAGACGCATTAGGAACTGCAATGAAAGATTCCAAGCATATTAAAGATATTAATGCAAGTCTATCTGATTTGATTCATAAAGGAATTGCTACCACAGAATTCCCAGATTTCATACAAAATGATGAAACACTAATTCCTGATTATGTTGAACCTTATATGACAAAAATTACTAATAATCGTACTTTCTTAGATATTGGTGATGACAATAACGACGGAGTTGTTTCTACTAGTTCAGATCAGAGAAAAACTGAAAAGTTGCTTAATAATATCAAGTATAATTACAAAGTATTAGCTTTTGACGAAGGGGACTACGAACAACCTACAGCACAAAAATTAAATAATGCTGTGAGTAAAAGTCCAAACTTTAAATCATTAAGACCTTCTGCTTCAAGAGCAGGTCTCGACTCAGAATTTGAAATCATTTCAATAGATGAAGAATTAATGGGTGGATTATACAATTTTAACTTCTTCTCAGTTGACAAAGAAAGACTTGGGCAATTCTTCGCAGGAGATACATTCGAACTCGAATTTAATCCAAGATGGAACCTCAGTTTCTTTGCTCCAGATGGTTCCGAAGACCCAGAAGCTGACAGAATTAACTACGCAACTATTGCTCAAAATATGACCATTACAAATCTTTCTAAAAATAATGAAATTGCCTATGAAATGGCAACTAATTTTGAACCAATTCTTTGTACACCCTCTTCCGAAGTAATATCTGAAAATGCACAGTCTTATGTCAGAGATAAGAAACCCATAATTGACACAGTGTCTTATGACCCAGTAGTTCTTAAAATAGATTCTTTCGGTGTAGCCCAACACTACGAAGAAAGAATTCGTTCTGGTAAATTTAGCACAGGTAACTTTGATATTGGTGGTTTCTGTTATTCCTATGGGTGGGATCAAGAATACTTCGGAACAATGGGCTTCGAATTTGATTATATTTTCAAACAATTTGGTGGTATATATCGCCCTTACTCTATGGAAATTATCAAAGGAGACGCAACTATCAATATGAAGGCACTTACAAATGATGGTGAAGATACCGATATTATTGAAGCTGCACAAATTGTAGATTTCAGCGATGACTTCAAAGCATTTGATAGAAGTGATGCAGAACTACAACTTGAAACAGCTTATGCACCTATCGTTGAAAGCTTTAATAACGGTCCCGGTTCTTATGAATTAGAATTTGGTGATTTAAAAACTGAAGATTTTGAATTTTATTACGTTCAACCTTTTAACGCTAAATTAGGACATGATACTGAAGTTAAAACAAATGTTTTCACAGTTCCATACATCGAATTAAAACTTAAAAACGTTACTCAAATGAATCGCCCAGCAATCGATGGAGACTCAGTTGAAATAAAATTCCCAAGCGAATTAAAACACATGAAACTGCCAATTGCTCCTGAAAGATTTACATATTTTGGTAGCAATGCTTTAAAACCTGTAAACGTTCCTTCTCCAGTTGCTCTACCTTATGTTGGAAAAAATGGGGCAGACTTTATCAATCACTATAATACATTTGCTTTCGCTTTTGTAGATTTGAAAAATGCTACTCGATTAAATGCTTATAGCAATTATGCAAAATATTCTGCAATAGTTAGAGATAATGTGCCTCTATTTGATGTTACAGGAGTCGGTGAAAAAGAAATAGCAAAAGACCGTATTTCTACATTCTATTCTGGACTACAAGGTGACGTTGTTGGGAGATATTACTTGACTGGAACTGCCTCAGATGGTTCTAAAGTAGAATTTATTAACGTAGTAAACATTGGCGGGACAAGATTTATTTTCGATAGAGTAAACGCAGGCGGCAGTCATAGAGTTGTATCTACAATTGACCCGTGGGATTGGGGTAAAGACAATGACTACCGTGACCAAGATTACCTAAACATGACAGATTTCAAATCAGGTGATATCGTAAGTCTCAAATCAACTGGCTCAGCTCTCGGTATGCCTTCAAAAGGTGCAAAAGTTAAATTTGTTGTAAAAGACATCAATGAAACTGAATTTACCGACAACCAAATGGACAAAATTACTATCTCTCCTAATCCTTATTACGTTTCTCATTCAGATCAAAAATCTGTTTACAGTGCAAATAAAATTAGATTCGGAAGACTACCTGAAAAATGTACCATTGATATTTACACAAACACTGGTAACTTAGTTCTTAGCCTCGACCACGATGAAATCGGTGGACACGACGAATATGCATTCGATGTTTGGGATTTATTATCTAAAAATGGTTTTAGAATCCAATCCCAATCTCTAATCGCTGTTATTACTACTCCAGAAGGAGCTCAAACAACTAAAGTATTTTCCGTTGTTGTCGGTCCTGCCGTTCACATCGAAATAGGTAATTAATAAATATAAAATAATAGTGTATCTCGCATAACAGAGGTACACTAATTATTATCAGGAGAAAAAAATGAAAAAAATAATATTAATATGTTTTATAATTGCTTCACAGGTCGTTTCCCTATTTGCTGTTGAAACTGTAGGTTCAACCACAGGAGATACTGATTTCGATAAAGTAGGAGCTTCAGGTGCACAATTCCTCAAAATAGGAGTTGGTGCAAGAGCAAATGCAATGGGCGGTGCCTATGGCTCAATTGCCAATGACCTTTCCGCTCTTCATTATAACCCAGCAGGTATTAACAATATCAAAAACTTTTCTGCTATGTTCAGTAATTCCACTTGGTTTGCTGATTATACTTTAAATTTTGCTGCTGTTTCTATCCCAATTTCCGACCAATATAAACTTGGTTTCAATTTCCATAGCTTCGGTGTTGATGGTGTTCCAATTACAACTGTTAATAAACCAGAAGGTACTGGAAGTCATTACAGCGTTAATGACTACTCATTCGGATTAACTTTCGCTGCCGATTTAACTGACCAATTTAGTTTTGGAATTACTTCAAGACTAATCCAAAATGCCTTTCACGATGTTGAAGCTATGGGTGTTGGTTTCGATATCGGTACTATCTATAAAACTGGTATTTGGGATTTAGTTGTTGGCTTCTCCATCCATAATATGGGTACAGAGCAAGCTTATTCCGGTGCATCTTTAGACGGAACTACACAGCACACTAGCTCCGGTAGTACAAATGAAAACTGGGCTGATAACAACAGACCAATTAATGTTGAAACTCCTTCAACTCCATTTGCACTTCCTCTTGTTTTCAGAACAAGTTTAGCTAAAAAATTCGAAATCGATGACGATAACAACTTATTAATCGTTACTGACTTCGTTACTAATTCCGATTCACCAGAGCAATTTATCGGCGGTGCCGAATATAACTGGACTTTCTTATCATTCCGTGCAGGATACAGACATGGAAATGGTCAATTTGGTCTTTCAGGTGGCTTCGGATTTAACTACGATATGGACGGAACAATTGCAAAAATTGATTATTCAATCAACCCATCTGATAATTTGGGCTTAATCAATAGAATAACTATTATCCTCGATATGGAATAATTTATTTTATTTTAAAATAATTTCAAAAAATGATAGATTAAATTTAGCTACTAATATTGTTATTAGTAGCTTTTTTATATGAAAAAAATACTGATATATATAACCCTACTTACATATGCTTCTCTTAATCTGCATAGCAATATTAAGCCTCAAGTTGATTATTCAATCTTCAAATTAAACAATGACTCAATTAAAGTAGATATTTATTACAACCTATCAAGCAATAACTTAGCCTATATCTATAATCCGCAAGATACCATATTCGAAGCCAAAATCATTATTGATGCCTCAATTTCATCACAGCTCCATAACTATTCTAAATCATGGACACTCGAAAATAAAATTCAAAATATTGACCAAATCCAAACAATATTCGGAACCAAATCATTCACACTAAAACCTGCTCAATATAAAATAAAACTTAATTTCAAAGACCAAACCTCAAAATCCCTAAAAGAAAAAACAATTAACATTATTCCCTCAATTGCAAAAAATAAATCTTCAGTTCTAAGTGATATAACCTATGCCTACCAATTCGTCGATACCAACGAAAACATCTCCTTAAACAAAGAATTTCTAAAAGGTGGTTATTATCTCATACCCAACGCATCTAAAGAATTTAACGCCTTAAAAACTGAACTACTTACATATTTCGAAATTCATTTCAAGGACACATCAAATAAATCCTTAAAACTCCATTACAAAATATTAGATGCAAAAAAAGTATTGCAATTCACCTATTCAAAAAAATTAGAATTTAACTCTAAAATTTATCAAGACTTTGAAAATATCCCAATCTCATACCTGCCAACGGGTCTTTACTATCTGAAAATTGACGCAAGTGTAAACTCTATTAATACCAATTCCAAATCAAAAAAATTCTATATCTACAATCCAGATATAGCTCCAAATATCAAATTTAATTACACCGAAGACGTAATTTTCGAATCATCAGTCTTTGCAACCATGAACAAAGATGTGCTAAAAGACGAATTCTCAAAAACAAAATATATACTCGACAAAGACGAAATTGATATTTACGAAAGTCTCCAAACACACCTTGCTCGCCAAAGAGCTATATTCAAATTCTGGAAATCTAGAGACATCGATACAACAACTTTTGTCAATGAAAAACGTGAATTGATGTTAAGTTCAGTCAGATACGCCAACAAACACTATTCTATCTCTGATAAAAACTCAGGCTGGAAAACTGATAGAGGCAGAATTCTTCTAAAATATGGCTTCCCCACAAATATTGACAAATTCCAAGAACGTGGCTATAAAAATGCCTGCGAAATCTGGCACTACGACAAAATTCAAGGCGGAACCAAATTCTATTTTGTCGATAATCTAAAAAACTCTAACTTCCGCTTAGTTCATTCCACCATGATAAACGAATTTCAAGACTTCGACTGGGTAAAAAGATACAACCCTGCCATAGAAAGCTATGATTACATGGAAATGGATGATGATAGATACAACCAAAACAATCAAAATCGTTAAAAATTGAAAATATTAACACATATTCTACTGCTTCTTGCAAGATTATTTGCACTACTCCCTCATAAAATTATTATAAATTTTGGTAAACTAATCGGTAATATATTCAAGTTAATCGACAAAAAAAGAGTAAAAATAACCCTCGAAAATATTAAATCTGCATATCCAAATCAATCCAATGAATTCATAGAAGATATTAAAAATGGTGCCTACGAAAACCTCGGTATAGTTATGGCAGAAGTAATGAGCTTCCTATTCAAAAAACCTGATAAAATAAAAAAACTACTAATCTATGAAAACCCAGAACTATTAACTAACACTTATGAAAAACAAAAAGGAATGATACTACTTTCTGGCCATTTCGGTAATTGGGAATGTCTCGCACTCTCTGCTGGATTTATTACCCAACAACCAATTCACGTAATAGTAAAAAAACAAGCAAACCCCATTATCGACAAATACCTCAATGACTTCCGTAGAAAATCAGGAAATGAAATGATTTACATGGATAAAGCTGCCCTAAAAACCTATAAAATCCTAAAAAATAAAGGCATAATTGCAATGCTCGTCGATCAAGCAGCTCCAAAAAAAACTGGATTATTCGTTGACTTTTTTAGTAGAAAAGCATCAACCTACGAAGCACCAGCATCGCTCGCCCTTAAAAATGATATACCTATAATCATCGGATTTGCCATCAGAGATAATAACTACAAATACAGAATCCACCTAAGAGAAATAAAATACGATGACCTAAAAAACAATGAAAATGCAATCGAACTTCTAACCCAAAGACACGTAAATATTCTCGAAGATGAAATTATAAAATACCCACACCTTTGGGCTTGGCAACACAAAAGATGGAAACACATAAAAGACTAAAATGAAATTTATTATATTTAATATAATATAAATGTTAATATGAAAATACTATAATGAAACTAAAGAACTTTAATACAATTGCAGTCCTTCAAACAGCATTCATAGGCGATACAATGCTCAGCCTATTTTTCATAGACCACATAAAACAAATAAATCCAGATGCTAAACTTATTTTTATTACCCTTGAAAAGTATAAAGACATATTACAACTCAGCAATTCCATTGATGAAATCATTTATTTCGATAAAAAAAATAAACATAAAAAATTAAAAGATTTAATATCATTCTCCAAATCTTTAAAACAAAAAAATATAGACCTATTCATTTCTCTGCACCGTTCTGTCCGCTCTACTATTCTATGCAAATTCTCTAATCCAAAACAATCAATAACTTTCAATGAATCTGCTCTCTCTTTCCTATATTCTAAAAGAGTGAAGCAAAAAACTCACCTCCACGAAATCAATAAAAATGAAGAAATTCTAAAATCTTTTGACGATTATTCAAACTTTAAATTAAATGAAAATTCAAAGAACCCCCTTCAAAACAAACAAAATAAAATTGATTTAGACTTCTCTCAAATAAACACAGAAAAAATTGATAGTTTATTTCCAAGTAATACTTCAAATAATAAAAATATAATCCTCGCTCCAGGTTCGGTTTGGGATACAAAAAAATGGCCAAAACAACAATTTAAAGAACTAAACTCCAAACTATCAGACTTAGGATACAACATTTTTATCATTGGGGGAGAGGAAGACATACAATTATCCAACTATATAAAGTCTAATACTAATTCAATAATCACCGCCGGAAATCTAAACCTTGCTGAAAGCCTTTATCTAATTAAAAAATCACACCTAATCATCTCAAACGATAGTGCACCAATTCATCTCGCATCCTTAGTCAACACCCCAACAATCGCCATATTCGGCCCCACAGACCCAATCTTTGGATTCTCTCCTCTCGCCGATTACTCTATCACAGTCTATAACGAAAATCTAAACTGCAGACCATGTGAAATTCACGGCTCCAACTCCTGCCCCTTAGGAACACACGAGTGCATGAAATCCATAACACCAGAACAAATACTCGGTAAAGTAGAAAGATTATTTTACATCACCAACCAATAACCCCAATTCAATACTTCTTATTTATAAACTTCAATTTATCAATCGAAAATCGCTCAATCTTATTTTTTATAAAAGTATAATTATAATTAAATTTATATTCCATTTTCATCTTATTAGACAACCCCGAAACTATACTAATCTCATCATTAACCACCCTCGATAAAAAACCTAGAACATTCTCCTTCCTAATGAACTCATTAATTTCATTATTATTGAAATAAGGCTCCTTCAAATATGAAATATACAACTCATCATTTTTATCTACCTCAATAATCCTGTCAATAAACATATCTATATTTTCATAATCATGATAATTTAAAAAACTTTTAGTATTAAAATCCCTATAAACCAACTCATTACCCATATAAATCGGCAAACTATTCTCCAACATCGGCTCAAAAATCTTCTCTGTCGTATATCCCCTGTAATAACCATTCTCTATCGCAATAGTAAACTTATAGTCCCTAATAAACTCACGCTTATTCTGTATCCTATAATCCAAATTATTATAAACCCTGCCTCCCGAATCAATCTTCTTATACTTCGACAACTGCTTATAAAAATCATTCCTACGTTTATTAACTGGATTAGAAAATACAAAATTACAAAACTTAGTTTTTGACTCTAATATCTCCTGCGGCTCCTTCTCCACCAATAATTTATTTGGGTCATCATACAAAGCATACAAAGGAAATCTATAATGCCTATCGTTGTCCAAATAATCAAAACTCATTGCATAATCGCAATACCTAAAATTCGGTCTTACATTTTCCCCAGCAAAAAATACTTTCTTACAAGAATAATCTAAATGCTCGTACCCGAACAAAGAAAATAACAAAATATCAGGAGTATCTGATAACTCAACCTCAGCAAGCTCACTCATATACCTAAAAAATAAACTCTCTTCCGGTTTAAATCCAGGCCAAAAATCAGTAAACTTCAACTTCAACATTATAACGACAAATCTAATATAACTTTATATTCTTCTTCACTAATTGGCATAACAGATAACCTCGATTGTTTTATTAATCCAATATTCTGCAAATCACCATTCTCCTTCATCTCCGACAAAGTCAATTTATTACTATACTCTCTTACAAATTCCACATCAACAGCTACCCAACGATTGTCATCAATAGTAGGGTCCTGAAAATGCTCACGCACAATCCTTACCTCGCCCATCAATGCCTTATCTGTATTACTATGATAATACAATGCAATATCACCCTCCGCCATCAACTTCAAATTATTTCGAGCCTGATAATTCCTCACCCCGTCCCAAAACGTAACCTTATCCCTTTTCATGTCAGACCAAGAATAAGCATCCGGGTCTGACTTTATTATCCAATAATTCATATATCTATTTTCTAAATGTTTATGCTATTTCTTAAATATTTATATCTTTGTTTTTCAATTAAATATTGGCTTATTGTTCCATCGCTTCTAAAATCAAAGTCTCCAGATTTGTTCCTGTGCTATCATTTGGGTCAAATGATGCAAATAACTCAGTAAAATCAATCTCGTTTTTCACCAAATAAAAAGAAGGCAAATCAACTATATTAATATTCGCCTCATAAGGATGCTTCAATTCAGCAACTCTCATCGAATATAATGTAATTTTATCATCACTTATACCAGCATCATTCAAAATCCTATATAAAACAGGAACCTTCTCTGTATTACCCAAACACTTGCAAGTCGGCTTAATAAACATCAAAAAATCCATCTCATCTTCCACATAAGCATTCTTTATAGCTTCCACCAACACAGTGTCCGATTCATACTCATTATATTCCAAATCAAAAGCTGCATAACCTATCTGAGATTTTAAATCTGATAGCTCAATTATAGTAGCTTCAGTTTGTACTTCGCCCTCTTCCTGACATGAACTTACAAAAAGCATAAATGCCAGTAGTAATAATATTTTCTTCATTCTAATACCCTAAAATATAAATTATAATTTGAAAAGAGAATCACATTCTTAAATAGTCTCTTTCCCCTAATTTTCAAATAATTTCAAATATACAAATCTATCAAAACCAACCAAAAATGTATATAATTTAATAATCCATTTTCAATCTATTCAATTCCCTTAATCTATCAATAAAAATATTAATAATCAAGCCCATTATCCATTAAATTAATTTTTTTCTCTATAACTCTACTATTAAAAGCATTATCCTTTCTCTTTGAATATGACGAATCCAAATACCTTATCGCCATTTTCTTATCTCCCTTGATAATTTCCAATTGAGACAAATAAGAATACACCTCACACGAATCAGCCCAATCAATCTCCAAACTATCAACCACATTTTTGTCATTAAACCTCAAAGCCCGCTCCAAAAAAACTTTAGACCTTTTCTTATCGCCACCAAACTCCTCCGGTATATACATCAAATGATTACCTGCTATAAGCAAAGTCTTCGGATTTAAAGTATCCACCTCATAAGCCGACTGAATATATGAATTAGACCTCAATCCCCAATAAAATGCCGATAAACCAGAAAGCGAAGACTTCTTAGCATAAGCATCTGATAATAAAGTTTCCAATTCTACATTAACTCTTACCTCTTTAGCCACCAACAACAAATCAATTGAACTATCAAAATATTCATAAGCAATATCCTCATCAACATCATAATACAATTTTCCTAATTGTAAACATACAAATCCACCATAATAATTAAAATAATATCTACCTATCTCACTCAAATATTCATTATTTTTATCTAATTGATTGTTTTTATTTTCTATTTTAAATAAAATTTTCTTATATTGGATACTATCAAAACCGTAATAAAGACTTTCAATATCTTTCTTGAAATCCTTTATCTCTTTCATTAATTTGTTTACTTCATTTTTATTTCCCTGTATTTCATTATTCTCCTTAGAATATGAACTACCCAAAACAAACAACAATGAAATTAAAACCAAAATAATTATAAAAATTTTTTGATACATTAAAATATATTAATTTTATGAATTGATATTATTATCCAAATGCAATTTAATTAAATAAGTCAAATTTTTAGGAATTTATATGAGTAACATATACGAAGAAGACATCAGTAAAAAGAAAATTGTTCGTTCTTTCCAATTCTTTTTCCAAAATACTACCGCCGGAGGTATACTCCTAATCATTGCTACAGTCATCGCAATGGTTTGGGCAAACTCCCCATGGCACGATACATACCACCACTTCTGGCACATGCCAATGAATATCTCATTTGGCTCATGGCACCTTTTCCAAGGTTCGCTTGGCCATTTCATTAACGATGGACTAATGGTAGTGTTCTTCTTTTTCGTCGGATTAGAAATCAAAAGAGAACTCCTAATAGGTGAACTCTCCTCAGTCCGTAAAGCAATGCTTCCTATCTTCGGAGCTATCGGTGGAGTAGTATTCCCCATACTTATCTATACATACATTAATTGGGGAGACCCAATCGCTCTTAATGGTAAAGCAATTCCAATGGCAACAGACATAGCATTTGCTCTCGGTATTCTTGCACTGCTCGGACCCCGTGTCCCAATAGCGCTAAAAGTTTTCCTCGCCGCACTTGCAATTGTTGATGACCTAATGGCTGTACTCGTCATAGCAATCTTTTATGGCGGCGAAATCCAATTAATGTACCTATTGCTTGCAGGGATAATTACTATTACAATGTTTATACTTAATAGAGCAAAAGTAAACAAAGCATTCATCTATGCCATCCTCGCCTTCGCCCTCTGGTACTGCTTCCTCGAATCAGGAGTTCACGCCACTGTAGCAGGAGTTGTAGCAGCTTTTACCATCCCATCAGTTTCCATAATCGATAGACACAAATTCGTAGAAAGAACCGGAACTCTATGGAACAACTTCAAACACTATTACGAAAAAAATTACTCTGACCACCTCTCCGACAACGAAGGCTCAGCACTAGAAGCCATCAAAGTAGGTATGGAAAAAGTCCAATCACCTCTTCACAGAATGGAACACAAACTTTATGCATTAGTTTCCTTCGTGATTATGCCTGTATTCGCACTCGCAAACGCAGGTGTTTATTTCCTCGAATTTACCGCCGATGCCTTTACTCACCATGTTACACTCGGTATTATTCTCGGCTTATTCTTCGGTAAAATCATCGGAGTTACATTATTCTCTTGGCTCGCAGTAAAGCTAAAATTCGCATCATTGCCAGAGAAAATTAACTTCGTTCACATGCTTTCTGTCTCCATACTCTGTGGTATCGGATTTACTATGGCACTCTTCGTATCAAACCTCTCATTCCCAGATGCACCAGAGCTAAATAACTACGCAAAAGTTGGTATCCTAATAGCTTCAATTCTCGCTGCATTCCTCGGTTACTTTATCTTAAGATACGAATTAGACCACCAAGGAAAAAAATCTAAATAATTATCAATAATTCTTAATTATTTAATTTAAAAAAAATATAACCTAAAATTAAAGCTCCAAAAAACTATCAAAATAGTATTTTGGAGCTTCTATTTTTTTTAAGAATATATTCTATAACAAATTATCCAACAAATAATCATCAATATGCTTACTATTATGCAACTGCGAACTCGTCTTAGCTATATCACAATATTTAATCAACGTTTCTACTAAATCCATACTTATCGCATTCCGTTTCACAAGCGTCGCCTCCTTAAACTTCATCGCACGCTTAGTATTAGTCAAACTCACATAAAACTCATTATTCTTCTCCAGCAACCTATCCCTAATTGTCTTAGTAAAACCAAAAGGTATCAAATTATTAAAATGAATATCCGTCGAAACCCTAACAGCACGCGAAAAAAGCAATAACTCAATATCCTTTTCCGCATTTATCTTCGACAATTGAAAATCCTGCAACTGCTTAGAATACTCACCCCAAGCATACTTAGCCTTAGTCTCAATATTCCTCAAAAGTACAACCAACTCCATCCTAACATTCTTCTTATTTCGCTCCGTAGTCAAAATTATATTCTTCAAATCCGTCTCATCAGGCATATCCTTAAACTTATTTATCTTACTCTCAAACTCATATAAATTATCAACCTTAATTCCATGCTCCTCCAAATATTCCTTGTCCCTACGCAAATATTCCAACTTCTCTTCGCATAAGTCTAAAAGCTCTTTCTCATTATATTTACTTAAATTTTCTCGCATTATTTATTATCCTATTTTCAGATTCTTTGATAAATTCAAAAAAACATTAAAAAGCATTCTTAACATGAGTTACAGTAGGAGGTTTCGTAAACATATCAATAGTTATAAAATCCATCCTACAAACCCTATTCTCAATCTTATTAACGTAAATATAACCCTCCGCCGCCTTCCTCAAAGCCATCTGTTTTTTCCTATTCAAACTTATCATCGGGTCAATATTATCCGCCGAATACCGAGACCTAACCTCAGCAAATACCAACTCATCATCTATCTCCGCCACAATATCAATTTCACCCAATTTCCCAAAATGAAAATTTCGCTTCACTATCTCATAACCCTTCCATCGCAAAAACTCACAAGCCAAATCCTCAGCCTTATTTCCCTTCTCCCTATTCAACGCCCCATAAGGCAAATTCACTCTCTCTTCCATACAACTTCTAAATATCTATTACTAACCGTCCCTACAAAATAACAAAAAAATTCCTATACCCCAAAAAATACTTAAAATAATCCCCCACAACAACCCCCAGTCATCTTAAGCCTAGCCAAAAGACAAACACCCCATCATTCAAAGCAAAACAAAAAATCCACAAACCACCCTAAAAAACAAACCAATACACCAAACACAAAATACTTGTTTTCCTTTTATAAATAATTTTTTGTATATTTACCATTATCAATATTGTAATTCTTAAACATGAAATATATACTAATATTACTGTTCTTTACTCTACCAATCTATTCTCAAACCCAAAAAGAGTTAGACGATAGTTTACTTGAGTTAGTCCAAAACGAGGAAGCTGAACTAAATCAAATAATTGACTTAGTTAACAAAGGTGCAAATGTAAACGCCACAACCAAAAAAGGGACAACCCCACTCCACTTCGCAACAACACATTACGACATAGCCAACTTAAAATATCTCGTAGAAAAAGGTGCCAAAATAAATAAAAAAAATGACTTCGGCTCAACCCCAGTTCATTTCGCAGCAAGACTTTTCGAAGCCGATTTCATTAAATTCCTAGTCGAAAATGGGGGAGACTTCAACGCAAAAGATGACTTAGGCTCTAACCCAGTTTACATCGCAACCGAAAACCTCAGCCTCGATATCGTTGCATACCTATTAAGCAAAGGTGCAGACATAAACATCAAAAACGAACTCGGCTCAACTCCACTACATATAGCAACCGAAAACCAAGACTACGAAGGCATAAAATTCCTAGTAGAAAACGGAGCAAACCTAAACGTAATCAATACAAATGGCTCAACCCCATTGCACATAGCCTCCGAATCTAACGACTTCAAAACAGTAAAATTCCTAATCGATAACGGTGCAAATATAGAAATTAAAGATAACTTAGGAAGAACCCCAATTTTTTTCTCCATCATCGCCGATGACGCACGTAACGATGCCTGCGGATTCGAACACGTCGAAACAAAAAAAGAAACAGACATCAGAAAACTCCAATACCTAATCCAAAAAGGTGCAAAAGTTAACGTCGAAGACGAATACGGTTTCACCCCAATCCACCTCGCAGCAAGTTCTAATAACCTCGATGCAACCAAATATTTATTAGAAAACGGCGGAGACATCTCAGCCGTCAGCGAATCCGGTTTAACCCCAATGAACTTCGCAGCCAACGAAGGAAACCTCGAAATTTTAGATTACCTAATCCAAAATGGAGCAAAATTTCCATTCCCAGACGAAAGCATGAACACATCACTTCATACCGTTTGCTACCGAGGAAATGAAAAAATCGTAAAATATTTTATCGACAAAAAAGTAAATATAAATGCAATCAACAATAACGACGAAACACCACTCCATATCGCCGCAAAAGACTGTAAATTTGAAATAGTCAAACTGCTTGTCGATAACGGTGCCACAGTAAACGAATACGACATCGAAGGTAAAACACCTCTCATAAAAGCACTCGAAAAAAATGAAGAAGATTTTTATTACAGAGCCAACGTTCCAAATAAATTAAAAACCATAAAATTACTCATCGAAAAAGGTGCAATTGTAGAAAACGAAGAATTAACAGCATTTATTCAAAACTCATCACCAGAAATCCAAAATTATTTCAAAGAATCAAAAAAATAATGAAAAATAAAATAATCAAAGAAGCCAAAATTATCAACGACGGTAAAATCTTCGAAGCAGATTTACTCATTGAAAACCAAATAATCTCTAAAATCGACAAAAACATACCCAACCCAAATAACTATCAAGAAATTAGCGCAAAAGGAAAATACCTAATACCAGGAATTATCGACGACCAAGTGCATTTCCGAGACCCAGGAATGACACACAAAGCAAACATCTACACCGAAGCAAAAGCAGCAGTCTCCGGCGGAGTTACCAGCTTTATGGATATGCCAAACACTATCCCAAACAGCCTAACTCTCGACATCCTCGAAGAAAAATACAACAACGCCTCAATAAATTCACTTGCCAACTACTCATTCTACATGGGTACAAGCAACGATAATATCGACGAAATTCTAAAAATTGACCCAAGCTCAATCTGCGGCATTAAAATCTTCATGGGCTCATCTACCGGAAATATGCTCGTAGATAATGAAAACGCCTTAGAAAGATTTTTCGGCGAATCACCAGTCTTAGTCGCAATTCATAGCGAAGAAGAATATATAGTCCAATCCAATCTCAAAAAAGCCATTGAACAATACGGCGAAAACATTCCAATCTACGCACACCCTGAAATTAGAAGCATAGAAGCATGCCTAAAATGCACAGAAAGAGCCGTGGATATTGCTAACAAAACAAACGGAAGACTCCACATACTTCACCTAACCACAGAAGACGAACTAAAATATTTCCGAAACGACATTCCAATTGAAGAAAAAAGAATCACCGCCGAAGTCTGTGCCCACCACCTTTATTTTGACTCCGAAGACTATAAAAACTACGGCTCACTAATCAAATGTAACCCAGCTATCAAAGAGCCAAAACATAGAAAAGCTCTATTCCAAGCAATGCTCGACGGAAGACTCGACATCATAGCCACAGACCACGCACCTCACACATGGCAAGAAAAACAAAACACCTACCTCAAATCTCCTTCCGGAGTACCACTAGTCCAACACAGCCTTAATATAATGTTAGAATTCTACCACAAAGGAGAAATAACACTCGAAAAAATCATACAAAAAATGTGTCATGACCCCGCAAGATTATTCCAAATAAACGACAGAGGATTTGTCAAAGAAGGATTTAAAGCAGACCTCGCACTCTTAGACCTCGAACACCAATGGGAAGTAAATAAATTCAACCTAAACTACAAATGTGCTTGGTCCCCATTCGAAGGCCACACCTTCAAAGGAAAAATTACAGACACATTCGTAAACGGACACCACGCCTACAAAAACGGCTCATTCGACGAATCCCAAAAAGGACAAAGACTACAATTTAATAGATAAAATCAAAAAAACACCCCACAATAACCGTCCGAAATTCAGAATCTTCGGATGGTTAACTTTTTACTTACACTCCGTACACCCCAAAAACCAACACATATATAAAGCCCCCAAACTCAACCAACCAAAAAAAAAGCTACCATAATAAATAGTAGCTTTTCAAATTTGTCATCTAAAATAAAAATAGACTTATTCTTCTGAAATTACCCATACTTTCAATGGAGTAACAACCTCTGGATGCAATTTAACCTTAATAGAAAATACACCCAAAGTCTTAATAGGGTCAGTAATGATAACATTTCTCTTATCAATCTCATGTCCCATTATAGACAACTCAGCAGAAATCATCTGTGAAGTAACAGAGCCAAACAACCTACCCTCATCTCCAACTTTCATCGCAATAGTAACCTGCAAATCAGCAAAAGTTTCAGATAAACGCTCAGCAGCCTCTTTCAAATGTGCCATTTTTATCAAATATTGTTTCTTCTCAGCTTCAATCTTTTTCTTGTAAGAAGCAGATGCAAAATATGCCAAACCTTGTGGTATCAAGTAATTTCTCGCATATCCATCTTTTACAGTTAAAACATCGCCAATACTTCCCAAAGTATCAACATCTTGTCTTAAAATTATTTCCATTTTTTTTCCTATTTATTATTTTCAATGATTAAGATATTATACTTTAGCAGCTTCTTTTTCTTCTTTCTCTGCGATTTCTCTATTTCGCTCTTCCAAAGCCTTGTTCTTTCTATGTTCTATCATCTTCTCTGATAACGACATATTCAAATGTCTCAATATCGTATCTTCTAACACTAAAAATCTCTCTATTATATCCATTTGATTTGGATGTATATCATAAATCAAATGTACATAAAAACCATTGAATTTCTTGTTTATCGGATAAGCAAGCCTTTTTCTGCCCCACTTATTTGTCTCCTTAATTTCGCCGCCATGATTAACCAAATAATCAGTAACTTTCGAAACGACGGCATCGATGTCTTGGTCTTCTAGTGCTGCGTTCACTATGAAGGTCGTTTCATATAAGCGATTTTCTGACATAATTTCTCCTGTTTGGATAAATATTATAAATTATTTTCATTCATTTCTATAAAAGAGTACAAAACTACTACAAAAATTCATAACAACAAAACAAATAAATGATTTATTTCATTTCAATCCCCACATTCCAACTTTTATTCTTAATTTTGCAATTACATTTTAATAATTATTAGGAAGAGGTTATTTTTTCAAAGCTCTGATTACTATATCATCATTAATTTCAACATCTCTCATAAAAAGATTATGGGGGAAAACTTTTAATTTGTTATCTTTAAAACTATTTAAAATATTTAAAAGTATTTCAGCTTTTATCAATGATATATTGAGCCTATAGTCTAAACCGCATTCCTTTTTAAAATCATCTGAGAAGTCAGGTGCGATTAATAAAGTTTTAATAACTATGTAACCATGTTTTTCTACAAGATTTACATATGAATTGATTTGTCTTGAAACACTAGAAAATTTTGAAAAACTTTTATCTTTATTGGTTTTGCATTCGATTATTATTATTTGATTGTCTTCTAATCTGATTAAAATATCCATCTTATCCGATTTATTGTTTATTTCATTTCTAAGCTTTTCATCTACATTAAAACCTAGGGACTTGAAAATATTTTTAGTAAGTTCTTCAAATTTTAATCCAAGGTCAACTTCACTCACATTTATTCCGTTTTCTTTCAATAAGTTTATATTTCTATCAGCAATATTAATATAATTTTCTAAAAACATATTTTCAGTATCTTTATAATTATCAATTACATTTTCTATTAAATTTCCTCTTTGTTTCATTCCAAAACTTTTTACAAATTGCTTTAGTTGCTCTTTAGAAAGTAAATCAATTACATCCCTTGGTTTAATATTAAAATCTAATAAAAAATCACTATTTAAAATATTATCTTCATATATCTCAAATTCTTCTTTCAATATTTTTTCTAACTCTAATTCATTATTAGAATAAAATATACTTAATTCAGATAGTAATTTATTATAACCATCTGCCGAGATGCCTATCTTACTATCTAACTCTAATTGCTTAAAATACATAAGTATACTATCAATTTTTTGTTCTAAAGAGGAGCCTTTAATATGAGTTTCAATAAATAAATTATTTTCAATAAAGTTTTGCAAAGATTTTTTTCTTTGAGTTTTATTATAATTATCTGGATATAGATCATTAAGTAGAATTCCTCTTAATGAAATTCCTTCATTTATAATTAATTTAATTTTTTCAGAAGTAGATATACTTGGTATCTTAATTGAATGTAGTTTTAATATTTTATTGAGTTGTGATTCTTTAAAAGTTTTTAATATTCGTTTAAAATGTTTGTCTGCAAGCTCTTTACCTCTTAGTTCTCTTAGCATAATAATTATTTCGTCAGGTATATATATTTTATCCTTTTTCTTGGAGTAAAAAATTGAACCACAATCAATAGCGTCCTAAATAAAAAAAATGATAGAGAGAAATCATTTAACTCTAATTAAATTAGAGGACAAACAAAAAGAAGGCTCTCTATCATGACAAATATAACATTATTTGGTCAA
>Ga0209475_10000224_pt1 | contig 156487 bp, 135 predicted proteins | sample tdDd471_FD_187128 | JGI IMG/M metagenome (GOLD analysis project Ga0209475, IMG submission 187128) | Marine sediment microbial communities from the Atlantic coast under amendment with organic carbon and nitrate - tdDd47.1 (SPAdes)... | ecosystem: Environmental > Aquatic > Marine > Coastal >... | reverse complement strand
TGCCTCAAGGGCGACTTTAGCTTTAAATTCATTGCTAAATTGTTGTCTTTTTTTTGTCATTTTTGCTGTCCTCAGATTCTGGGACATTATATCTTAAATCCCTGTCCAGTTTTCAGGGGCCACTATACAACAGCATGGTCATATCAACTGTCCTAAATAAACGAAGATTCTTTTAAATCCCCAAATTTTAAAATCAAAGTTAAATAAAGTGATATCTCAACCAGATTGGTATTGCTTTGTCTAAATCAGAAACGCAGCATTTTCTTCAAGAACAAGTATTTTCAAAATAACCGTGAAAATTGATTCGTTTATAGGGTTCTTAACCTGGTGTGGATGGATTTGCTCATTTTAGGAACTCCTGTGTTAATTTAACAAAAGGGTAAACCTCCAGCTCAGCTGGAGTGACTATCAAAGTTTGACAATTCCGGGAATCATCGAGAGTATCCTAAACTTCGAACCGCTCAAAGTTCAGAAGAAAAGGAAACTCACAATGATAGAAGGACAAAGTTTAAACCATACTGTATGGGAGTGTAAATATCATATTGTTTGGATACCAAAATATAGAAAGAAAACTATATTTAAAGGATTAAGAACATATTTAGGCACAGTATTTAAGGATTTAGCATCACAAAAGGAATGCAAAATAGAAGAAGGGCATCTAATGCCCGACCATGTGCATATCTTGATCTCAATTCCGCCTAAATATTCAGTCTCTCAGGTGGTTGGATTTATAAAAGGTAAGAGTGCTATAGCTAAATCAAAATAATATGATAGCTTCATGCTGTGTATGTTAAAATTAAATGTATGACATACAGTAAAGACTTTCGCCAAAAAGTCCTGGCGTATAAAGAAAAGAAAGGACTGACATTTGATGAAACCAGTGAGCATTTTGATATTGGTGTAGCTTCTCTTTATCGTTGGAGTGATAACTTAGAGCCTTGTGAAACCCGTCAAAAACCAGCTACAAAGGTTGATATGGAAGCACTAAAAAAAGATGTTCAAGAATATCCAGATGATTACCAATGGGAACGTGCACAGCGCTTAGGAGTTGGGCAACCAGCTATTCATTATGCTTTAAAACGCTTAAATATAACGGTTAAAAAAAACGCTACAACATCCTGATGCTGACGAACAGAAACGTACGGATTTTTCTAAAAAAATAAAACAATATACGTCGGCTGGAATTCCAATTATTTATATCGATGAAAGTGGATTTGCACAAAATCAGTGTCGTACTCATGGATATGCTCATCAGGGACAACGAAGCTATGGAACTTATGACTGGCATGCCAAAGGAAGAGTGAATGCTATTGGAGCTATCATTGGTATGTCATTCTTGACCTTAAGTCTATTTGATGGGCATATTAATTCAGATACATTTCATGCCTGGCTGACACAGGACTTATTGCCCAAAGTAACTGAAAAGTCGGTCATCGTCATGGATAACGCAACTTTTCATAAACGTAGTGATAGTATTGAAGCCATCAATCAGTCGGGATGTTTGCTGGAATTTTTACCACCTTATAGTCCTGATTTAAATCCGATTGAACATAAATGGGTAACTGTTTTCAAGCCTCCGGCTTTGCCGGAGGTCTGTGACTTGCAACAGATTTTGACCCTGGATTTGCATTAAAATATGTACCCCTGAAATACAACAATCGACCTTTCAGATTAAGGGATTGATCCTGTTAACCTGGCTCAAAGGATGTTGCAAAAGCTTAGTCTAAATGGAACAATTGTTGATGCAAATTAATATTAAAGATATGTAAAAAGAAATATAAAGCCATTTTAATATGTTTATATTATGTAAATACTGACTTATTTCTATTTAAGTTAATATATAAAAATATAAAATAAAAATAATATATCCAATAAAAGCAATGCTATACGAGTTGAAATGTATTTATAAATATAAAAAAATAAAATATAAATAATATAATTATAAAAAAATATGTTTTACACCTATAAAATACCTCTTGAAAGTTGTTTAATTTGGAATTATTCTGTTCTCTATTGCTAGTATTTTAATTTTTTATAGTGTTGTTTGAATGTTGATTATTATTTTTTACATCTTTAAAGAAAGGGTAGTTACAAAGAGGAGGGAGGAGAATGGCGGGGAGGATTGGTGAATATAAAAACATCACGTTTGAATATAAAGAGTTTCAGGGGCTTGGCAAACATGATGTAAATGTCAGAGTCTCTAGTTCAGAAGATAAATTTACGATTCTTCCGAATGTCCCTACGAAAAACGAAATTAGAAACTTGCTTGATGAGGTTTATTCGAACATGGCATCAGAACTAAGGCGACAAATGTACGAAAAACCGGAATCATGGTTCAATATCTATGGCAGTAAATCTCAGGGGAAATGCGGATTGAAGGGCATAATTATCACTCCTATTAGAAAATTTATCCCAGATGAATTAGGTGGTTATAATTATTTGAAAGATTTAGTAATTGAAAAGAATTTTAATTTATTTTTAAAAGTCATTGATAGAGCAGATGATATTAGCCTCGTTCACTGCATAAAAAATAATCGAGTGTTTTGTTTGAACCAACAAAAAAGTGCTTTTCAACTTTTAAATGAAGCATCGTCAAGTGAAAACTTTTTTGAGAATTTTTGTCATCATTATTTTCCTAATAATGCACTTCAAAAAAAACGTTGGGTAGGTTCTTATTTTAACAAAATATGTGAAGCAATGTCTTTAAAAGGGTGGCTTTTATATCCACTAATGAAAATTCCCACAATTATAGGTACCTATTTTTTTCGCCCTCATTTAGAAGAGGGCTATATAAATACAAATAGCCAAATAAGTCAGGAGCTACCAAATAAAGTTTTTGTTAAAAATTTTGATGAGCAGCGTATAGAAAATTTTAAGAATATGGGAAGGATAATTATAAGGCAACAAAAAGCAGATGGTAGTGACTGTTATGGGTTCATCCGCCGGCTAACATATATGACAGATGCAAAAGGTGTTGGAGGATTGTCAGAAAAGCTTTGTATTTATTTAACAAGTGCAACTGTGTCACGGCGTGTTGTAAAAAAAATCCGTGATTCGCCAGTTGAGCGTCTTGTTAATGATTATTTAAGGGAATACAGGCAAGAGCTAAAAAAACTTCCGACTCATTTATTTGTATATCAACGACGTCTCAAAAAGGAATTAGCGAGAAAAAATAAAAACTTGCGAAATGATGGAACATTTCAATGGGCAAGTAAAAAACAACCACTATTGATTAATTGGGTGAGATATTTTAAGCAATTTGTTCCAGAATCGACCTTGCAAAATGTAAATAACATAGCAACCGCTTTAAATCCATTTCTTGATTGGTTATTGGTCTTAAAAACAAATGAACTGAAGCAGGTGAAAGAACCTGAAAATATTGATCGTTTTATCCATTTTCGTAGGTATAATTCATTGTCTGAAAGTAATTTATCAATTACCTTTTTTGAATATTTGGAACAAAACGTCAGTAATAAAAAGGCCAATATGGTACTAAATGAGCTGGAAAAGTTTTACCTATGGTTTGCTAAGACACATAATCGATATTGTGAAATACCTGTTAATTTAAATGATAGAAAAGGTTTTCAAACCCAATATCGTGAAGATAAATCAAATAAAGAAGTAATTCCAACTCGCCTGTTTAAATTAATGAAACAAATTTTGATAGCTGACAATTATGCATGGGCGAAAAAGATTAATAGTGATTGGACTGGAAGAACTGCCGGGAAAGGTACCTGGTGCCCCTCTAGGACTATTATGCTAGAAACAATGATGACATTACCAATTCGTTATTCTAATTGTCAGTCAGCGGATCTTGGTTTATTGGATGAACATTGGTATAACGATATTCTTAAGCGGTGGGAATTAAATCCAACAGGAATTAAAGGTAGACAAGCCGGAATTTTTCAACAATTAGGGGATATTGGTAAAGGTAAAAATATAATTGGTTTTTATTTTCCACAGTCGAAAACCACTTCTGATGGGTTGACTGTAACTTGGGACAATAATTCGCTTAGAAAAAAACTTTTGGAATTGAGGCAGTTCGTTTTAGAGAATAATGCAGTTTTTGATCATAGTCTGATTAGGGGAATGAGCGAAAAGGGAAAAGTTAGATTTAAATATCGTATGATTCAACCTCTCTTTATCGATTTTGCACATCGCGATCATAAGTATTCTAGGGAACCTGTTAGTTATGAGCGACTAACAGATTTTTTTAAACTTCTGCAGGTTGAAACGGAAAGAAGATTTAATCTTGAAACCGAGTCTGGTAGGAAAAATCCTCTAAAATTGATATATAGTTGGAAAAAATACAAAACAAGTCCACCAAGACCTCTAACCACTTTGTTCACGCTACATTGCCTTAGAGTTACAGGGATCACCAATTTTTCCCTCGCTGGATTAGAGCCTGCCGTGATAGCTGAGATGCTTTCGGGTCATTCGTCAATAGCTATGAATTTGTTTTACACCAAATATGGGGTAAGCCTAATTAATAAGTTAGTATCTGAAAAGGCACATGAAATTGATATTAATCCAGATTTAATTTCACTTGAAGATTGGCGGGATGATTTAGATTTTTTTAGAAGAATTATCGAGGTTAATTCTGAAAATGATGCATTTGATAAAATCGATAAAAAAAATTTTTATTTGATGACTTTTTTAGATGGATTTATTTGTCCTAACTCAGGCACCCGTTGTGATGAAGGTAATTTAAATTTAAAACTAGGCAGTAAAGCAACTCAAGTTCAAGGGGGGAAAGGTAATTGTCCTAAGTGTCGTTTTGCTATGACAGGCCCTATGCTGCTTGTCCAACAAATTCTTACAGCCAACAAAAAATTATTTGAATTGCAGGAAATTGTGGAAAAACAGAATAAACATTATAAAAAGGCTGATGAATTTCAGTTGGAGGGCAATGAAGCAAGTGAAAGAGCGCATAATAATATGGCTGATTCTATGCAAGCTGAAATTGATATGAGAATGGACTCCTGGTTATCTAGAATATCGTTCATAAATAAATCTGTCTCCAAATTGACTGTATGGGATAAAATTAAAAGTATGCGCGTTGAGGGTTTTTCAAAAGACGATATTAAAAATGCTATTGAAAAATCATCGGTCGAAGAAAAAACATTGATAACTATGGCGAGTGGTGAGGATGTTGTAGCAGGATTTGAGAAATGTGAAACGCGTGCGGAACAAATTGCTATCAATGCGTGTGCTGAACAAATTTTACAGATGAGCAACACATCATGCACGGATAAATTGATTTTGTTATTAACCAGGGCATTAATAAAAAATGGTTCTGAACCTTTTATAATGCAATTAGATGAAGTTAATAGGGGTAAAGCTGCAGCCCTTCATGCCCAATTTTTAAGTAAATATTTACAAGTTCATGCTGAATTTAATATGGTTAAAGATATTGATCATGACTTTAATTCACAAGGTCTCGCTGCAATGGGTAAATTCCTTGAAAGTTCAGGAGATGAAGCTCAGCTTCCTGTCGATGTAAAAAGAGCTTGGGATGCGATAAACAAGATCATAATAAATGTTGGTAAAGAAGAGGTTCTTCCTGTTTCTTTAACTGAAATGCCATCACTTAAAAAACAACTGAATCTAGGAACATTTAATGGACTAGCCCATGGTGAATGACCTATTTGAAATAACAAAACAGGAAAGTGTTTCATTAAAAGAAAGTGATGAACTGTATAATGAATTGTATCAAAGCTCGAGAGCAGATAAGAAAAGGTCATTGAGGAATATAAAAGCAGCACTCGACTATTTATTTGAACATCATGTCCCGTCATCAATATCTTATAATATTATTACAGAATTTATATCGAAAAGTCCGGGTCTGAATACGAAGGAAAAAACACCAAAATCTGGCCAGCAAATAAAAAATGATGTACTTGGTATGAAAAAGTATGTTGATTTACGTAAGCTGGAAGAAAAAGGAGAAAATAAGAAATTAACGGTCGAACCTATAGTCAGGGCTGAAAAAGATAAACTTTTACAAGAAGACAAATAATCTCTAGTGGAACAACTGAGATTATTGCAACAGCTAAATAATGGATACTTAAGGAAAATAAGGCAGTTGGAAACTCTATCAAATAAAAATAAAATAGTTATAGAAAATTTTTCCTGCAACCCGAAGTCCATAGGTAAGCAGAAAAGTAATGCGTTACCCGAACTAGGCACTAGAGAAAAATATAAGTTATTAAATTCCGAAAAAAACCTTCTATTAGAATTTTATCAATGCTTATCAGAAGGCACTGATATTAAATTTAGGGACGATGGAATTTTTATTCTCGATAACCAGTTAGGGAGTTATGAGGTTGTTAAAATCATAGCGAAAATTATTGGTATGCCTCCAGAAAAGCTAATAAAATTACTAGAATAACTATACATAATGATTTTTGGAAAAACTATGCTAGCTGAAAAAATAGGATACTTTTTTATTTATAGAAGTGTGATTACCAAGGGAAACTGACGGTATAATTACCAAGCGACTTTGTCGTAACAGCCTATCAAAATAACTATATCAGAACAAGTTGCCGCCTTACCCACATAGCCACCGTCCTATCCCGACATCCGAGAAATAGTTTAAGGTTTCTCTCCTGTCGTTCTGAACCGTGGATATGTGGATAAGACTACGGTGTACCATGATTGAAGGTAAAGTTAAGCAACATCTGCCGTAGTATTTATTTTTTGTAATCGTAGTGCCATTGTGTTCATTTCTTCTCTCAACCAAATATAACGGATCCCGGAAGGACTGATTTCAATTTGGTATTGAGCGAATAATTGTCGAGATACTTCAGCTTGTCCCAAATGAGGGTTTTTCAGGGAAAATTGAATCACGATCTCCTCTAATTCTGGAGAAGCCCGATTTTTACGATGATGCTCAGGATTAAATGTCCGTTTCAACGCTTGAGGTCCTTTTTCTTCCAGGAGTTTCTTATTTTTGTATATTGTCTGTCGTGATACACCACAAATTCTAGCAGCCTCAGTGACGTTTTTTAGTTGTTCTGCCAATAAAATGGGTGCTATTTTTCTCTCAATTTCAGGATCAGAAAAAGCTGGCTTTTTTGGCTCGATGACTTCCGAAATGGCTAATTGTCTCCCGGCAAACCAGGCGTAAAAATACCCGTCCAATCCGGTACGGACCTCAATTTCTTGCTTGGCAATGGATGAACGAATCGGCGATTCAATGAGATAAAAGGTATTGCCATAGCTAAAGGTATGGTCATTTCGAATCTTTCGATATTCTTTGATGCTAAATATGGCATCCAGGTCATAGTGACCAGGTAATGGCGAAAATTCCGAGCAAGTATTTTGAGGAAGGACACGATTGTTTTTATTCCAATAGGAGGGAATAAATTGGGTTTGCAGATAGTCATTGGCTTTTTTCATATCTGTGATACCGTTGAGTCTTTATTCTGGAATTAAGCGATCTTGAAAGGTATCAAAGCAACGCTCTATTCGGCCTTTACCTTGGGGAGAGTTGGCATAGATAATTTCAATGCCGAGTTCCTGACAAGCGCGTTGTACCTGGGAAAAATTACAACGTTTGGGGCCACCAAAGATACCCGCTCTATCGACATACAGGGTTTTAAATACCCCTTTTTTGACGATTAAATCCTTAATTAATTTCAGACAGGATATGGTGCTTTCTGAGGGAAAAAACTCCGCCGATAAGTCATTGCTGGCATCATCAATGATGGCTATCAAACAGGATTTAGAATCACCAAACCAAGGATGGGTACTGCCATCCATCTGTAGCATTAGTCCCTCTGAACTCATTCGTTCCCGTCTTTTTCTGGATTTAGGGCGGCGTTTCTTGGCCCTTTTAACATGATGAATTTCATGGGCCCAACCCCTGAGTGTTTCTCGTTTGACCTGAATATGCTCCTTTTTCTCTAGGACTTCCTGTAGATGCATTAAGTTAAAGTCAAAATATTTAGTTTTAATTAATTCCTGAAGCTGTATTTTGACACCCTCAGAAATTTTATTGGCTGGGGGGTGTCCAGTATTTTTATGGATAACAAACTGAATGCCAATTTGGCGATAGCATTTCAGGTATCTTTCAATGGTCCGGCGTGATTTATTGAGTAGCTTAGCTCCATTATTAATGGTGATTTTACTTTCGGCAACTTTGGTTATGATATCAACGGTTAGTTGTGCTTTTGAGTCCATGACGATCATCCTTTATGCTCCCTAACTATTGAATGTCAATAATTAGTGAATCATCTAGAAAGTGAACCCGTCAATTTCCCGTGGTAATGAATGCGACATAATCGCTTGGTAGTTAAGGTACGACAAAGTCGCTTGGTGATAACATTTTTATTTATAGAAGTTCCGATGAAACCTTACAGTTCCACTTGAAATAGAGTGAATTACCAATTTAGCATGGTTGTGCTAACAAATCATAAATAAAAAGGTAATTCACTATGAATCATATTAATAAAAAAATCATCAACAATAAACTGGGCCTGTTAAATTTAGCCGAAGAACTCAGCAATATTTCTCAAGCGTGCAAATTAATGGGCGTTTCCAGAGACACTTTTTATCGCTATAAAGAAGCACATGATGAAGGTGGAGTCGAAGCCTTACTCGATAACAATCGTCGTAAACCCAATCTCAAAAACCGAGTAGACCAAGCGATAGAAAAAATTGTTTGTGATTATGCCATTGAAAACCCGGTTCAAGGACAAACACGTACCAGCAATGAATTGAGAGCACAAGGAACCTTTGTTTCTCCGAGTGGCATCCGTAGCATCTGGCTGCGAAATGGCCTGGAGAACCCTCTGTGTCAGGATAGTTGTCATCACTTGAAATTTTAATCTTCATATAAACAGAGGGCGGAAATCGAGTTAAGATGACCCGCTATTCTCAAGAACGAAAAGAAGCAATTTTAAAGTTTTTGTTAAACGCCATACTGGGATCGATGCTGAGATACTAGCTAAACGAAAAAGTGTGCTAGAAGCAGCAAAAACAGCAAAGCCCTATCGATGGTCTATCGGAGTGAGGAACTGCGAACCGGCAGGAGCTGTAATGTTAAACCCGGATAAGCCCGAAACATCTATTGAAGTATCGGCTGCTTAAAAAACGAAAAATTGATGACAACTAACTTGAAAAACGCCGAGAACATGAAAAAACGCCTGAAAGTACTCGAAGAAAAAGTGGCTAAAGAAGGGCTCGTTTTAACAGAAAGTCAGGCGGTTGCATTGGAAATGAAAAAGGAGCAAGACCAGGCTCATGGTGAAATTGAAACCGAACATCCGGGTTATTTAGGCTCCCAAGACACTTTCTTTGTCGGAACATTAAAAGGCGTTGGTCGAATATATCAGCAAACTTATGTGGACACTTATTCGAAAGTGGCTCATTGTAAGCTGTATACGACCAAGACTCCAATTACAGCGGCTGACATCCTTAATGACCGTGTCATCCCATTCTATGAATCCCATGACTTGCCCATTTTACGCATTCTAACCGATAGAGGGACTGAGTATTGCGGTAAGCCAGAACAGCATGATTATCAGCTCATGTTGGCGGTATTCGATATTGAACACACCCGAACCAAAGTCCGACATCCACAAACGAATGGGATTTGTGGTACGCCAGGACAAGCCTGGTTGAACTAATCGGTGAAATTCCGATCATGGTAAGGACTAACCCTCCGCCGAGAACTGAGTGTTGCGCTGTGTCGGGTAACCGGCTCAGTGAAGTGTACACAAGGCGAATGTAGGCCGAAACGAAAGTGAACGACATGAGAGCCCCGAGAACCCGTAAAATTTTAGAAGTCGACACAGTCGCAAGCGTGGAAGACAATACAGAAATAGTCGTTTTGGTAAGGCTATCCTGTTCTAACGGGGTATGCGTCGTCGGCATGTATGAAAATGTTCAACTGAGGAACCTGGGAGATCCTTTCTCCTCCATGCTGTTCACCAGCCATGGTAAATATTGGCGAAACCGTTCGCAAGCCAATATTAAAGGGAGTAAGGAAGTCAGATTGCTTCATAGTACCGAGGAGATAGGGTAATGCCTATGGAGGGAAGGGAGCAACAACTGACACGAGGCAAAACCAGAAAGAATCCCCTGCCACCGAGCAGTTCCCGATTCACAACAAAGGTTTTGTTTCTAGCAACACGCTCAAGAACTATCCGTAATGAACCAATCAATAACCTGGCTCATCTGATGGATAAGGAGTGGTTCTATGAATCCTGGAAGCGACTGCGAAAAGGAGCTGCCTATGGCATTGATGCGGTAAGCAGCTCTGACTATGCAGAGCACCTTAACACCAATATAGACAGTTTGTTGGGTAGGCTAAAGTGTAAAAGCTACCATGCCCCTCCAGTCAAACGTGTCTATATTCCCAAGGCAGATGGTAAACAACGTCCATTAGGTTTACCGACAATCGAGGATAAATTGCTTCAGCGTGCTGTTGGCATTATTGTATCAACGGTATATGAACAAGAGTTCCTAAAGATGTCGTATGGGTTTCGCTCCAAGCGCAATGCCCATCAAACCATTGATGGTGTTAAGTCTGCCATAGCAACGGGAAAAGTGTCCTGGGTTGTTGATGCGGATATTCGTGCTTTCTTCGATGAGATGGATCACGAATGGTTATTAAAGTTTGTTAGCCACCGTATCAAAGATAAAACCATTCTCTGGTTAATCCGAAAATGGTTAAAGGCCGGTGTTATGGAAGACGGCAAATTGGTCAAAAGCTCGACGGGTGCTCCGCAAGGCGGTGTCATCAGTCCTGTTTTAGCCAATATTTATCTGCATTATGTCATTGATCTTTGGGCGACCAAAGTCGTCAAGAAACATATCAAAGGGGAAATGCACTGTTTTCGCTATGCAGATGATACCTTATTTGCCTTTCAATACAGAAAGGATGCCGTTCGTTTTATGAAAGCCTTATGTCATCGTCTTGCTAAGTTTAATCTTCGCCTTAATGAAGATAAAACCAAGCTTTGCCGGTTTGGGCGATTTGCTGAACGGGACCGGAAACTGCGGAAAGAAAAGCGTAGTACCTTTGGTTTCTTAGGGTTCACTTTTTATAACTCCCTGAGTCGGAGTGGTAAATATAAGGTAGGTGTTAGGACTCAATCCAAACGTTTATCTGGAGCTATGAACCGAGTAACTCAATGGTGCAAAGTTAATCGGCATCAACCGATACTTTGGCAAGCGAGATACTTGAATGCTGTTCTGACGGGGCATTACCAGTATTATGGTGTAACCGGGAATTTCAAAAGCGTGGCGGCTTTTTACCGCCATATTATAAAAATATGGCATCGGTATTTAAGCCGACGTAGCCAACGAGCTTATATTCGATGGGATAAATATGTGAAAATATTAGACAGAGTAAGACTGAGCAAACCTTATTTACCTCATGCTTATAAGCAAGAAATCTGCGTTGTGAAGTGAGTTGAAGAGCCGGATGCGGGAAATTCGCAAGTCCGGTTCTGTGAGGGGCGAGGCTGGGTAACCACCTCGTCTACTCGATAGCGTTTCCACAAGACTATTTTAAATGAGTTTTATCAGGTCACTTTTAGAAAGAAAATATATTCTAGCCTGGAAGAACTTCAAACCGATCTGGACAACTGGCTAGAATATTATAATAATAACCGAACTCATCAAGGTAAAAAATGCTGTGGGAGAACTCCGATAGCGACATTAGAAGATGGGAAAACCCTCTGGAAGGAAAAGTTTATCGCTTAACTTGACCTGACAGACACAGCCACTAAATTGGTGACTGTAAGGTCAAGTCTGAACCGCTACATTTTATTTGTATGAATTCAACCTCAATCTAGTCTGATAGTCTTATCCAAATATCCACGGTTCAGTGCGACAGGCGAGAAACCTAAAACTATTTCTTGGATGTCGGTATAGAACGGTGGATATATGGGTCAGACGGTAACTTGTTCTGATATCTGTATTTTGATAAGTTATACGTCAAAATTGCCTCTCTATACCGTCAGTTTCCCTTGGTAATCACACCCCTACATTTTATCTCAGAAATTATCAGCAATGTAGGTTGCTAACCTTGAACGTTCTACATGTTTTAAAGTTATATGAGCAGAATGTTTCCAATTTTTCATTTTTTCTATCACATATGCTAACCCCGATGTAGATGAGGTCAAATAAGGGGTATCAATTTGTTTAAGGTTTCCAATCACTACAACTTTTGTTCCTTCTCCTGAGCGAGATATTAGGCTTAGAATTTCATGTGGAGTAAGATTTTGTCCTTCGTCAATTATAAAAAATTTGTTAGCTAACGATCTGCCTCGCATAAATGTTGTAGACTTCAGTTTTATTTTACTCAATAAGAGCTCTCTACTTGCATTTTTTTCAAACTCTCCTTTATCAATGTTTCCACTGAGAAAATCGATGCTATCAAGAACGGCCCCCATCCATGGCTCTACTTTAGCTTCTTCCTCACCCGGTAAAAATCCAATGTCTTTGCCTAAAGATATTGTTGAACGAGTGATGATAATTTCATCATAATTTTTTTTGTCGAATACTTGAAACAATGCTGAAGCTAAAGATAATAGTGTCTTTCCGCTACCAGCCTCACCAGATATTGAAACAAAATCAATATTTGGATCATTTAATAAATTTAAAGCAAATGATTGTTCATCTGAACGAGCGTTTATTCCCCATACTGAATTGCGAGTTTTATAATCATCTAAGGTTTCTGCTACGCAAAATTCATTTTCTACTTCTTTAACTATTGCATTTATGTGTTGTTGACTATCATCTTCTGAGTAAATGTTCGTATTAAGCAATAAAGATGAAGCCCAGGGCGCCGTAATTTTATAACGTATACCTTGAGCGTTATCAGAAGGAAGGGTTTCACAGTTGATTCCTTCACCAGTCCAAGAATCATTTGTTAAAGCAACTCTCCCTGCTCCAAGAACATCTTCATCTGCGATTTTAGAAATTTTCTCATTTTGATAGTCTTCTGTTTGGATACCGGCAACAGAAGCCCTAATTCGCATATTAATATCTTTTGTAACTAGAATAATGCTAATTTCATTATTAGAAATAATGTTTTTATTTTTTTCGAGATGCTTTACTGCACTTATTATTTCATCATCTGGATTGGTAGCTTCACTAGTGTGAAATGTTTGAAAAATTAGTTTACCTTTACTATTTGGGAGATTGATACCTTCTTTGATTTCTTTGTATGAGGAATTCTCAATTATATTATCAAGGTGTCTATGAACTTCTCGTGCATTTCTTGAAGTTTCTCTATTTCCTGTCTTATGATGATCAAGTTCAAGTAGTACTTGTTTGGTAATAAATATAAAGTGTTCATCAAATTTAAATAATGATTCTGGATTGTGTATCAAAACATTCGTATCTAACACGTAGCAACGTTTTTTTAGTTTTTGTTGTTTTGTCATGGAATAAAATCCTTTAGTAATAAATATTACGGGTAAATGTTACCGGTAATAGCTTAGGCTGCTTCAAGTAGCGTGTTGTTAGAAGGTTTACGTTTAAATGTTACCAATATAGGTATAGAGAGCATTTTTTCCTCTTCGGTGCCGGGTAAGAAGCCAATATCTTCGCCGACCGAAATGGTAACTCGGGTCATAATGATCTCGCGATAGATTTTGTTATCGAGTGTTTGAGCTAGCCCTGCGGCCAGGGTTAATAAGGTCTTTCCGGTCCCTGCTTGACCAACCAAAGATACAAAATCTACATCGGGGTCCATTAATAGATTTAAAGCATAGTTTTGTTCTTTGTTACGAGCAGTAATACCCCAGACACTGCTTCGATCTTTCTGATAATTGCTAATCCGTTCGACTACCGCACCTTTTTTATCGGCAGAACGGACGATGACTTCGAAGTCACCATCATCTTTAATCTGAATAAATTGATTAGGTAACCATTTTTTGGCTGCACTACCTTTAATTCGATGGAAAGTGCGACCTTCTTCACTCCAGCTATCCACGGCTTTGTCATGGCCTTTCCAAAAATCTGCTGGATAGACTTCGTAGCCTTTATAAAGAAGATTGACATCTTCTAATGCCTGGTCGTTATGATAGTCTTCGATATTTACACCGATGGCTGCAGCTTTAATCCTTAGATTAATGTCTTTACTGACCAAGGTTACTTCCGGATAGTGAGTATCCTGTTGTAAGGCCAGAGTTATACTTAAAATATCGTTGTCGTTTTTATGTCCTGGAAAAGTTACCGGAAGAGTTTGTGTATCGCCATCGGTTTGGAAAAATAATCGGCCACTGGAAGATTTAAAGTCGTCACCATTGATAAGTTCGGCTCTTTTGCTCAGAGAGATACCTTTGTGAATATCGGCAGGGGAGACATTTTGAGTGAGTTCGGCTAAAAAACGGCTGGCTTGACGCGCATTTTGAGCCACTTCAGAATGACCTTTTTTGTTATTATCTAACTCTTCCAAAACAACCATGGGAAGAAAAATATCATGTTCATCAAAACGAAATAATGCAGTAGGATCATGGATTAAGACATTGGTGTCTAGAATGAAAAGGTTTTTTTTATTTTTCGGGGCCATAGTATTGTTGATTCCTTTTATTACAACTTTTCAATTGCATCCAAAACTTGAGCAATATGTTCCTTAACTTTAACTTTACGCCATTCCTCCAATAATTTTCCATCGGCATCAATTAAAAAGGTACTACGTTCGATTCCCAGGTGAGTTTTACCATACATTTTTTTCTCTTTTATGACATCAAATAGATTACAAACACTTTCATCTTTGTCCGAAATCAGTTCGAAAGGGAACTCATGCTTGGCCTTAAATCCTTCGTGTACCTTAATACTATCGCGTGAGATGCCAAAAATTGAGATTCCCTTTTCTTGGAATTTAGCAATATTGTCACGAAAATCTTTTCCTTCTTGAGTACAGCCGGGAGTATTATCGCGCGGATAAAAATATAGAAGTACGGGTTTACCGGTATAATCGCTAAGTTTGAACGTTGTTTCGCTAGTAGCAGGGGCGGAAAAATCCTTAATTGGTTGTCCTTTTTCAATCACACTCATATTTATTTTTGTCCTAAAATTCTGGGGCACAAAGCCCTATGTTAATGCTTCGATTTCCGCATCCAGGTTTAGCTCATCACAAAAATGCAGAAATTCGTCTTTTAAATCGGCAATAATAATGTCTTCCGATAAAGCGATAACCATATCCATAGAAAACATCCGTGTGCCGGTATGAGGAGCCGAATATCGCTCGGTTTGCAAGTTTTGAATATTGATCTTCTTAACCGAAAAGAAATCAGATAATTGATTGACTATTCCAGGATGGTCAATCGATAAAACATGTACCTGGTAAGGTTGTAAACATTGCCCGGAGGCATCTATATGACTCAGTTTACTGATATGCTGCAAGCCAATTTGGGGAAGTTTATCGGTTAATTGTTGCTCTAAATCACTAAGGGCCTCGTGGTTTCCCGAAACCTTTAGGATGATAGCGAATTCTCCGGCTAAAACGGTCATTCGGCTTTCGTCAATATTACCGTCTGCTTGTAAAATTATTTTTGATAAATCGTTTACCAGACCCGGGCGATCACTACCCATGGCCGAAATAATAAGGTGCTCTTTCATAATCAATGTCCAAATTAAATTAAGATAATTCTCAACTGAATCGCATGCTAAATCAAGATGTTTTTAAAATCCACTTGATATCCCTTGTAATCGTTATAAAGCGCAAGTAATATTAGCTCTTTGAAATGCTTAAGTTGGAATAATCCGTATCATTTTGCTCTGGTTAAAGATATAAGTACTCGGACTTTGTATTCAAGCCATGGCGATAAATTTCAATCAGCGAAAATTACTTTTATTTGGAGAAGAATAGATGTTTCACGGTAGTATGGTAGCCTTAGTCACCCCTATGACAATGGATGGAGCTGTGGATGAGAAGGCATTGGCAAAATTGGTACATTTTCATATCGATAATGGTACAGATGCCATCGTTGTGGTTGGTACTACCGGTGAGTCTTCAACTTTAAGTGAAAAAGAACATTGCAAAGCGATTAAATTTGTTGCTGATGAAGTTAATAATCGTATACCAGTAATAGCTGGTACTGGAGCAAATAATACCGTTGAAGCTATAGATTTAACTCAATGTGCTATGGAAAGTGGTGCTGATGCAGCTTTATTAGTTACTCCTTATTATAATAAGCCTACTCAGGAAGGGTTGTATCAACATTATAAAAAAGTAGCCGAAGCGGTAGCAATTCCGCAGATCCTTTATAATGTGCCTGGACGTACTTCTGTTGACTTATTGCCAGAAACCGTTTTAAGGCTGGCTGATATCTCAAACATTGTAGGCATCAAAGAGGCTACAGGTGACGTTGAACGGGGTAAATATTTAATTACAGAACTGGGCGATCGCATGGATGTCTACTCGGGCGACGATAAGACGGCAATGGAGTTAATATTAAATGGCGGTAAAGGTGATATTTCTGTTACGGCTAATGTGGCACCCAGACAAATGCATGAAATGTGCAAATTTGCCTTAGCCGGTGATAGGCAATCGGCAGAAGAATTAAACAATAAACTAGATATCCTACATGAAAAATTATTTGTTGAATCTAATCCAATTCCGGTTAAATGGGCATTGTATGAAATGGGATTTATCGAGGCTGGAATTCGTTTACCGTTAACTCCGTTATCTGAACAATTCCATGCTGTTATCCGAGATGCTTTAAGTCAATCCGGAATAGTAAGCTAATAAAACCTTTGTAAAAACGATAGCAATAAAACCAAATAAAATATGACTATAAAATTAAAGTATCTATTTGTGACATCGATTACGGCCATTTATTTAAGTGGCTGTAGCTCTTTACCCGATATTAACGAGACATTTTCCGGTCGCAAAGTGGATTATGAAAAACAAAGCCGGAAAATTAATCAGCTAGAAGTTCCTCCCAGTATCGTGGCACGTGACACCGATGATATGATGGTTATTCCCGATGTAAAAGAGGAAGAAGAAAGTGCTGATTATGAACAATATGCCAAAGCCGGAACCAAGCGAGTACCTTTAAGTCAACAAGTATTGCCGGAACAAAAAAATATTGAATTAATAAAAGATAAAGATATTCGTCATCTACGCATCGCAGGCACTAAACAACAAGTTTGGACCAAAATGAGAGAATACTGGTTGGATAGAGGAATGTTGATCAAACGGGAAAGTCCTAACTCCGGCATTTTAGAAACCGAATGGGCAGAAAACCGGGCCGATATTCCACAAGATGTGATTCGAACGACTATAAGCAAAGTGTTTGCAGGAGCTTATTCCGCGGCAACTCGTGATAAATATCGGGTGCGTATTGAAGATGGTGAGATTCCTGGAACCGTTGATCTGTTTTTAACTCATTACGGCATGAAAGAGGTTATTGAAAGCGAATCGACAGAGCGCACCGTATGGGTGGTTAGGCCGCGAGATCCCGAGTTAGAAGCGGAAATGCTCGGAACTATGATGGTCTATTTTGGGGTTGAAGAGAAAAAAGCTAAAGCATTACTGGCTAGACAACAGAAGGCTAAAGCAGATCGTAGTGTTTTAGCCCGTAATGAACAAGGAATTTCCCGTTTATTGATTAAAGAAACCTTCCCACGAGCATGGAGAAGAACAGGCGTAGCATTAGACAGAATCAACTTTGTGGTTGAAGATCGTGATCGCAGTCAAGGTCTCTATTATGTACAGTATGCTGACCCGCTTAAGGACGAAACGCAAACGGGCTTCTTCAGTAAGTTGAAATTCTGGGGTAATGATGATGTTAAGGATAAATCCAAATATCAAATCAAATTGTTTGCTCGTGATGAACAAACTATTGCCACCGTTTTAAATGAAAACGGACAACCCGATGATTCTTCTACAGCATATCGGATATTGACCTTATTACATGAGCAATTGAAATAAGGATTCAATGCGATTTGCTTCTTTAGGGAGTGGTAGTTCGGGAAACGCCACTCTTATTCAAAGTGGAGAAACCGTAATCATGTTAGATTGTGGTTTCTCTTGTAAAGAAACTGTCAGGCGTTTGCAACGCTTGGAAATCCAACCAGAACAAATTGATGCCATTGTTGTTACTCATGAACACAATGATCACATATCCGGTGTGGGTGTTTTTTCTCGCAAATATAAAACACCGGTATGGATGAACTATGGTACTTTCCGGCAGAAAAATCTCGGTGAGTTATCGCAACTGGAACTGTTTAATTCCCATCAATCCTTTCAAATAAAAGATATTTTATTACAACCTTTTCCGGTTCCGCATGATGCCAGAGAGGCGGTTCAATTTGTCTTTAGCAACCAACATAAACGTTTAGGCGTAGTAACCGACTTAGGTCATATTACCGAGCATACTATTAAACAGCTGGATAATCTCGATGCTTTGATTGTCGAATCCAATCACGATCTGACCTTATTACAAAATGGCTCTTACCGAGAATCTTTAAAAAGGCGAGTGGCAGGAAACTACGGTCATTTAAGTAATCAGCAAGCAGCCGATTTGGTCCGTAATATCGGTATTTCCTCTTTACAACATCTTGTTGCGGCCCATTTAAGTGCTGAAAACAATACCCCACAACACACTCTGCAGGCATTTGAGGATGTTTTGGGGGATATGCCGGAATGGTTTTTTATTGCTGAACAAGAGCATGGTTTTGACTGGAAAAAAATTGTTTAAACTTTTAGGTTCATATAAAACTGATGTAATTTATCTAATTGATGATGGAGAATCATTAAATTCCCTGAGTTATCTATAATATCGTCGGCTAGTTTAAGTCGTTCTTCGCGACTTGCTTGTGAAGCAATAATTTTTTTTATAATCTCGAAAGGGATTTTATCTCGTTGATGACAGCGCTCGAGCTGAATCTTTTCTGGGACATCGACTATAGCAATGCGATGAAATATCTCTTGGTTAGCTGATTCGGTCAATAGTGGAATGGAAATGATTACGTAATGGGTATTGATACTTTTTAACTGTTTCCTAATTGCCTGATAAACTTTAGGATGAATAATTTGTTCCAAGTGTTTTTTTTGTCCCGGATGATTAAATACAATATCCCTGAGTTTGTCACGCGCCAGGTAGCCTTTGCTATCAAAGATTGTGTCGCCGAACTTTGCTTGAACTTCCAAAAGTGCTGAACTAGGTGAATGAAATAGTGAGCCTTGCAATAGTTCTCTAGAAATGACATCGGCATCGATAATAGGGACTCCGAGACCGTGAAAATAGTCTGTTGCGGCTGTTTTACCCGATGCAATTCCACCACTAAGGCCGATGACTAAAGTCGGCATGTTTAATTTAAACCTGTTCCGGATAAATAAATATCAGTTAATTGTTTACCCCAAATTAAGGCAACAAAACCGGCAGCCGCCAAATAAGGACCAAAAGGAATAGGAATATTTTTATCGCGACCCAAAATTAAAATTAAACTGATACCAAAAATGGCACCAACAATTGCAGACAGGAATAGTATTAATGGTAGCATTTGCCATCCCATCCAGGCGCCAAGCACTGCAAATAGCTTAAAGTCTCCATATCCCATTCCTTCTTTTCCGGTTAAGATTCTAAAAATATGAAATACCGACCATAGGGAGAGATAACCTGCCATGGCTCCAATGAGAGCATCTTGAATTGATATGAAAGTAATACCTGTTAGACTAGCTAAAAGACCGACCCATAAAAGAGGAAGGGTAATATCATCAGGGAGTAGCTGAGTGTCAAAATCGATAAAACTTAATGCAATTAAAGACCAACATAAAAATAATAGCGATAAAGTTAAAAGGCTGACTCCAAAGTAAAAACCAACAATAAGGCTAATTATTCCGGTAAACAGTTCAACTAGAGGATAACGTGCCGAAATTTCTCCCTTACAATTAGAGCATTTGGCTTGCAATATCAGCCAACTCAGTACGGGTATATTTTCCACAGCGGTAATTTGATGCTCGCAATGGGGGCAAGTTGAGCGTGGAGTTGCCAAATTAAAAGGTTGTTTTTTGTCGGACTCTGAGTTCTCCGGTGCATTATCCTTCTTTTCTTGCTCGGCCAGAAACTCCTGACATTCCTGTTTCCATCGGCTGGTTAACATAATGGGATAACGGTAGATAACCACATTTAGAAAGCTACCAACCGTTAAACCAAGAACAAAAAGAAAACTCAAAAAGAATAGCGGATTATTATCCAAAAAATAGATGACATGCATATAATACTTAAACAACTTCACCCATTTTAAAGATTGGTAGATACATGGCTACCACAATACCCCCAATAATTACACCTAATACAGCCATTATTATAGGTTCCAGCAAACTACTCAAACCATCCACCAAGTTATCGACTTCTGCTTCGTAAAAATCTGCTACTTTAGACAACATAGCATCTAATGAACCGGATTCTTCACCAATAGCAACCATTTGAATGACCATATTTGGAAAGAGGTTTACGTTGCGCATGGCTGACTGTACTTGCGTACCTGTGGAAACTTCTTCCTTAATTTGTAAAACTGCATTTTGAAAGACAATGTTGCCCACGGCTCCGGCTACGCCATCTAAAGCTTCCACTAGAGGAACACCGGCAGCAAACATAGTAGCTAAAGTCCTTGCAAAGCGAGCGATAGCCGCTTTTTCCAGAATTGGACCGATAACCGCAACTTTTAATAAAATTCTATCTATGGCTTCGCGCATGGCCCGTGAACGTTTTTTAAAGTAAGAAAAGACATATCCGACGGCAAATATTATACCAAAGACTATATACCACCATTCCTGCATATATCTTGACATTCCTACAACAAAACGGGTCGGTGCAGGTAGTGTGGCGCCAAAATTCTTAAATATTTCTTCGAACTGTGGTATTACGAATAGTAGTAGAATGGAGACTACGACCACTGCCACAATCATTACTGCCACGGGATAGAATAATGCTTTTTTAATTTTTTGCTTAATGGCTTCGGTTTTTTCTTTATAAGTAGCAACCTTATCAAGAATATTATCCAAAATACCGGCTTGTTCACCTGCTTGTACTAAATTGCAGTATAGGTCATCAAAATATAGGGGATGTTCCTGCAAAGCCTCGGTTAAAGAGTTGCCACTTTCTACGGACGCTTTTATTTTTAAAATCATTTCTGACATATTGGCATTTTCATGTCCATTACCAACGATTTCAAAAGACTGTACCAGTGGAACCCCAGATGACATCATGGTTGCCATTTGTCTCGAGAATATAGCAATATCTAAAGGCGTAATGGCTTTCTTTTTCGGGCCTCCGATCCCGAACAATGGAGTAGGTTTGGGCTTGATTTTGGTTACTCTGTTGCCCTGTTTCCTAAGCTCTGCTTTGGCCAGTGCGGCACTTTTTGCCTGTATTTCGCCTTTGCGTTTACCACCGCTATTATCTGTTCCTTCCCAAACAAAATAAGGATCCGGTTTTGGGGCTTTATTTTTCGCCATATTATCAACCTATTATATGATAAATTTTTACTTTGTTATTATTCTGTTGTTACCCGATTAACTTCTTCTAAGCTGGTAATACCTTGTTCCACCTTTATTAAACCGGAAGTACGAAGGTCATTAATGCCTTCTTTTGCGGCTTGGTCTCCAAGTTGTATGGAGTTACCACCCTCCATAATAATGCGTCCCATCGCTTCAGAAATTGGCATGACCTGGTAGATTCCTACTCGTCCTTTATAACCACCATTGCAACTATCGCATCCAACTGCCTTGTAAACTGTGATCTTTTCCGCAACTTCTTCACTAAAGCCTTCTTCGAGTAATGCTTCTTTGGGTATTTCTGCCGGTGCTTTACATTTCTCGCATAGTCGCCTGGCTAAACGTTGGGCAATAATGAGACTAACTGCTGAAGCTATGTTAAATGGCGGAATCCCCATGTTTGCTAAACGAGTTAACGTTTGAGGGGCATCATTGGTATGTAAGGTCGATAAAACTAAATGTCCGGTTTGCGCGGCCTTAATGGCAATTTCTCCGGTTTCAATATCACGGATCTCACCTACCATGATTATATCAGGATCCTGACGTAAAAATGCTTTAAGTGCTTTCGAAAAAGTTAAACCTGTTTTAGGATTCACATTAACCTGATTAACACCGGGCAGATTGATTTCAGAGGGATCTTCTGCGGTGGAAATATTTCTATCTTCGGTATTAAGAATATTGATACCAGTATATAGAGAAACGGTTTTACCTGAGCCAGTTGGTCCCGTAACAAGTATCATACCATAGGGTTTAGCAAGATTTTCGAGATAGAGTTCTTTCTGTTCTGGCTCATAACCTAAGACATCGATTCCTAGTTTGGCACTATCTGAATCCAGAATCCGCATACAGATCTTTTCACCAAATAGAGTAGGACAAGTACTGACCCTGAAATCGATGGATTTATTTTTCGAGATACGCATTTTCATGCGTCCGTCTTGAGGTACTCTGCGCTCTGAAATATCCAGACGAGATAAAACTTTGATACGGGCTGAAATACGATTGGATAGAGCCACTGGCGGACGGGCTACTTCTTGTAAAATACCATCTAGTCGATAACGAACCCGATAAAATTTTTCATAGGGTTCAAAGTGTAAATCGGAAACACCTTGTTTAATGGCGTCCAATAACATTTTATTGACAAACTTTACGATTGGAGCGTCATCGGCTTTTTCATCATCCTGTTTTTCTTCTTTATCAGGATCTTCAAAGTCAAGGCCATCTAATTCGGCATCGTCAAATTCAGATAGAGAATCGTCGGCAGCAGAAAGCGCTTTATCAATTTTGCCTTCTAGCTTATCAGATTCAACTAAAATAGCTTCGATGTTTAATCCAGATTGGAATTTTATTTCATCTAAGGCAAGAACATTAGTGGGATCCGAGATGGCAAGAAATAATCGATTACCACGCTTGAAAATAGGAAGACATTGGTGTTTTGTAATTAAATTCTCTTTAACCAAAGAAACCACATCCGGTTCGATTTCAATAGCGTTTATATCCAAAAGGGGAACGCCAAATTCTCGAGAGGCGAGGGAAGCAACGTCTAGTGCTTTAATTAATTTCTTTTGGACGATATATTGAACGAATGTTAATTTTTCTTTTTTTGCTGCATCAATTGCCTGTACGACTGTATCTTCATCAATAAAATCTTGTTGAACAATTTGCCGTGGTAGTCCTGTAAGAGTCATGTGTCTTCCTGAAAAATGCACTTTCCGTTAGTATATCAAAGGTATACTAAAAAGTAGCCAAATATGGATAGAATTGCAATTAAAATCTTACTTTTTAAAGGTTAAACGCCTAGATGCTCGTATTTTTATGTTTTGACACCCAAAACCTTAAACGACTCAGGCAATTGTTGTTATATTGGAAAATATAACACTGTTGATATTGCCAACGTCAATAGTGAGGTGGCGGTGGTTCATTAAGGCTTTTTTCCGGAATTTGGATACTGTTAATCTTATTTTTTAATGCGTCTAAATGGAGCTTAATATTTGCAATTTCATTTTGTTGTTGGGTTATTACCTGATTGAGTTGTTCTATGGTCAACTCTTGATGAGCTACTTTTATTTCGAGTTCCATAATTCTATCTTCCAAGTAATTATTCCTTAATATTATTGTATGTTTTCTAATGCCAATTGATTGATTATCTGAATTTTACCGCGACTTAATTTGACCAAGCCATTTTTTTCGAATTCTTTGAGTTGTCGGCTGATTACTTCACGAGCTGAACCTAGTTCGACCGCTAAAGCCTGATGTGTAGTAATAAGTGGCGTATTTACAGAGGAGTTTTCCAAAAGGAATTTAGCCAATCGGACATCCAATTTAGAAAAACTTATTTCTTCTACCAAAGATATTAACGCAGCTAGTCGTTCACCGTAAGAATTAAAAACCAGTTTTCGAAAAGGAGCTGAACGAGCAACGTATTCGTCAAAAATAGGGCCGGGAATTACAACCGCGACAATGTCTGATTCGGTAATTCCTTCAGCTGGATAATCTTCTGAAGACAGTAAGCAAGACGTTGTTAGCACGCAGGAATGCCCGGTGCTAATATGATACAGAACTATTTCCCGGCCATTTTCAGCTCGGGTAAATACTTTTACAGATCCGGACAATATCAGTAAGTAATTTTGACAGGAATCACCTTGTCTAAATAGGGTGGTATTAGCCGGTATTACAACTTGTTCCAAACGATCAACGATGTTCTTTCCATCGATACTAATATCTGTAAGTTGTGGAAAAAGCTGAAAAAGTCGCTGTGATAATTCCATAATCCCTATTTACCCGTATATCAGAATATAACAATTTCTGGATGTTAAAATCATTTTGTCTTACTATCCCACCTTATGAGTAAATTTTCAAGCCAAGAACCGGTCCAATTTCCATTGCAATTAACTTTATCTGAGGATACCAGCTTTGATAATTATTTTTTTGCCAATAATGCAGAAGCGATAAATTCACTTAAAGATCCCGGACAAACTTTAATTTTTATTTGGGGTACTGAATCGGTGGGGAAAACACACTTATTACAAGCACTATTTAATTTCTACCTCGAGCAAGATCTATCCGCTTATTATTTACCCTTTAGACAAATTGACGGTTTAAGTGTGGAAATGTTGGAAAATCTAGAACAACAAAAACTTTTATGTCTTGATGATATACATTTAGTAGCTGGTAAAGACGAGTGGGAACAAGCCATATTTCATCTGTTTAACCGTTTTAAAGAAACTGGTAATAAATTGATATTTAGTGCTAATGCTAATGCTGAAAATGTCCCCTTTTTTTTACCAGACTTAAAAAGCCGATTACAGTGGGGATTAACCTATCAATTACAAGCTTTAAGTGATGATGACAAAATAAAAGTTTTAAAAATAAGGGCAGAAGAAAAACAATGGTCTCTTTCGGATGAAGTTGCCGCTTTTTTAATTCGGCGAGTATCCAGAGATATGCAACAATTAATTGTTTTGTTGGATAAACTTGACTATGCCAGCCTGGCTCAACAGCGTAAGTTAACCATTCCCTTTGTAAAAAAATACCTGGATTTATAATCATTGATTTAATTCGCTAATTTCTTCGCGATTTCCGCGACACGCCGTCCTAGCCCCATTGCCAGTTGTTTTTCTTCTTCGCTAATCGGTAAGTTGTTCTTTGCTCCAGCTAAATGACTGGGACCGTACGGAGTTCCACCGGTATTGGTATTAATTAAGGCGGGCTCGCTATAGGGTAGCCCCACAATAAGCATGCCATGGTGTAATAAAGGGAGCATCATGGATATTAGGGTAGTTTCTTGCCCACCATGCATGCTGGATGTAGAAGTAAAAACGCCGGCAGGTTTGCCGCTAAGACCAGAAGCCAACCATAAAGACGATGTAGAATCAATAAAGTATTTAAGAGGGGCTGCCATATTGCCAAAACGTGTAGGACTTCCCAGGATTAAACCGCTACACTGTTGTAAATCATCCATCTCCACATAGGGCGCTCCCTCAGAAGGTATTGAATCAGCACTTGCTTCACACAGGGTAGACACCTCGGGGACTGTACGCAATCTTGTTTGAACTCCATTTATTTCTTCGACTCCGCGACATACAAGGTTGGCCATTTCTCGTGTGGAACCGTGACGGGAGTAATATAAAACCAATATTTCGGGCATTTTTTTCACTCTATAAGTTATAAAAACGTTATTTCAGTTTCAAGTCTAAGGGCTTCCAATGATGTTTAAAATATTTAAATAAGTCAAATAGTCTATTTGTGTCTACAACTAAACAAAAATCTAAAAAAATCGAACTCGCTATAAAAACAAAAAACCAGCACATACCTGTTTCGTGATCGTAAAATTTGTTAAAACGGATGTTTTCATTTATGGTTGATCTGTTTCGTGGTTATGGTGATTTAGTACCGATTGGAGCTGCACGTCCGATAGCTGCCTTTGAAGCCTTTACGGGAAATTTCACCATGGCTTTATTTGTAGTCGTTTTTGTAAAAAAAATGACGCGTTAAAAAATATTGAGGTATTTTATCAATTTAGGGTGAACAACTATTAAAGTAATCTTGACTTTAAATGATATTTCCAGCACATTCTATTGTCGTCTTAACTTTGTTTACCTCCATTGTTGTAGTTAATGAAAAAAAATTTAAAAAGTCTTTATCATTTTATTGTTTTCGTCGCTGTTCAATTTAAAAAGGCTGGTTGTCTTGATACTGCTACATCGCTAAGCTATGCCTCCGTTTTATCGGTTGTCCCATTATTGGCTGTGGGGTTTGCCGGATTTTCAAATTTTCCCGTCTTTCAAGAAGTTCTGGCTGAATTAGAAAATTTTATTTTTAATAACTTTATACCTACCTCAAGTGAAATTATAAGTGACTATATTCGGCAATTTATCGGTAAGGCTAGTAAATTAACTATCGTCGGAATGGTTTCTCTATTGGTACTCGCTTTGTTATTGATGTGGCAAATTGATCAGGCGTTGAATAAAATTTGGGCGACGACTAATCAAAAAAGAGACTATTTAAAAGTTTTTCTAATTTATTGGGCGGTTTTATCTCTGGGACCTCTATTGATAGGGATCAGTTTAATGGCGACATCTTATGTGACTTCATTGCCATTAATATCGGAAACTGCCGATAGCTTTGGTTTACGAGTTTATATATTGCGTATAGTTGCCATTCTATTTACTTACTTTGCCTTTTCTTTGACCTATTTAGTCATTCCCAATACCCGCGTTAATATCTCTCATGCTCTTATCGGTGGAGCCGTTGCGACACTCTTTTTCGAGTTGTCCAAACAGGGTTTCGCCTTATATATCAGTAGCAACCAGACCTATCAAAATATCTATGGAACCTTATCAACTATCCCCATTTTTTTAGTTTGGGTATATATTTCCTGGGTTGTAATTCTTCTCGGAGCCATGACTTCTCGATGTTTGGACATTTTTGATTTTTCAAAAAGTGCTCAATATAATAAACATAACGAAGTAATCAGCGCATTTTATATCATTTATTTGCTGTGGCAAGCGGCTCAGGAAGGTAAAAGCATTAGTCAAAATGTCTTCTCTGATAACAAAAAAATAATTAACGGCAAGCCTTTTTCGAAATTAATGGATTTAATGGAAGAAAAACGATGGATTTGTAAAACTCACTCCAATACTTGGGTCTTGGCGCGTGATTTGGAAAACTTTTCTTTGTGGGAGTTGTATCAGGATTTACCTTTTGCATTACCCCGTCATACCGAGGAAGTCCTGTTTAAAGAAATGATTGATGATATAAATTTGTCTGTCGAACAACACTTGGATATTCCCCTTAAAAAACTGTTTCTAGAAAAATTATAAGCAAAACTTCATGAACAAAATTGAAAAGATTTTTGAAACCATTTTGTGGCAAAGCCGCTTAGTTGTAATTGTTGCAGTAGTCATTAGTCTATTGAGTGCATTGACCATGTTCTATATCGCATCCGTCGATGCCTATTATATGTTTGGTCATCTTATAGACTACGCATCACCCAGTTTGCAGGCCGCTGAACGTAGTGCTATGCGAAGTTCTACGGTTACACACGTAGTGGAAATTATTGATGGTTTCCTATTGGCAACGGTATTAATGATTTTTTCGATGGGATTGTATGAACTGTTTATCAGTAAAATCGATGCCGCCATGCATGATGAGGAAACCTCTTCTAATGTATTGTTGATCAATAGCCTGGATGATTTAAAGGGACGTTTAGCTAAGGTCATTCTGATGATTTTAATTGTCCGCTTCTTTGAATATGCCATTAGTATGGCGTTTAACACACCGATGGACTTATTGGTGTTTTCCGGGGGAATCGCCTTAATCGGCTTGGCTTTATATTTATCTCATGCGGGAGAAAAAAACTAATGAAGGTTTATCGAGTTTTATTCGGGTTTTTACTATCGATAATGTTTATGACAGCCAATGCAATGGCTGTCGATATGGAACTGACCGACATTTTTGGTAAAAAGTATCAATTAGAAGATTATCGAGGTAAGTGGTTGGTTTTAAATTATTGGGCAACTTGGTGTCCTCCTTGTAGAGAAGAAATACCTATGTTGGTGGACTATGATAACCAGCATAAAAATGTCCAGGTTATGGGAATAAATTATGAGCCAGGGATCGAAGTAACAGAGTTACAAGAGTTCGTTGATAATTATTTTGTTAGTTACCCTAATATTATGGCCAATCGAAAAATTATTAATGTCTTTGGAATTCCTAAGGGGTTGCCTATGACTGTATTTGTCGATCCGGAAGGAAAAATAGTGAAACATTATACCGGTCTGTTAAATGAATCATTATTAAACCGCATTACCCAAAAAACTGATGAATAGTAGTTAATTCAACTGGGAGTTTTATATGACCATTTTTCGTTTACTGCTTTGCTCTATGTTTGTTTTAACATTAAGTCAATCTGTCTTTGCTAAGGATGCTAGTGGCTTTTTCGCTGAATCATTTGGTAATTATCAGGAAGAATTAGAACTGGCTAAAGAAGAAAGTAAAAAAGGAGTATTAATTTTTTTTGAAATGGATGAGTGTCCGTTTTGTCACTGGATGAAAAAAAATGTACTAAACAAAGAAGAAGTTCAGGCATATTTTAAGGAACATTTCTTAATTTTTCCTATGGATATAGAAGGGGATGTGGAAATAACCGATTTTGAAGGAAATGTTACCACGCAAAAAGACTTTTCATTTAAAAAAAATCGTGTCCGGGCAACACCTGTATTTGCCTTTTACAATCTCGATGGCAAGCGCGTTACTCGATTTACGGGAAGAACGGCTAATGCCAAAGAGTTTATGTTATTAGGAAAATATGTAGTAACAGAAGCCTATAAGAAGATGCGATTTTCAAAATATAAGAGAAAAAATCGTTAATGGATAAGTTTATATTTTTTATAATGCTTTTGTTTTCGTTACAAAATGTCCTTGCTGACGATACTAAATATCCTGAATTAAAAACTGACAAGGTCGAAAATGCAGAACTGAAAAAATTCAAAGCTTTGCCAGAACCTTTACCTTTTAAGTATGCCTTAGGATTATATAATGAAGCTAATAATCCCAATATTCGATTGGCTCAAGCCGAGCTGGTATCGGCTACAGCAGGGCGACTATTAACCGAGTCAGAAGCGGGGATTAAAGTCAATGCTTATGGTAGTCTGGTAGCTGTTAAGCCTTCATCCATCTTACCTGATGATTATTCGGACAAAAATAACGACCATGAAATAGGTATCGCATTATCTAAACAACTTTATGATTTTGGCCGTCAAGAAGCATTATTGTCGGCATCTGATAAACATTTGGACGCGGCAGGATTATCGATGCAGCTGAAAAGTGGTGAAAACTATCTAACAATTTTACGTAACTATTTTAATGTTATTCTAGCCGACCTTCGTTTTAATCGTGATAATGAAGCTTTAGCGATGGCTTTTATCCGTTTTGACCGAGCTAGGGTTAAAAGTGAGATGAAAAAAGTCTCCGAGTTAGAGGTTCTTCGTTTACAAAATATTTTTCAACGAGTTAACAAAGAACGATTTAAAAGTGAAACACAACAACGTTTGCAGCGCTCGATACTGGCTAATAGCTTAAATCGACCCGGACAATTACCCGGTGATTTGGAAATGCCAAATTTGTCGACCATACCGTCATTAGCGAGTAAACGGGAATTACCAGAACTTGTGGTGCTGGAAAATCGATTGTTGGGCGGAAATAAACAATTACAACAATTGCAAAAAAAATTAGCTGCAGAACAAGATCAACAGCAAGCCTATAAGGCTGATAAATACCCCATTTTGACGGCAGAGTTAGAAACTACTTGGCACTCTAGGGAATTGGGAGGCTCTGACAAGGCCCGCGCAGGAATTACCATGCATGTGCCAATTTATCAGGGCGGAGAATATAATGCCAAGCTAGAATTAAGTAAGTCAAAGATAATGTCTTTAGAAGCTTCAATTGAACTCTTGAAAATGCAATTAAAACAACAAGCACTGGAAATCTGGCTGGAACTGAGTACATTAAAACAACAATTAGCGCAGGTTGAAAGTGCATTAGACTATCGCGAAATGTACTTGGATAAAAGCCGAACCGATTATGAATCAGAATTAAAATCTGATTTAGGAGATGCTATGGTACAAATGTCTGAAGCACAACTGTTGGATATGGAAACTCGCTTTTCCATCGCTTATCAATGGGCAAAACTGGATATACTGGCGGGAGACAGACAATTATATGGAATGGGGAATCAATAAAATGAAAACGATGGTTAGTCTGTTTACTTTTATACTACTATATAGCACAAGCGTTTTTGCCCAGCAAACAACAGGAATTATCAATTATCAATTTATCGATGAGCTAACTTCACCCATTACCGGTGTGGTAAAAAAGGTTGCTAAAGTAGGGCGTCTTTATCCTTATAATAGCCACTTGGTGGAATTTGATCCGACTCTGATCAACAGCAAATTTAAGAGTTTAAAACAGACTAAAGAAAAAAATAAAAAAGTGTTGGCAGAAGCCGAACGCGAATTACAACGTTCGGTGGACCTATACGAAGGAACCATGCTTTCAGACCATGAACTTAAATTGGCAGAGATAAAAGTTTCAAAAGCTCAAGCTGACTTGGCTGAAGTTGAACATAAGTTAACTAAAGCGCACTGGAAAAAACGTTATTATCACCTTCAAGCTCCATATGACGGATATCTAATCGAGACTAACCTTTATCCTGGTAAATACCTTGCCAGTCGTTATAATGCTGCCGTTCTTTTGGGATTTGTTAAAGCCAATAGCGTTCAATTTAGCATTCAGTTAGCGCAAAATGCTGTGCCTGTAGTAGGAAATGAAATCAAAGTGTCTGCTATGGGAGAAACTTTTAAAGGTAAAATAATCGCAGTTGTTGAATCAAATAGTAAGCCAGTATTACATGCTCAATTAATATCCCAACCAGAATCATTACCTCGCCAAGGTAGTGTTGTGACAATTGAGTCGAATTAGGTTAGTTGGAGTTTTAAAAGTCCACTATTGGAGATTCGATTACGTCCGGAATCTTTGGCTTTATACAGGGCTATATCGGCATTATGCACCAATTGCTCGCTAATCTTTTTCTCTTTTTCCAAATGCAAAGAGGGATCAAAGTTTTTATTTTCCTTCGAAGAATCTATAGTATAAGTCGCCACTCCAGCTGAAAGGGTAACAGTTAAACGACTGTTTTCGTCATATTCGATGGATTTTTCGCCAACTACATTGATAATTCTTTGTGCAACCCTTAGAGCTTCAGTATTTTCCGTTTCCGGTAATAGCAAAGCAAACTCCTCACCACCATAGCGAACCAGTATTTCGTGTGTTCGCAAGGTCAATAAAATTCGTTTGACGACCTGTATTAAGACCTGATCACCGGCTCTATGGCCATACTTATCATTAACCTTTTTAAAGTGATCGATATCGAATATAACGCAAGAAAGGGGTAGCTTCGAGCGTCGTACTCTGGTTATCTCTTCCAATAATGATTGTTCGAAAAACCTGCGGTTACGGACTTTGGTTAACGGATCGGTGAGCGTGTGGTATTTTAATTTTTCAAGATTTATGGCATTTTCAAAACATACGCCAATGACAAAGCCAAGACGTTTCATAAAATCATTTCCAAACCCTGGTTCAAAACGGTCAGCTGCTTGGCTGGCGCAACAAAAAATGCCGATTGGTCGATCATGTCTTACTAAAGGTATAACAGCAATGGAACGAATAGGGGGAGGTTTTCTCGTCGCAGATTCTAATAGCCAGGAATAACGATGCTCAATATAAGGACCTAAATAGATTGCTTTGAAGAAATATTCCAGTTTGTCCAGTTCTTTGGGAAGATGAAGAAGTTTTACCCGATCAACATAATCTTTATTGGCGCGGTTTTTATTGATAATAGGTTTTATGTTTAATTCGCAGTCGGCCAAGACCAGGGAGGAAAAATTTAATTTAAATAAATTAGGGTATTCCAGTAACAGGATTTTAAAAACATCATGAATACTATCGGCTTGCATTAACTTAAATTCAATTTGTTCGAATCGTTGTAATTTTTTTTCGTTATCGCGGGCATTTTGCAGTAAGGTATTTAACTGCTTGGATAAATGTTGATTCTCATTGTGCAATTGATCGGGATTTTTCGACATGAATAGACAACTTGACTTTTAATCAAAGCCCCCGGGGTTTTGCTGCTGCCAACGCCAAGAATCTTGCGTCATTTCATCTAATTCTCTTTGGGCTTTCCAGCCCAATTCCTTTTCTGCTAATGCAGGATCAGCGTAGCATTCGGCAATATCGCCGGCACGACGAGCAACCAACTGATAGGGAATCTTAAAACCACAGGCTCTTTGAAAAGATTCAATCATTTCTAAGACACTGTAACCTTTGCCGGTACCTAGGTTGTATGTAACTAGCCCAGGATTTTCATTTAATTTTAGTAAGGCTTTAATATGGCCCATAGCCAAATCAAGGACATGAATATAGTCACGCACTCCGGTGCCGTCACGGGTAGCATAATCGTTGCCAAATATCGAAAGTTTATCCCGTCGACCGACGGCAACTTGGGAAATATAGGGAATCAGGTTATTTGGAGTCCCATTGGGATCTTCACCAATGTCTCCTGATGGATGGGCTCCTACCGGATTGAAGTAGCGTAGCAGAGCAATATTCCATTTCTTGTCTGAGTGGTAAAGGTCGTGACAGATTTCTTCGACCATTAATTTTGTCCGGCCATAGGGATTACTGCTCGAAAGAGGAAAATCTTCTTTAATAGGAACGCTATGAGGATCGCCATAAACAGTTGCAGAGGAACTGAAAACGAAGTTTTTCACTGCAAATTTTTTCATAACTCGCAACAGGCTGATAGTTCCGTTAATATTATTAAAATAATATTCAAGCGGAATTTCAACCGATTCACCAACAGCTTTTAAACCGGCAAAATGTATCACGGCATCAGGCTGAGTTTTCTCAAAAACCTTTTCTAGGCCATCTTCATCACGAATATCGAGTTGGTAAAAATCAATTTTTTTAGAGCAGAGTTTTTCAACCCTTTTGATGGCTTCTTGCTTACTATTAATAAGGTTATCAACCACTATAACTTCGAATTCTGAGTTGAGTAATTCCAGACAGGTGTGACTTCCGATATAACCGGCTCCACCGGTGACCAGAACGCGCATAGATATTTCCTTATTAAAAATTATTGCCAAAAAATTTGCTATCAAGATGATAACATAGAAATAAGCTAATAAATCAAGTCGCTTTATATCTCCCTTGATTTATAAAAAATTTTATCTAAAAATTAAGATATTAGGATAAATAAAGGAATTTTTAACCTTATAAGGGTTGGTATTACATAGATAAATTTGCAACAATTACTTTAGTCGTTGTCAGTCTTGTTTTTTCTATTTCAATCCTACATATAAGGGATCATCGTATTATTAAAGAGTTTTTAATGGAAACGAACTTTTTACCCGAAAATGATTTGGAAAAACGTTTACTCGAGGTACAAAATGGTGAAATTTCCGGTGAACTAATCCTAAAAGAGATGTTAAATGTTGGAGCAATTGGTAAAATATTAATTATGAACGGAATCGATTCGCAAATTGATAAAGTTGATTTAAGTATCCTTAGGTCTCATCTGGAGAGATTAGCGCAGGGGATGATTAAGCTTGAGAATTTACAAGGACACGAAAGTGATCAGATAAGTTCTGCTCTGGAGCAGTTATCCATTATCTTATCCTTGTATCTGGAAAAGTTTCAATTAAGAGATGATTTCTTAGCAACATTTGATGATCTTAATTTCGAATTTGAAGTTTTAGATTTACTACAAAGTTTTAAAGAGATTTGCTATAGTCACCAACAAACGGAACTGTTTCACCATCTCAATGAATGGATATTAGCCTTTACCTTATGGCGGGTTAGACATGGTGGTCGGATTCAGCACCTTGATTATATCGTTAATAGTATTGCCGAAATTGCTAATCGTTTACGAGAAGAAGACGAACTCTCTTTTTTAGCCAATATTACTCATACCGTCGTGAGCTCTGTTACCGAAGAAATTAGTCAGGATATGATAAGTAACAGTCCTAGTCGTCCATGGCGTGTTTTACTTTTAGATTATGGCATTGTGGCAACCCGTAGTCATCAACCAAAGCTTATGGAGCAAGCCTATAATTATTTGGCAGAACATCTCCCGGAAGATGCTGGTCCATTTTTCGCCGAAGGAATGAAGCAGATGGACGTCTTAAATTATCCACCGCGGGTTAGGCGGGTTGTAGAGCAATTTTACAAACTCTATGCAGTGGATAATCACTCACATAAAATTATGCATTAAAAATTATCTTCAGTGATAGTCTCCCTTCGTTTGCATCAACAATAAAATTGGTAGTAAAAATTACAAGCAACCTGACGGTTTTTTTTGTAAAATAAGTGCCCATTCCTATCATTAGTTTTATTATTTTATTTGAGAATCCTAAATGTTCACTTTGTCCGGCTCTAGTGCCTTATCTGAAGCTAAATCTGTAAAATTACTTAAGCAACTGCAACAAATTTCTCCTCATATTGATGCAATTTCCGGACAATATGTCCACTTTGTAGAATCAAATGGTGAGTTGAGCGATGAACAAAAAAAGGTTCTCGATAGAATTTTAAATTATGGACCGATGGCTCAGACGCATAATTACCAAGATGCCTATTTCCTCGTTACTCCAAGATTAGGAACAATCTCACCTTGGTCAAGTAAGGCTACCGATATCGCCCATAACTGTGGTTTAGATAATGTTTTGCGTTTGGAAAGGGGGATCATATATACCCTTAGTAGTTCTCAAAAATTAGATGATGCTGCACAAACCGCTATTGCGGATAATCTACATGACCGAATGACAGAAATGGTAATGTGGAATATAGAAAATGCTGCTTGTTTATTTGAACACCACATTCCTAAACCTTTTAATAGTGTCGATATTTTAAACGGTGGAAGGGATGCTTTGATCACGGCCAATCAAGAGTTTGGACTTGCTTTAGCTGACGATGAAATCGATTATTTGGTCGATAACTTCAAACAGCTTAATCGCAACCCTACCGACGTGGAACTGATGATGTTTGCCCAGGCAAACTCTGAACATTGTCGTCATAAGATTTTTAATGCAGATTGGGTCATCGATGGAGAAAAACAGGAAAAATCTTTATTTTCCATGATTCGTAATACCTATCAGAACTATTCCGAAGGGATCTTGTCCGCATATAGTGATAATAGTGCAGTAATTGCCGGATTTCCTGATAATCGATTTTATCCTAAAGCCGAGAATGGTGAATATGCATTTCATGCTGAAGATACCCACATTTTAATGAAGGTGGAAACCCATAACCATCCTACCGCTATTTCACCATTCCCTGGCGCCGCTACCGGTTCTGGTGGAGAGATCCGTGATGAGGGAGCAACGGGGCGCGGTTCTAAACCAAAAGCCGGATTATGTGGATTTTCTGTTTCTAATTTAAACCTGGCTGAATTAAGGCAACCCTGGGAAGTAGACTATGGTAAGCCGGATCGAATTGTCTCTGCTTTAGACATTATGATTGAAGCACCGATTGGTGCAGCAGCATTTAATAACGAATTTGGGCGTCCTAATATTTGTGGTTATTTCCGTAGTTTTGAAACTGAAATAAATAGCATTAACGGTCGAAAAGAAGTTCGCGGTTATCATAAACCCATTATGTTAGCCGGTGGTGTTGGTAATATTAAACCAGAACATGTAGAAAAAGGTGATATTCCTGAGGGTACGGATATTGTGGTATTGGGTGGTCCGGCCATGTTGATCGGTTTGGGGGGTGGAGCTGCCTCATCCATGAACTCTGGTAGCAGTTGTGAAAACCTGGACTACTCATCGGTGCAACGTGGCAATCCGGAAATGGAACGACGCTGCCAGGAAGTGATCGACCGTTGTTGGCAAATGGGACAGGACAATCCTATTCGCTCCATCCATGATGTGGGTGCCGGGGGTATTTCCAATGCTTTACCTGAATTAGTCAATGACGCTGGCCGTGGGGCAGAATTTGAATTGCGAAAAGTTCCCAATGACGAATTAGGGATGTCACCAATGGAGATTTGGAGTAATGAATCTCAAGAACGTTATGTACTCGCTATTGAGCACGACAAAATTACAGATTTCAAGGCTATTTGTGAGCGCGAACGTGCCCCTTATGCCTTTGTTGGTAAAGCCACCAAAGAACAAAAATTAGTCTTAACCGATTCCCATTTTGATAATATTCCAATCGATATGCCTATGGATGTATTGTTGGGTAAACCACCTAAAATGTCGCGGAATGTGGAGCACATCAACCCTGAACAAGAACGTTTTGATAGTGCTCGATTAAATTTGGCTGAGGCAATCAAACGGGTTATCCAACTGCCTACGGTAGCCGATAAAAAGTTTTTAGTTACTATTGGTGATCGCTCCATTACCGGTTTAGTTGTGCAGGAACAGATGGTCGGGCCATGGCAGGTAGCGGTTGCAGATGTGGCGGTTACCAGTACCGGATTTGAAGGATTAACCGGTGAAGCCATGGCGATGGGAGAACGTACTCCGGTAGCTTTATTGGATCATAAAGCATCGGCGAGAATGGCCATTGGCGAAGCGATAACCAACGTCGCTGCAGCGCGAATCGATAAACTCAGCGATATGGTGTTCTCCGCTAACTGGATGGCACCGGCAGGACACCCGGGTGAAGATGCTGGATTATATGATGCTGTGCAAGCGGTTGGAATGGAGCTTTGTCCGGAATTAGATATCACAATTCCAGTAGGCAAAGACTCCATGTCTATGAAGACCGTTTGGCAAGATAATGATAATGACAAAGCGGTAACAGCTCCTTTATCCTTAATAATATCGGCTTTTGCCAGGGTAGACAATGTCGCCAAAACTCTGACTCCACAACTGCAATTAAGCAAGGAAGATACGGAATTATTATTGATCGATTTGAGTAAAGGGAAAAATCGTCTCGGAGGCTCCGCCTTGGCGCAAGTTTATGGGCAAATCGGACAACAACCGGCAGATTTGGATGAAGTTTCACGTTTAAAAGACTTTTTTAATATTATTCAGGGCTTAAACCAGGAAAACAAGTTATTGGCCTATCATGACCGATCAGATGGCGGGTTAATTACCACGCTATTGGAAATGGCGTTTGCCGGGCATTGTGGATTGGATATTCAATTAGATGCTGTTTGTCCAAGCAAAGATGATATCAATGCGGCATTATTTAATGAAGAGCTTGGCGCTGTAATTCAAATACCCAGTTCCGATAAAGAACAGATTTTAGAACGACTAAATCAAAGTAGTTTAAACGGTTGTTGTCATGGTATAGGACATTGTATAGAAGGTAATACCATTACAGTCAATTATGGCAGTCAAGAAGTTTACAAAAATCAACGTCAACAGTTACAGCAGCTTTGGTCAGAAACTTCCTATCAAATACAAAAAATCCGTGACAATGCTGAATGTGCTCAACAAGAGTTTGATGGAATTTTAGAAAAGAATAAAGGATTGAGTATTGATCTGTCGTTTAATGCTCAAGAAGATATCACGGCTCCCTATATTAATAAAGGAGCAAAACCTAGCATTGCGGTATTACGCGAGCAAGGTGTTAATGGCCAATTGGAAATGGCAGCGGCATTTACCAAAGCAGGGTTTTCGGCCATAGATGTGCATATGTCAGATATTATTTCCGGGCGACTCAGTTTAGAACAATTTAATGGTATGGTTGCCTGCGGTGGTTTCTCTTATGGGGATGTACTTGGAGCCGGAGAAGGATGGGCTAAATCCATTTTATTTAATAGTCGCGCCAGGGATCAATTTTCAGCCTTTTTCCAGCGCCAAGACACCTTCGGTTTAGGGGTTTGTAATGGTTGCCAAATGATGTCTAATTTACATGAGTTAATCGACGGAACTTCTCATTGGCCACATTTTGTGCGTAATAATTCTGAACAATTTGAAGCGCGTACTGTAATGGTGGAAGTGATGAAATCACCGTCACTATTCTTTGCTAATATGGAAGGTTCCAAAATGCCTATCGCCGTAGCCCATGGAGAAGGTAGAGCAGAATATCTTAATCAACAAATTGCTTTGGATTCGATACAACAGGAATTAATTAGTTTACGTTATATCGATAACGCTGGAGCTATTGCTAACAAATATCCTTTTAATCCCAATGGTTCTCCACATGGTATTACCGGATTATGCAATGAAGACGGGCGCTTTACCATTATGATGCCACATCCTGAACGGGTCTTTAAAGAAATGCAAAATACTTGGATGACGGATAGGGAAGACCAGAACAGTGGTTGGATGCGGATGTTCTATAATGCCCGACGTTGGGTAGATTAATGGAATTGATTGAGCTAATCAGATAATATGTATAAAGCAAATTATTTTTAGCTACTATTAAGCCAATACCATATTTTGGGGGAAAAATGAAAAAACATTTGTTCTTACTGTGTTGTTTAATACTCTGTAATTCGGTATTGGCACAATCGCATCAAAAGCCAAACGATTTATCTATCGTATACGTCAATGTTGATGTTTTAAATGTTCGTGAGCAACCCACGAAAACAGCTAAGATAATTGACAAACTGTATCGAAACTCACGTCAGGTGGTGTCTCAACGACAAGGCGAATGGTTATTAATCGATTCGGAAAAACATGCTACGGCTTGGATTGCTTCTCAATATACGACCTCCATAAAACCGCGTTATGATGAATTTATCAAATATGATGCTATTCGACCTTATCTAATATCTGATCCTCAATATGCAATCATAAAACGTCAAAATAATACCCTGGCAGTGGTAAATAAAAACCGATTAATTGCAGCTTATATGGCCTTGGATAGTGGAAAATGTGATTTGGTTAAAAAAGTTGAGGTATTGGATAGTAAGGAACTGATTTATTTTATCGAATGTGAAAATAAGGCGTTAATAAAACTTAGTGATAAAAGCATTAAAAAAGGTGCCAATGCCTCTAATATCGTTACCGAGAAAGAAAAAGCGCTGCCTCGTGAAGTGGCCAGGAATCGTTGTGAAGGAAAAATAATGAACCAGGTTGCCGGTAGTGATTCGATTAAGATCGATCCATATGGAATATCGACATGGATAACTCCCCGGGGGGAAACCATGGTCAGTATGACCTTCAAAAAAAATAAAAGCACTGCAAAACAGGAAGAGAGTGTTGCTATCTGTATTTTCCGCTATAATGATAAAGATAGTTTTACCATAACAAAAAAATAGGTGAATAATGGCCGCCAACAAAGAAATCAAAAATACCGAAGATGTCCTGGCTATCTTATGTGACTCAGTATCCAGCGTGTTATCGAAAACGACACAAACGGAAATTAAATTTTCACCCATGATCCAAAAGATCAGCAAAACCTGTTTAAAACCGGATATTGGGTGTTTTGTGCTGTTTGAAGGGGCGTTTTCCGGATTGATCATTATAAATCTTTCTGCTGATGCTGCCGTTGAAATCTATCAAAAACATATGTTGACTATGGGGATGCCGGAAAATGAATTATCAAACCTGCATACCTCGGATGACGTCGGAAATATGTTGAGTGAGTTGATGAACCAGATCGTTGGAGATTTCCAAGGTGAGCTGGAATATCAAGCAATGTTATCGATCAACCAAACTCAACCGAAAATGTTGGTAGTTAATAAAGAATTGATACTATCCATTAATACTAATCTAGACCGTCCTCAATCTCGTCGGGTAGTCTTTTCCACTGAAAACAGAAATACTTTTTATTTGGAAATGTCGATGGAAAAGACAGAATTTACCAAATTAAAAGGTTATATAGGTGATAACGAAGAGTCCACAAAGAGTGAAAATTATAAAAAAATGATGGATGATTTGGATATTTAATAGAGTATTTCTTTGAGTTGATAGTATTCAAATTTATCGATTAAAAATATCCTCAAGAAAATTAGCTTAAGGTCGATATAAATGAGTATGATAAGGGTTTTTATTTAAGTTATATCATACTCAGGAACAAGCTAAGTTCGTAGCAAGATACCAGTGTGTACTTAAAGCTGAACTTAATGTGGTAACTGGTATTTTTGATGTTCTGCTCAAAGCCCCAATTCAATTAGCTTCAATAACCAGGTTTTAATGCACTCAATATCCTTCTATGAATGACAAATTTGCCATAGACTCACATAAACTCATCTATCACCCATCACGAGTGGCTCAGTGGGTAAGGGATAAGAGTAATTGGGAAAAAGCAAAAAAAATTTATCCCATTTATATGGAACTGTCTCCAATTGGTGCCTGTAATCATCGTTGTACATTCTGTGCTCTGGATTACATGGGGTACAATCCGGACAAGCTTAGTCTGCCGGTTTTACGAAATATAATACCTGAAATGGCAGAGCGTGGAGTAAAAAGTATTATGTTTGCCGGTGAAGGTGAACCAATGTTACATAAAGATATTAATGAAATGGTATCTTTAACCAAAAACTCAGGTATTGACGTAGCTTTTACCACTAACGCTACTTTAATGGATCAAAATTTTGTTGAACAATCTATGCCGTTGTGCTCATGGATAAAGGTATCCATCAATGCCGGCACCGATGATACTTATCACAAAATCCATAAAGGGAAGGTCGGTGATTTTAGAAAAGTTATAGATAATCTGAAATTTGCCGTCAAATATAAGAATAAAAACAATATTAAATGTACATTAGGGGCTCAACTGGTTTTACTTCCAGAAAATGCTGATGAAATAGAGAGTTTGGCTAAAATCTGTAGAGATGAAATCGGGCTGGACTATCTTGTTATTAAACCATATTCACAGCATAAATTTAGTGATACCGATATCTATGAAGGTATTGATTATACGCCGTATCTGGACATCCAAGAAAACTTAGAAAAGTATAGTAATAAACATTTCAATTTGGTATTTCGTGCTAACACCATGAAAAAGTATTCAAAACTTGAACCAAGATATAAAAAATGTTTATCGACGCCATTTTTTTGGGGATATATTGAAGCAAATGGATCTGTCTATGGTTGCAGCGCATATCTTTCAGATAAACGATTTGCATTTGGTAATATTAACGAATCTTCCTTTAAGGATATTTGGGAAGGGGAGTTTAGAAAAGAAAATTACATGTTAGTAAGAAATTCACTAGATATTAGTGAGTGTAGGCTAAACTGCCGTATGGATGAGGTTAATCGATACCTGGATAAATTAGAAAACAACTCAGTATCACATGTAAACTTTATTTGAAAAGGAATTATATGAAAGCTATTGTAACAGGGGCAGCAGGATTTATAGGGAGTCATTTAACAGAGATGTTGTTGTCTCAGGGACATGAAGTCCTTGCGCTTGATAACTTAGCTACAGGACGACTGGAAAATTTCAAAACCTTTGCAGAGCATCCCTCCTTTAAGTTTAAACAGTGTGATATTCGTGACAAAAAACAAGTTGCGGATGCTTTTCAAAATGTGGATTGGGTTTTCCATTTGGCCGGCCTGGCAGATATAGTACCTTCCATCGAACAACCAGAAGACTATTATGATACCAATGTTCAAGGAACTTTTAATGTTTTAGAACAGGCGCGAAAGTATCAGATAAATAAATTCATATATGCAGCTTCGTCTTCAAGTTATGGCATGGCTAAACAGATTCCAACGCCGGAAAATGCACCAATATGTCCTCAATATCCCTATGCACTAACTAAATACATGGGAGAGGAACTGTCATTACATTGGGCAAAGGTATATCAATTGCCGGTAATTTCCTTAAGAATGTTTAATATTTATGGGCCACGCTCGAGAACAACTGGTGCATATGGTGCGGTATTTGGGGTTTTTTTGTCCCAGAAGTTAAATGGAAAGCCATTTACCGTGGTTGGAGATGGCAATCAAAGTAGAGATTTTACCTATGTTACAGACGTTGCAGATGCCTTTATTACCGCTGCAAAATCATCTATTCAAAATGAAGCTATGAATATTGGAAGTGGCAATCATTATTCAATAAATTATCTAGTTGAGTTGTTGGGGGGAGATGTAGAATATATCCCCAAACGTCCGGGTGAACCAGATATCACTTTTGCTAACATCCGGAAAATTGAAAATCTTTTAGGTTGGAAAGCAAAAGTAAGCTTCGAAAGTGGTGTCAAAAACATGTTGGAATGCATAGAAGACTGGAGAGAAGCCCCTTTATGGAATAAAGATTCTATTGCTAATGCAACTGAGACCTGGTTTAAACATTTGGGAGAAAATCGCCCATGAACCAAACTATTGACAAAAGAGCACTTGAGCTGCATACCTTATTATCGGGAATGGTATGTACTCAGAAAAATGGAAAAGGGGCTGACTTTTATCAATTAAATGATTGTAGTCCTGCTATTGATTTGTTAAAAATTGCGCGAAAAAAAAATGCAAATGTATATTTAATTGGTAATGGTGGAAGTGCTGCTATCGTAAGTCATGCAAAAACTGATCTTATGAACGTAGGTAAAATAAAAGCTATAACATTGCACGAATCAGCTATTATGACCTGTTTATCGAATGATTATGGTTATGAAAATGTTTTTTCTCGACAATTAGAAATATTAGCTAATCAGGATGATATTTTAATTGCTGTCAGTAGTTCTGGGGCTTCTAAAAACATTCTAAATGCTGTGACTATAATGCAGAACAAATATGCTAAAGTTATAACACTCAGTGGATTTGAAGACTCTAATCCGCTACGTCGTATGGGTGACCTTAATTATTGGATAGATTCAAAAAATTATACACTTGTAGAAATTGCTCATTTATTTATATTGCATCATTTGGCTGATTGTTTAAAAAGCAATTAATTAACAAAAGCTTAAAGGATTTTTACCTAAGAATGATAGAGTCGGAAAAATTTGTATCACTGGAAACGCTGGAAAAGGTATGTACCTCTCTAAAACTTGAGGGAAAAAAAGTTGTTTTGTGTCATGGTACATTCGATTTATTACATGTAGGACATATTAAGCATTTGCAAGCTGCAAAAAAGCTTGGTGATGTCTTAATTGTAACGATAACTGCAGACGAATATGTTAATAAAGGGCCGGATAGGCCCGTTTTTAAACATAACTTAAGAGCCGAAAATTTATCAGCGTTGGAATGTGTAAATTATGTAGCTATAAACTATTCTGAAACTTCAGTAAATGTACTCGAGTTGCTAAAACCGAATGTTTATGTAAAAGGCGATGAGTATAAGGATGAAAAAGACGATGTTACAGGAAATATTCAATTAGAGCGGCAGTCAATTGAAAAACATGGGGGGATAATTGAATATACACAGGAAGTTACCTTTAGTTCTAGCAAATTACTAAATCAATATTTTGAGGTTTTTACTCCTAAAACAAAAAAATTTTTAGATGACTTTAAAAATGAGTTTGAAGCACATGAAATTCACAATGAAATTGACAAGTTAAATAATTTAGAAGTTTTAGTCATTGGTGATGGGATAATTGATGAATATCATTATGTAGAGCAACTGGGTCAATCTGGGAAAGGAAATTTTCAGGCTGTAAGATATCAAGAAGGGGAACGTTTTGCAGGCGGTGCATTCGCAGTAGCAAATCATGTCTCAGGTTTCGTAAAACAAGTTACTCTAGTGACTGCTATTGGTGATAAGGACGAGGACGAAAAATTTATTAGGTCAAAGTTAAATGTAAATGTTAAACCTGTTCTGTTTAATACTAAAAATGAAAGGACCCTGACCAAACGCCGTTATGTTGATAAGGAGATGAATAAATTTTTTGAAGTTTACTTCAATTCAAAAAACCTTGTAAACTCTAAGCTTGAAAATAAAATTATTTCATGGCTTGAAGATAACACTTCTAAGTTTGACATAGTAATTGTTCCCGATTTTGGTAATGGTTTAATATCATCTGGTATGATAAACGTACTGGCTGAAAAATCCAGATTTTTGTCAGTTAACACTCAAATAAACAGTGGTAATCGAGGTTACCATGTTATAACTCGTTACCCCAAAGCTGACTTTATATCGTTAAATGAGCCTGAAATAAGAATGGCAGCACATGACAAGTACAGCGAACTACCTGAAGTAATATCCAAAGTGTCAAACCAATTAAAAGTTCCCTATTCAGCTGTCACTAGAGGCCCCCTAGGAGTTGTACTATACGAATTAGATTCAAAAAAAATAGTCGAAACTCCTGCAATTTCAACTAAAGTGATTGACCGTATTGGAGCAGGTGATGCTTTTTTTAGTATGTCTTCATTATGTTTAGGAAATAAAATGGGTGGCAAATTATCAACCTTTGTAGGTAGTGTGGCTGCAGCGTTAAGTGTGCAAATTGTATGTAATCGGGAATACACCGAGCCTGTTGGAGTAAAAAAATATATAACTACGCTATTGAAGTAATTAGTTTTGAATATCGAAAAAATTAAAAAATTATATTTTGAGATGCTCCGAATCAGGAGGGTTGAAGAAGCCCTTGTAAGAGTATATCCAAAACAAGAAATCCGCTGCCCCATGCACTTAAGTATAGGTCAAGAGGCGGTAGCTGTAGGTGTTTGTGAAAATTTAACAATAGAAGATAAAGTTTTTAGCAGTCATCGAGCACATGCACACTATCTAGCAAAAGGTGGTAACCTTAATAGGTTTATAGCCGAACTATATGGTAAGGATTGGGGATGTAGTAAAGGATATGGGGGCTCTATGCATTTAACCGATTTAGAAGTTGGGTTTATTGGTTCAACACCAATAGTTGGGGGTACTATTCCTTTAGCTGTTGGTTCTGCTTGGCGTGCTAAATTAGTTGGACATAAGGACATATCTGTAGTTTTTTTTGGTGATGGATGCTCAGAAGAGGGTGTTTTACACGAATCATTAAACTTTGCATCACTACATAAATTACCCATTCTTTTTATATGTGAAAATAATGGTTACTCTGTTTATACACCATTGCATCAAAGACAACCTCAACGACAAATTGCAAACATAGCTAGGGCTCATGGTGTTGATGCCGAGTATGTTGATGGAAACGATGTAAAAAAAGTTTCTGAAATAGTTCAAAAACATATTTTTGATATGCACAAAAATCAAAAACCAAAGTTTTTAGAGCTGTATACTCATCGGTGGTTAGAACATTGTGGGCCGAATGATGATGATATGCTTGGGTATAGAAAGGAAGGTGAATTAAAAAAATGGAAAAAACGTTGTCCTTTAAAGAAAACCAAGCTACTTTTGGAAGGACTTTTATCTACAAATGATTTCCATCACATGGAGGAAATGATTGCTAGAGAAATCGAGGAGGCATTTACCTTTGCAAAAAATTCCCCTAACCCTACAATAAACAAAAAGGGCCAAATGGCGCATTATGCAAGAGCAAAATAAACAGCTAAAAGAATGTTCTTATGCTCAAGCTATTCACGACGCGCTTGAAGTAATGATGAAGAAAGATAGTGCTGTGGTTCTTATTGGTGAAGGGGTGCCAGATCCAAAAGCAATTTTTGAAACAACTAGAGGCTTAAAGGAACAGTTTGGAGAGGACAGGGTCTTCGACATGCCTTTAGCTGAAAATGCCATGACTGGAATATGTATTGGTGCGGCTTTAACAGGTCTAAGACCTGTATTAGTACATCAACGGTTAGATTTTTCTCTTTTAACTTTAGATCAATTAGTCAATAATGCCGCTAAATGGCACATTATGTTCGGAGGACAACATAAGGTTCCATTAGTAATTAGAATGATTATTGGTCGAGGGTGGGGGCAGGGGCCACAACATTCTCAAAGTTTACAAGCTTTATTTGCCCATATCCCAGGTCTTAAAGTTGTAATGCCGACATCACCGAAGGATGCAAAAGGGATGTTGATCAAAGCTATAAAAGACGATAACCCGGTAATATTTATTGAACATAAATGGTTACATGTTACCTCTGCTAAAGTTCCCGTCGGGTATTACGAAACCTCGCTAGAAAAAGCAGCACTATTAGTAGAAGGTAAACATATTACCATTGCTGCTATTTCATATATGGTTTTAGAAGCATTAGCGGTGCGACAGGCTTTTAAAAAAATAGACATTGAAGTTGAAGTTATTGATTTAAGAAACATAAATCCAATGGATTATGAATCAGTTATTTTATCTGTAAAAAAAACGGGGCTTTTAATTGCAGCGGATACTGGACATTTAAGTTTTGGTGTAACGGCGGAACTATGTACCAGAGTATTTGAAGGTTGTTTTAATGAGTTAAAAAAACCACCTAAAAGAATTTCATTACCTGATTTTGCTGTTTCTACTTCTCATTATGCATCTGATGAGTATTATCCAAGAGCTACAGAAATTGTAGAAGCTTCGATAGAGCTTCTTGATATAAGTGATGAACAACTAGCAACAATTGTAATGGATGAATTAACTTGTGATAGGCTAAAAGATGTTCCTAGGTATGAACGGGTACTATCGTATTAAGTGTTTAAAATAAATATGGTTGATATTTTTAAAAATGAAACATATTAAAAATATAATCTTTGATTTTGATGGCGTTATTCTCGAAAGTAATCAGATCAAAATTGAAGGTTTTTACCAATTGTTTAAACATTATGGCAATGATAAAGCTCGTCGAATTAGCAAATATTTTGAAGAAAATGCCGGACTTTCAAGATACGACATTTTTAATTATTTTTATAAAAATATTATTGAAGAAAATCTTGATGAAAAAAAAATCAGACAGCTTTCAGTCAAATACTCATCTCTTGTTAAAGATGAAGTGATTAAGGCTGAATTTGTTGATGGTTGTAAAGCTTTTTTAAACAATAATGAAGTCTTCAATCTTTTTCTTGTTTCAAGCACAGATGAACAGGATTTAAAGTATTTCTGTCGAAAAATATCGATAGAACGAAATTTCGTAGAAATATTGGGCTCACCCGTAAAAAAATCTGAGAATCTAAAAAATTTAAAACTCAAATACAACTTTACAACAAAAGACACGGTTTACGTTGGTGATAGTCTTAATGACTACCATGCCACAATAAAAAATAATTTAATTTTCATAGGTAGGAATTCAGGTTTATATGATTTTAATGCTCTAGATGGAATCATTGTTATTGATAACCTGAGTAATTTAGAAAACGTATTGTTGGAGATTTAGATGTTAAAAGTAGTCATAATAACCGCCCAAAACTTTCAAGACGAAGAGGTAATATACCCATATTATCGTTTACAAGAGATTGATAATTGTGTAGTCGATATTGCTACACCCAATGGTGAAACTATGCATGGTAAATATGGTGTTCCCGCTAGAGCAACAGTGTCAGTAAGCGATATCAAAGCTGACGCTTACGATTTAGTTGTTATTCCAGGTGGATTCGAGGCACCGGATAGATTAAGAATTATAAAAGATGTTACGGACTTTGTTCATGATATGGATGCAAAAGGAAAGTTAATTGCAACTATTTGTCATGGTAGTTGGGTTTGTATATCAGCAAAAATCATGAAGGGTAGAAAAGCAACCTGCTATATAGCGGTCAAGGACGATTTGGAAAATGCCGGTGCCGAATATATTGATACTGACATAGTGGTTGATGGAAATCTAATTTCTTCTCCACATTATAGAGATAACCCTATCTGGATGAAAACGGTTGTGCAAGCATTAGAAAATTTAAAATAATGATACATCAGCTTCACGCATCTTCTTTAGATTATGAGATGTTACAAGGTAAAGATAACCACCTTGCAGATAATCTTGATTATGACAATCGGATCGTCAAAAAACCTTGGGGGTACGAATATCTGGTTTTTGAAAACGAATCGGTTGCTATTTGGATGTTGCATGTTGCTAGAACGCAGAGAACATCAACTCATGCTCATCCCAATAAATCTACCGCACTAATTTTGTTACATGGTGAATGTGCAAAGATTTCGTCACTTGCACAAAATTATTTTATTAAAGAATCTGATTGTTTAATGATCGGAAAAGGTGCGTTTCATTGTACAGAGGCAAATAGTAATATTTCTACCAAACCATTTTCCCAAAATGGTATCTGGGTTATGGAAATTGAATCTCCTGTTGATAAAGCTGATCTGGTTCGGTTAAAAGATGATTATGGTAGGAGTGGGACAGCTTACGAAGACAAGTCTAAAATAGTTAATACACCTGTAGAGCATTTTAGGTTGTCATATGCTGAGAATGACTATGAATATTTTGATTTTTTTAATCAAAAATTCATTATGGTTAAATCTAATAAAAACTTGATTAGCCTTGAATATACTGACGCCTATGTTTTTTTAATCCAGTGTCATGACATACATGATGAAAAGCTCGGTGTTGCCATTGACTTAGAAGAAGCTAAAACTACCTTCAAAAGTAAAAAATATAAAAATAGCCATTTTTTAGTAATCAAAAGGAAAAGTATGAGTGTAAAATTAAGCGATTATATATTCGATTTTCTAGAACAAAAAGGGATAAAAGACATTTTTGCTATCAGTGGTGGTGGCGCAATGCATCTGATAGATTCTATTGGTAAGAATGAAAATTTAAATTATGTCGCTTCACATCATGAGCAAGCAGCGGCGATGTCGAGTGAAGGTTATGCCAGAATAAAAGGATTACCTGGAGTTTGCGTTGTAACTTCAGGTCCGGGGGGGACAAATACTTCCACGGGTGTCATTGGTGCCTGGATTGACTCGATACCGATGATTGTTATCTCCGGACAAGTAACCTCTGATACTTTAAGTCAGGGAACCAAGCTAAGACAATTTGGTATCCAAGAATGCAACAATACCCTTTATGCTAAAGAATATACCAAATATGCGGTTACGGTAACTGATCCTAAAAGTATTAAATATCATTTAGAAAAAGCCTATTATTTAGCTACTCATGGTAGACCCGGACCGGTTTGGATTGATGTCCCTTTAGATGTTCAAGGGCAAATAATAGAACTGGAGACTTTAGCAGGTTATGAAGCTCCAGAAATTGAAGATCAACAGTTAGATTCACTTGCAGAAATCATTTCATCCATCAAAAATGCCGAACGACCAGTAATTATTTACGGTTATGGGGTAAGGTTGTCGCAAGCAGAAGAAGAGCTTATACGTTTCATTGAGATGACTAAAATCCCTGTTATTTCTTCATGGACAGCCAGTGATATGGTACCAACCGAACATCAATATTATGTTGGTAGAAGCGGAATTATGGGCGATAGAGCGGGTAATTTTGCGGTTCAAAATTCTGATTTGGTGGTAATTATAGGTTCTAGAATGTCGATCCCTCAAGTCGGCTATAACTATCAACTGTTTGCTAGAGAAGCAAAAAAAATAATGGTTGATATCGATATTCAAGAAATGAATAAACCGTCATTAGATATTGATATAAAGGTAGAATCTGATATTAAGGCTTTTTTAAATCAGTTTTTTGTATATGTGGAACAGAATAATGAGATTTTTACTAGAAAGGAGTGGTGGATAGAAAAAACGGTATATTGGAAAAAAACTTATCCTGTTTGCTTGCCGGAATATAAGGATGAAAAAGATTATATAAATTCATTTTATTTCATTGATTATTTATCCTCAAAATTATCGAACAATGCGGTTGTCGTGACAGATATGGGAACCAGCTTTACCTGTACCATGCAAACCTTCAAAACTAAAAAAGGGCAAAGGCTTTTTACTTCTAGTGGTCATGCATCTATGGGATTTGGATTACCTGGGGTTATTGGAGCTTGTATTGCCAACGATAGAAAACAAACAATAGGTATTGATGGTGAAGGTGGTTTGCAAATGAATCTGCAAGAATTACAAACAATCGAAACCTATCAGTTACCAATTGTGTTGTTTGTTATCAATAATGATGGTTATCTAACTATTAAATCAATGCAACAAAATCACTTTGGTCGACTAGTAGGCTCGGATCCGAGTAGTGGAGTGAAGTGTCCGGATATGGAAAAGCTATCTCAAGCTTTTGGCTTGCCCTACGTTAAATTGTCAAATCATGATGAGTTACATGATAAGCTTGATGATGTTTTAAATACCCAAGGCCCTATTATATGTGAAATAATGATGAATCCGACACAGCCTCTAATACCTAGAGTATCATCAATGAAGTTACCTGATGGAAGAGTGGTTTCTAAACCTATGGAAGATCTTTACCCCTTCCTTCCAAGAGAGGAATTTTCAGAAAATATGATTATTGAAGCGGTGGAAATATTAAGCAAAAAATAATTTAGAGTTATGAAACTATCATTTTAAGTATTGCTAATGAAAATAACCAAAGTAAATATCTTTCTACTAAAGCGCCAACTAAAAACAAGTATGGTCATTTCTCGTGGCGGCTTTAAAGTTAGACAACATACTATTGTTCAAATTGAAACAGATGCCGGCGTTACAGGTTTAGGTGAAGCGATTGGTAATGCACCGTTAAACAAAGCAATTTTAGCCGGTGGATTAGCAGAAAAAATTCTCGGGCATGATCCATTTAATATTGAAAAAATAAGACAAGTTTTAACCGATAGTGAGGTATATTTTGAAAGAAAAGGTTCGGTTATTTGTGCTGCTAGTGCGATAGAAATGGCCTGTTGGGATATTAAAGGGAAAGCTTTAGAACAGCCTGTTTACGATTTATTGGGCGGAAAGTTACATGAAAAACTTAATGTTTATGCCAGTGATATCTATTGGCAAGAGTCTGCGGATGCAATGGCTGATTATGCCAAAGGTATTATGGATGATGGTTTCAAGGCTGTAAAAGCCCATATAGGATACCTCCCACCGGAACAGGAAATGGTTAGACTAGAAGCTATTCGTAACGCAATAGGCGAAGATTCCCATTTTATGATAGATATAAATGCCGGATACAATTTGATTCAAGCTAAACGAGCATTTCAAATCTGGACCGATATTAAACCCTTTTGGATTGAAGAGCCATTACACCCGGACAATGAACAAGCTTTACAGCAATTGTATCAATGTACCAATATTCCGTTAGCCCTTGGTGAAAATGAAATGCGCCTGGCTGGATTTCAACGCTTATTAGAATTACAAAGTTTAGATGTTTGCATGCCTGATATTGGTAGGGTAGGGGGATTGTTAGAAACCAAGGAAATAGCCACGCTTTGCCGTGCTTACGGTGTGCCGGTTTCTTTACATAACTTTTCTTCAGGAATTTTATTTGCAGCAACAGTGCATGTGATGGCTAGTTTGCCGAATCAAATCTATTTGGAAATGGATAACTCGAATAATGCAGTTTATGATGAGTTATTGGATTTTTCTTTAGATATTGAAGATGGTCATTTTTCCACGCCTACAGTAATTGGACTGGGAGTTAGGTTGCCGGGCCGGGTTATTGAAAATGACTGTAAAGACTTTATTTGTATACAATAAGAGGAAAATGAATGGCCAAGTTATATAGTTCTTTAAAGGTGTTTCATTATCCTGAAAAGCTAAACAGTCTTACTCGAACTTCTTCTACGATCACGTCTCCAGTTCATATTAGAATAAAACCAACCAATATTTGTGCCCATAATTGCTGGTATTGTGCCTACAAAAAAGATAACTTGCAGCTTGGTCAGGATATGGAAACAAAAGTACATATTCCCTGGGAAAAGATGCAAGAAATACTCGAGGACGTGATTGAAATGAAAGTTAAAGCTATCACATTTAGTGGTGGAGGAGACCCATTTTATTACCCTTATTTATTAGACGCGGTAAAAGTTCTTGCTGATCATAATATTTCCTTTGCTTCATTGACTAATGGTGCAAAATTAAAAGGGGAATTGGCTGAAGTTTTTGCTTCTCATGGTAGTTGGCTTCGTATTTCCATTGATGGCTGGGATGAAAAAAGTTACGCTAAATATCGTGGCGTAAAGGAAAGTGAATTTACTAAAGTTATTAATAATCTAGAAGCTTTTGCCAAATTAGATGGAAATTGTCATTTAGGAATTAGCTTAATCATTGATAAAGATAATGCCTCGCATGTATATGAGTTTGTTAAGTTAATGAAAGATATTGGTGTTGATAACGTAAAGTTGTCTCCATGTATAGTCAGTAATGATTGGCAAGTCAGTAAAGAATATCACACCCCATTTTACCAGCAAACCAAAGAAATAATCGCTAGAGCGATTGAGGACTTTGCCGGCGAAGGTTTCGAGGTAAATGACGCTTATCATCAACTAAACAATAAATTTGATAAAAGCTATGAATGGTGCCCCTACTGTCAGGTTTTGCCAATAATAGGAGCTGATCAAAATATCTATACCTGTCAGGATAAGGCCTATAATCTTGAGGAAGGCTTATTAGGTTCCATAAAAAATCAACGATTTAAAGAGTTTTGGTTTAATGATAAAGAGAAGTTTTTTAAGGTGAATCCAAATAAACACTGTCAACATCATTGTGTGGCAAATATGAAAAATCAAATGATTTTAGAATACCTGGATTTGGATCGTGATCACTTAGGATTTGTTTAATGAAAACAGCTGAATTCAATAATAAATGGATTGTTATTACCGGAGCGTCGCAAGGATTAGGGCGGGTTTGTGCGGAATATTTTGCAAATTTAGGTGCTAAATTAATTTTAGTGGCTAGAAATGAGGAACGACTGCAAGAAGTTTGTTCAAATTGTTTAAATTCAGAAAATCATCGATGGATCGCAGCCGATTTGACAGATAAGGATGAAATAGAAAAGGTCATAGCAAAAGTCGCTCACATTACTAATAAAGAAATAAAAACTTTAGTACATACCGCTGGGGGGGGGTATGGTAAAACCCAACCTCTTATTGAGTATGATGACTACCTACTACTGTTTAAGGTCAATTTATTATCTGTTTCTGAGTTAAATAGATATATTATTCCTTGGATGCAAAAAAGTAATGAAGGCAATATTATCCATGTTGGTTCAGTAGCTTCAACAGAGGCAACCGGTTCCGTTGGCTATAATAGTATTAAAACTGCTTTGGCTGCATATGTGAGGACTCTTGGCAGAGAGTATGCGGTTGATAATATTGTTGTCACCGGTATATTACCTGGTGGATTTACGGCACCTGATAATGCAATGGTCCGATTGCAAAACCGAAATCCGGAATTTTATCAAAAGTTCATCGACCAAAGACTTCCTAGGGGGTATATGGGAGAAGCTTCTGAGTTAATGGAATTAATTAGATTTTTGAGTTCTTCTCAGGCTAGCATGATGGGAGGATGTATGGTCCCAATCGATGCCGGAGAAGGATTATCCTATTACGTAGAATAAGGGGTGATAATGCGCGAATATAATTTGTTAGGGGGATACCCTCAACCCGATAAACCAAGATATGTAAGTCCTGATTTACGTAATATCCATAACCGAATTAAAGCCTCATATAGGGACATCGACTACTATGATGGAGATCGAAATTGTGGTTATGGAGGGTTTAAATATGATGGGAGATGGCAACCAGTTGCAAAAAAAGTAATTCAAGAATATCAATTGAATGAAACCTCAGCTATTTTACAGATTGGTTGTGAAAAGGGATTCTTATTGCATGATTTGCATGAATTACATCCGTCACTAAAATTAGTAGGTCATGAGATGTCTGAGTATGCTATAAAACATTCAATGAATTCAATTCAAAATAAAATCAACCATGGTAATTACGAAACACTTCCGTATGCTGATAATGAATTTGATTTTGTTATCGCTATAGGGGTGATTTATCCTTTAACCTTAGCCGGAGCAATAAACTGTCTAAAAGAAATACAAAGGGTTGGGAAAGGGAAAAGCTTTATTACTTTAGGTTCTTTTAGAAATACCGAAGAAGAGCGGCTATTTCGGATGTGGTCAGTGTTAGGAGCAACAATATTACATGAAAATGATTGGAAAGAAGTTTTAAAACATGTCGGATATACTGGGGATTATACCTTTGTTGGGGCAAAGACTTTGAATTTAAAAGAAAAAATTTAAAATGTCTTATTTTTTTATCAAAATTTTAGATTTATATTGTTGATTCAGCTTTCATTTTGTTGATCATTTTTAATTTTATTGATGATTTTTTCAGCAAAGTGAAAATAGGAGTTTTGTTTTGCAATATTTACAGGTGATGATACCGGTTTACGGTTTAAACATGCAATTAAATCAGACTTTGAGTTGAAATATAAGCACTCATCTTCCCAATGTGGTTTTTCAGCCTCATTTCTTACATCATATACTAAAGGTATGGCACCACAAGCGGAAACTTCGATTAAGCGCTGGTTGGTTATTTCTTCACGAGTTGCACATAAGGCGTAGCGGGCACTTTGGTATACACGTGCAACCTCCGGACCGTGCGACAACTCGCCACAATAAAAAGGTGAAACGATAGGATTGTGTTCCCAATAGCGGCCATAAATTTCTACTTTTATAATGTCTTGTTCCGCTAAATCACATAACCATTCGACAATGCCATCTCTGACAATATAGTTGCTATAGAGAGGGTAAACTGTTTTATCGTCGACACTATATTTGGCAGCTATCTGTTCAGCAAAACTTTTATTAATTGGAAGGCCTGCATTTAATCTTTCAACATATTCTTGATAAATGTCACTATAGGTTGGTTTTAAACTTTTAAGGTTTAATTGTAAACCATAGGATGAACCAATAAATACAATTTTATTCTCTCTTTCAACAGTTTCGTCAACTTTAAATGTTTCATCATCGAAACCAATGGTTTGTCGTTCAAATTGTTTGATTTTTTTCTCTTTAACAAATGGATCAAATGATGAATGAAGAATATAAAAAGAATCCCGATTTCGAATATTTAAAGATGTTTTTTTGTCCGTAAGAGCAGGCATTAAATCTTGGTACCAAACAATATTATATATGTCATCATTTAGATAGGCGTTGTTAAGATGATTGATATTAAAAGTGATATGTGGCTTAAACTTAATATAATTTATTAAATAGTTAACTATATTAAATCCTGCCATCTCATTTTCTTCGATTTCTAATAATGTTTCCAAACCTAATTTTTTAAAAGATTTTTCTATGCCTTTAGAACTGTATTGCATAACTTGAGTCATTCGGTTACTAGGTAAGAACACACGCCAAGGATGATCATTTTCGAAATCAGGTTTGATGTTCTTTGCTTCCAGAATTAATTGACTAACTACTTTTTCTTTATAGGTCTTAATAGATTCCAGGCTTTGTTGAAAGGTATTGAATGCGCCTTCCTTGAGCTCTTCATCTAATTCATCCGGAATAATAATTTGTTTTGGTAATCTCAGTGTTGATGTAGTAAAGAACTTAATAATTTCGTGGAGGTTAAGGTTAATTAAGTTTTCATATTGATGTTCTAAAGGCTCTCCATGATAATAACATACTTGTAACCCATCAATAGTTGGGTGTCCTAGGTATGTTCTATTTCTTTGTTTAGCTGTGTTTAATGCAAGTAATTGATCCAAGAAAAAAAGATCAACATGGATCAAATCAACCATTTTTCTATTTTTTCTATAATTTTCAATATCTTCGATGATGTCGGGAGAGTCTTTTAATAGATCGATAGTATCTTCATTTTCATATTGAATAATGGTAGGTATAGGCAGGCTATTGTTAGAGAAAAAATGGACAAAATCATTTTGCGGAACTTGGATAAAATTTTCTAATGGAATATCAGTTAAAGGACCATCGTAATAGCACATTTGCATCCTATCTTGGCCATGCTCATCTGTTATTTTCTGTTTTAATTCGGCTATTAAATAAGCCTGTTCTATATTAGTAAAATATGTGTCTTTGATATTCATTAAATTGAGTTTAAACAAATAATAATATTATCTGCTTTTATAATTAAAGGTTAAGGTCCGACTATGCGGTATTTATTTTGATGATGATATTTATCAAAAATCCTACAAATACTTCTGATTGTAAACCGTCCCCGTGTGGTCAACGATAATACATCATCAGACATAAAAAAAACATCGTCACGACTATATTGCTCTTGTAGGAATCTTAGTTCACTTGAAAAATAATTTTGAAAATCTATGTTGTATTTATTATTAAGTTTTATGAAATCTATTTCTTGTTGACATAGTAGAGAAAAAATTGCCTCTCTTCTTATCTCTTCATCTTGGTTTAATTTATGCCCACGATGAATTGGAAACTGATTGTTATCAATAGATTTAAAATAATCTTGATGATCATATAAAGATTGAAAATAAAATGAGCCAAATGATGAGGTACTGGTTGGGCCTAGGCCGATCATGTGGTGAGTTCTTCCAGGAGTAAAGCCATTAAAAGTCCGCCATAATTTTTTTGATTTCCTGGCCTTTGAATTATCGTCATTTTTAAGAGCGAAATTATCAATACCTATCCATTCATAATCATGTTTGGTAAAGGAATCAACGGCATCCATAAACATATAAGGTAAATCTTCAATATCTGGCAAAGTTTCTTCTTTGATTAATTTCATATGATTTCGTAGATGTGGAACATGCGCATATTTCAGAAGGGTAATTCTATCCGGTTTGAATCGGTTGACGAGCTTAATGGTATCTTGAAAAGTTTGTCTGGTTTGATAGGGGAGACCATAAAGTAAATCAAAGTTGACTCCTTTAAAAAGGCCTCTAACTTTTTCGTCAAAAATTGCTTCAATTAGTTCCGGCGGTTGAATTCTATTAATGGCTTCTTGTACTTTTGGGTTAAAGTCTTGTATACCAAATGATATTCTATCGATACCCAACTCTGCATAGTAGATAAGGTCTTCTTTGGTAGTTGTTCTTGGATCAATTTCCATTGTTAATTCTAGTAAATTTGAAAAATCGACAATACTAGAAAGGTTTTTCAATAGAGTAGAAAGCTGGTCATTATACAAATGGGAGGGGGTACCACCACCAAGGTGAATTTCGGTAATGTTAAATTTAATCTTATTGGTTTTTATAAAATGTGCTAATAAATTAATTTCTTTATATAGATAATCAAGAAAATATTGGATTTTTTTACGGCTATTAGTGACTTCAATATTACAGATACAATACCAACATAATTTTGCACAATAAGGAATATGGATGTATAAATGGACCGGTTCTTTTTCACCATACTGATTATAAAAATTTAGTAAACTATTAGAGTAAACTTCGTTGTTATTTTTTTCCGACCATATGCTTAATGTTGGATAACTGGTGTAATAGGGGCCTTCTTCGGTAATTCTGGATACGATATTATTTTTATTATCGTCAAATAAAGTCTTACTTATCAGTGTTATTTCTTTCATATCGATTAGTTAATTAGCAAATTGCAGCTATTCCACCTTTATCGGTTTTTGGAATAACCGGCGATAACATGTGTTCAGATGATACCACCCATCCAAATTTAATTTTGTCAATGAGTCCCTTTGAATATTTCTGACAAAAGGAAATATAGGCACTTGAATGGGAGCTATTAATTACCTCTGAGTAATAGTCTATGCCGATCATTATTTCATCAACTAAGTTTAAAGTATTCTGTTCCGCTAATATTTCTTTCATAACTTGATACGCTATTAAACAATTTTTTGGGGCGGCAACTTGGTCCATCAATTCTTTTCGAACATTATTGATGTCAATAATTGTGTAGTTTTCAGATTTTTCGTTCCATGGATCATCAAAAGTAATAGCAGATCGCTGTTCAAAACGAAATACGAAGCTTTCGATAAGTTCAAGTCGACTTATATTATTTCCATTTAAATTTGGGGTATTAGGAAAACTAATTATTGAAGTATCATTGTTAAAATTATTATTTTGAACGGTCTTGTCAATTTCCTCTATAGCCTTATTTTCAGTTAATTTATAGATGGTTTTTAATATGACAGGGAAATACATAACCATAATAACAGATAAAACAAGCTTTCGTGTTTTACTCATATCTTCTAAGCTATAGCTATTATTACTATGTACTAGATAGGGTGGAGTATGATCATAATGAAATCCATGTTTTTCTTTATCGGCCCAATAAGCCGAACCAGGTAGCAATACCAAAGGAGATAAATTGAGTTTTACAGGATTTAAATTTAATGAAAAATTCACTGTTTCTCTGAAAGTAAGGAAATTATCTCCTGGTAGACCATAGATTAAGTCAAAACTAATTTCAGCATCAGGGTCTACTTGATATATCAACTCCATGCGTTTTTTAAAAAGCTCAGGACCAATTCGACGCTTCATTAATTTCATTGTCTCTTGATTAACGCTTTGCATTCCAAAATGAAACTTCTGGTGTGAAAGATCTAGAAGACTCAAAGCTTCTATTGCTTCTTCGTTAATAAAGGCAATATCTAAGGTCAATATGGTAGGGATTTTATAACGACAAGAGGCTATTTTATCTAAAATTTGTTTGGCTCTATCGCGAGTATAAAAAATACAGGCATCTGTAAATACAACAGCCTTAACATTTGGATTGTTGTAGATGATTTCAACATCATCGAGTATTTGATCTAAGGGAAATAGATTAAGTTCTTTGTTATTTTTTGCCCCCATCCACATACAATAGCCGCACTCAAAAATACAGCCTCTAAAGGTTTCTACAAAAACGCAATGTTCATGGCCGTCATTTAAATCGATTATATTATTTTTAAATGGTGATGGAATTTGTGATAAGTCCTCGTCATAGGCTGACTCCGAATCAGTTTGAACAATAGAACCTTTTTTATCACGGTAATAAATACCTTTAAATTCGTTTATATTTTCGGCAATAAATTCATGCCATAATAATGCTCTTAATCTGCTTTCTCCATTTCCGGCTACAATAAAGTCGATATGATTGTTTCCTTTTAATATTGATTCAGCATCATGGGAAACTTCCGGCCCCCCAAATATTACTAAACAGTCTTGTTGTTGACTCTTTAGCAGTAGGGAACACTCATGCATTAATTCGGCATTCCATATATAAGATGAAAACCCTACGGCAATTGGATGGAATTGAATAATATGATTAACAATCTGTTGGGCGGAATTGCTGGATGGTAGATTTACTATTTCAACATTATAGTTTTGTTTTATTTTGGGATCTGCTTCTACTGCTGCTTTAAGTACTGCCGGCGCGAGTAAATCTGCTACTACTTGATTTTGTCCGCGAGGATATATACCTTCGAGATATATTCCAATAAGCACTATCGTTTGTTTATTTTCCATTGCTCAATCTTTTTAATATCAAATAATAATTTATTGTTTTTTCATTAGTTCATACAGATCATCATAGGATTCATAATCGTTATAATCCAGGTTTTTATGAGCTGAAAATAATTTAACTTCTTCGATAATTTTCAATAAAAAATCCCGTCCATGGCCTCTGATTCCCTCTATACTAAAAATAAACTCCACATCTTCAAGATCATTTATAAATGCTTCTACCTCATTAGCGGCAGCATTCCAAGGAATTTGATAGATAGAACATAAAATAATTTTTTTTAATCCACGATTATTATTAACCCATCGAGTAGTGGACATTAAATTAGAAAAGACCGGTTCGGGAATTACAGTATTAACTACTATACCTTCTGATTTAGCATGGTAATTAGTAATCATATTTTGTCCCCGAGCAGGAATATTCCAGGGGCCAAAATTTGGATCTGTCGTAACTATAGCTGTAGTCATAATAAAATTTAAATATTACATGGTGTAAAAAAATCCGAATCCCTTAAAAATAACGGGTACAGACGACTTTGAAAGCGGTTTGTAATCCCGATTCTTGGTAGTCCTCCCTTGTGGGGAATACTTCCATGCAAAACGAACGGATTAAAAATTATTGCCTTACCATAAGGCATTTGTAATGGTTCAAATTGATAATCGTGGACCGCATTGCCCATAACATATCCATTTTGTTTTTCCTCATTCATTATTTTCATAGAAGAATGCTGATCGAGTGCATAGATACCTGAATCGTCGGTTATATCATGTAATGGCGCCCATATAATGTATGCATAGGGAGAAATACCTGACATTCCATCTATATGTTGCATAGACGGTTGAGTATGCCCGGGAATATTAAACATAACATGGCTACGTCTTTGTAGAAATATTTCATGTCCGGTTAATTTTATCGTCGATTCGATAAATGACTTTTGAAGATTTAGCGCCAGGTCTTTTATAAATATTAATTTTAATTTAAGTGTATTCGCTTCCGAATCGTTTAACGTTAGTAAATAGTCTATAAAATCATTTATGTTTAAAATGCTATCATTTCCAACTATTTTGTTAGCTTCATGAATAAATGATTGACAGAGCCTATCTAATGATTCCGGTTTATCTACATCAACCAAAACCCATCCCTTTCCATAAATTAGTTCTTCTTTTATGTCCATAAATATTATTCTTTAATATTTTTGTAGGTTCTTTCTACGATTTTTATATTTTTCTAAACGCCAGTCTTTTACTGTTGGTTGTTGCATGCAGTTATAGCCGAGGAAACCTCTAAGTTCCGGATCGTCGCTCCACTTTCCCTCAAGTAAACGAGGTAGGCTAATTTCTTGTCTAATTAAGTGTAAAGTGTAAAAAATTGGCATAGAGCGTTTTATCATATTGCTTTTGTTGACTCCTGGAGAATGAAACATCATTGAGTCAAATACTACAATAGAGCCGGCTTTGGGGGTTAGAAAAACCTTATTTTTATCGACATATTCGTATGATGGAAAGGGTTCGGTTTTTTGAGTGCCGGGTAAGACATAAATACCACCATTTTCTTCCGTATAGTCATCAATGATGTGTAATGCTGACATTGCTAAAGGTCTGGAAGAGGTATAATGCCAAAAAGTTAAATCCCTATGCCATGGGGTAGTGGTATGTGCATTCTCCGGAAGATGGCGATTGGCAGTTTGTTGATAAAGAACGAAATACTCACCAAGAAAGTGTTTAACCAAGGCCAATACATTTTCATTTCTTGCATACTTTAAAAAACGTTCATCATAAGCAAGTAATTGTCTTGCAATGTTGGCATCGCCTATTTCATATAAAATTTTTTCATCACCTATCTCATTGACTTGGAGTTGATATAATTCATCAATTCGGTTTCGAATGAACTGCAACTCATCTTGATCATAATGGTTTTCAATAACCGTATATCCTCGTAACTTTATCTCTTCGATCTGGTGTTCAAGAAGTGAATTTGGTTCGGTCTGTTCGTTGACCCAGGCTGCGCGATTTGATGAGAATTCAAGCTGCTCTTCTTTATTGCTAAGTGCCATTTTTAATGCCCCATTTTAGTATTAGTCCGATTCGTGTATTAAGCTTATGTAGCATTGTTCTCTTCCGAACAAAGCGGAAAAGTACTGCATTTTTGCAACATCTTCTGGTGAAAAATTACTACTTAATATTTCGTCAACTTCTCGCAGTGAACGAAAGGTATTCAAATGAATATCATTTCTTAAGTTGTTAATCATGTTATTTAAAATTGGAGAAATCAGTTTATTGTATGCTTTTATGCCTTCTTTTTCATATTTTTCACAAGCTTTAATAAGATTTTCAGCGTAATCTTTTATTAATAGATTTTTTTGTGGAGCTCTGGCATTGTTTTGATATCTATAATCGATAAAATTATGTGACCAACTATGATATTGCATGGCAAATTGATTATTGAATTGTCTTTGTTCTCCATATAATGACTTGTACCAACGCCAGTCAGATAATATTTTAGGGACGGTTTGATAAACGGTGAAATTTGGCCCTAAAATATTAAGAGCTATCTCCGGTTCTAGAGGGCCGACATATATATGAGGGTTTAGCAAGCTATCTTGAATCCAGTGTTCATGACTTCGTGAAAGATGAGGAAGTGTTTTTAAATGAGAGGAGAAGGCCCTTTTTAATATATCAGTTTGTTCTTCTAACCCCATTTCATTTTTGATTAGCCGAAAGGCTATTAATCTTCTTAAAAAACTAGAAAGCCCTCCAATCGGTGGATAAAAGCTAATACTTAGAATTCCGTTAATATCTACAAAAGAAGACAGTTTTTTTATCATCTGCCGTTCATATTCAGTTCTTCCACCTAACCATCCTTCACATATTACAATGTCATAATTTTTTTGAGGATTAAATTTTTCAAGATCAATCGAATATATATTGGGTAATTCTACTTTTTCTTTATGTTCAGTATATAGTTTTTTTAAATCTTCAATTGCGACCGGATTTGGTTCACATATATCATAAATTTTGGGAAACAAATGTGAGATATATAGGCTATTGTGCCCTGAACCGGCTGCCACCTCTAATATTCTTTTGCCATTAAATAGCATACTAGGTAAGCCTAAAAGCCGATATAGAGAAGCCCTTGAGTGAAAATGCTTTTCTAAGTCGGAAATATCGATATGAACGGGAGAGATATTTTCCTTCAAATAAAAATTCAAGCCCACAGATTGATGTTTTTTTGTCATATAAAATAATGTTTTTAATGTATTTTATTATATTCTTTTTGTAATTTTTGCCTATTACGTTCAATAATATTTTGTCTAACTAACCTATAATCTATAGAAATATGTTCATCGCATTGAATACCAGCTTCAATTTCAAGATCGATCAAATCAACTGCTAATCCACCTCTTACCAAGGTTGACCCATAATCTGAGTATGATGTATAAACTTGTTGATTTGGTAAAAGTTTAATTCTTATATTTTGACTTTTAATGTCTGGCGGTTTTTTGCCGTTAAGTAAGCGTTCAAAAAATAAAGGAATATTGGTCTTAAAGTTATGTTCAGTTAAGGTTGGCTTTGGCCATATTGGGTATCTAATTTTTTGATAATTTATAACCTCGGATAATAGCAAAGCGGATATAGGAATTTTATTTTTCATACAATAGAGTTGGGTTATTAATTCCAACTCTGAAAAAACAGTATCTGAATGAGAAGCCATAATTACCAATGCCCCTACATGAGGCAAGACAATAAGTTCTTCAGCTCCCGGTAAAGGGGACATGGTTGATACGGAATCGATCATTAATTGACGTTGATTGTCTATGTGTTTAATACCCTTCATTAAGACAGGATAGGTCTTTGAATTTTTATTGACTTCATCGAGGATGAAATCAATAAAGTCAATACGTTTTATACCAAACTCATGATGAAGATAATTCATTAAAAAAAAGGCCAATCGATGATTATGAAATACGGTTAAAAGGTAACCGGTTAGGTATCCCTTTCCCCAATCTTCAATACTTAAAGTAGAGTTTCCGACTATAAATTCTTCGTATTCAACGTTCTCATCTGCCCAATCAAATTTACGATTTGATACGGTATGTTTGCATAATCTAGATTTAATTTGATATTTATCTCGTGATTCTTTTGATTCTAGCTCTGTATTGACTAAAAGTTGGCATAGATAAACGAAAAACCTATCTTCATTTCTATAAGTTAAAACGGACTCCAGGCCCGATTTAAAACTTTCTAATGTATCAAGCGGTAATCCCAAGATTATTTCCATATAGGTTGGAATAAATTTATCGTGATATTTTTGTTTTAAATTATATATCTGTTTATCTGAAAGGTTTTTTCGCTTTATGGCCTCTAATGTAGATTGATTTGCAGACTGAATAGATAAGGTTACATTGCAAGCGATACCACCAAGTGACAATCGATCGGCAATATCAACGATACTTTCACTGCTATTTTTTGTCCAGTTGACGACCATATGACAGGGTGAATTGTTTTTGCCTCTAAAATTTGCAATCCAGCCGGCAATTTCTAAATCTCGCTCTTTTAAAATTCCGAAGTTAGCATCTGAAACGAACATATAATAAAAGTCGTTTTTGCTAATCCAGGAAATTTCTTCATATAACCGTTCCATACTATATTTTTTAAGTTTATTTACACCTGAATTCCCCCAATCACAAAAGGTGCAACTATATGGACAGCCACGATTTGTTTCCCATAATGCTCCGGTAATTTTTTGACCGTAACGCTTGAATAATTCATCGAAAACACCGTTAAGAAATGGAGAAGGGAGAAGATCGAGATTATTAACGCGTTGAACTGACGGATTACTAATTATGTCCACTGCTTTTGAATTTTGATTTATTGATAATCCATCTATTTTTTGATAATTTTTATTACCGGCTTTTTCACGTAAATATTCTGCAAAGGTAAATTCACCTTCGCCGTGGACTAATGCTGTGATATAGGGATGTTCATTGAATAAAAGACTAATACGTTCATAATCTCTTGGGACTGAAAAGCCGCCGAGTACTATCTCAACATTTGGGAAAATTTGTTTTATAATTTTAGCTGCAGCCAAACTTCCCCTATAATTCCATACATAACAACTTAGGCCTATTACTGCAGGGTCTTTCATGGATTTTGCAAGTTGCTCGCCAGTTTGCCGCAGATACCGATAATGTATATGATATTCGTTTTTTAAATCCGGTTGTGCACTACAATATGAGCCGATTAAACCTATTGCCAATGGCAAAAGGTTCATATTTGAACCAGAAGCAAGATCAATAAGATACACATTTTGTTTAGTCATTTTGAGCTACATATTTTGAAAGTTTTTTTTGCTTATATCATTTAAAGATAAACCAAACTCACGAAATCGACTTTGCCAATATTCGGAGGTATTAAGACGATCAGTCAGGCGCTTGAGCATTATTGGGTTTATTTTTCCGGAATATCGATAATGCATATAAATACCGAAATAGGTGGCAAATGCGTCATCCGGTGCAACTAAGTTGGCGACATTTTCCATATATCGATATTGATGTTCCAGTTTGGTTTTCGAAAAGGGTTTTGTTAGGCGTTTAAAATTTAGATGGTAGTTCATATGAAACCATATTTCATCTAATTCATTCCTGTTAGGAATTTTGAGAGGATTTTGTTTGTCAAATATAGTCATATTGACAGAACATTTTAAATTTTCTTTTTGAGCATCTTCCCTTGTTTTACCGTATGGACCAGCATTATAACGAACGTTTCCATAGTCATATTCATTAATCAGACCCTCTTTAATCATATCATTAAACAAGCTGGTATTAGGTAGGGGTTCGTAAATGGTAATGTTATACCAATCCAGAGCCATATCCAGTGCTAATTGATATGTATCATTGATCATTTGATAGGTCTCGTGCGGAAAGCCTATCATTAAAAATACTCTGGTATTTATTTTTTGATATTTATGAAACACTTCGGCAGCTTTTAAAAAAGTATCTATTGTACCGGGTTTCTTGATAGCCTTTAAAATAACCGGATTTCCGGATTCAACACCAATATTAACCCCAATACAGCCACTTTCTTCCGCTGCGGAAATAATATCTTCAGTACAAGAAGAAGCAATAAGCCCATTGGTACAATCCCAGGTCATATTTAGGTTATGTTTGACCATTTCATTAAACAAATTAATTTTTTCTTTTTTGTCATGAAAAAAGTCATCATCCAACCACATAATATGATTGATACCAAAGTCGTTTTTAAGAATTTTTAATTCATCGATTAGTGTTACTGTATTTTTATGGCGAACCCCCCGACCATTAAAATTACTGACACTGCAAAAGGTACACCTGGCGCGACAACCTCGGTTGGCTAAAACTGCTGTATATTTAGCATCCGATTTGTTAATAGAGTAAAACGAGCCGATTTTTCCATAATCAGATAGCTCTTGAGTATTGAGTAAATCATGAGCTGGAATAATGTGAATATTCTCTTCAGGGGGAGGGATTCGCTGTGAAATTTCATAAAAGTTAGCCTTAAAGCGAAAAATAATTTGATTTAAAGATCCTGAATCCGGCAGCCGGTTTACTTTTTTGACAAAATTAATAAAGCTTAAATCGGATTCATATAAGAAGAATAGCTCAGTAAGCCCTTCGGTTTCTTTAAAAAAACTTTCTCTGGTTTTCACGTCAGCCAAGCTATTGGTAATATGTACTCCGCCAAGTGCAATCACAACTTGAGGATAATTGGATTTTAAATATTGGCAAATTTTAATCAAACTTGGATGAGTCTGAGTAAACATGGCACTTATTCCAATTAATTGCGGTTGCTGTTTATCAATAATATTTTTTAGGTGTGATTGCCACGTGTAGTCAAAGTTGAATTCATCTGCAGAATTAGATTGTTTCGCCTTTTTTAAAATCTGGTGATTAAGATTAACTATATCGACGTTAGTATCAATCGAGCGTAATTGTGTTGCTATAATACCAAGACCATAAGCAGGAAAATTCCAGTATCGCCCATTTTGTGCGGTGTTAAAATTGAACAATTCTGCGGTGGCGTCTGGCGGCTGGATGAGTAAGATAGTGTCGAGTTGTCGGGTAGGGAACAATTGGTTAATTAACTCTTCTACAGAATCTTGCTCCGTTACGAGTTCATTTGTTTCATAAAAATTTGCTGAAACAACTGTTTCCATCATTAGTTACCTTTATACGTCCAGTTTGGTTAAATATTTTTTACAAAAATTATCTAATAAATTGTATACATCATTTTTGTTTTTTGGATTGGCTTGTAAAATTTCATCAAGATTGAATTGTCTAAATCGTTGTTGCCAATATTTGGAACTTAAAAGATTATTGTTACATTTATTTAAGTGAATGGTTGAGTCCTCTTTGTCCCCGATAATTATGGAAGCCAGGTGAATGAATAACGGAATGTAGGCATTATCCGGATATGTTAGCTGGACAGCTTTTAGCCAGTTTCGATATTTAATTGGATTTCCCCCAATACGCAAATTTTTATTGAGTAAATAATTGCTGACCAAGTTATAAGTAAACCAAATTTCTTGTATTTGTTCTGGATCGGGTACGCACTCAGGAGCGATTTCAAAAAGGTGATATCCGGTTAAAACCTTATTTTCGTGTTGTATTTCTCTATTGCTAAAGTTTTTAATAGGTACAAATTCTTTTGCTTCTTTTCCGTTTGTTTTAAAGTTTTGCTCTTTTGCCGTGGTTTTGCTGGTAAATTGAAAGGTTGAAAAAGAAGCCCAGTCAATATTTAACTTAATGGCCAGATTAAAAGAATCCATCATTTGGCCAAAGGTTTCAGTACCAAAAAATCCAATAATGAAGTTACCGCCTACAAATACTTTGGGAATTTTTTGGATTTTTTTTGCTATCGTCAGTAAAGATTTTATTCCCGTTGGTTTATGGATTTTTTTTAGCATTTCAGGATTGCCGGATTCTATTCCGATGCGAAAACCAATACATCCTGATTCTTCGATTAATGTAATTATTTCATCGCTTAAAGAGGTTGTAATTAATCCATTTCCTGCAGACCAAGAGATAGGGTAGTCTTTTCTTAAAGCTACCATAGTTTTAAATAAAAACTTAACATTTTCTCTTTGCTCTGCATTTCCACCCAGAAGATCATCATCTAAAAATTCGAAATGACGGACATTTCGTTGTTTAACTAAATAGTGAAGTTCATCTATCAAGTCGTCAATGGGCGATTGTCTAACCCCTTTGCCCATAAACTCGGTTACTCCACAAAACATACAATTAGCCCTGCAACCTCTATTGAGCTGTATCGGTGCAAAATGTTGATCCGGCCCCGCCATTCTAGAAAAAGGATTTAAAGAACCTACTAAGTTGTATTTTTCGATAGGTACTTCTTCATATGTCTCGACCAGATTTCCTTGTACCTTAACGATGTCTTGATGGCCCTCTGACTGGTGTAATTTATTTTTATAAAAAAAGTGTATGCCTTGAATTGGATTATGACTTGGGAAAGGGGCTGGATAGAGATAATCCAGTAAAAGATTTAGTTTGTTTTCCCCTTCGTTTTTAACGACATAATGACATAATTCATTGTTTAAATAAAAGTCAGATTCGTCAGTTGCAATTGGCCCACCAATAATTGTTAGATACTGATTTAAGTTTTTTAGATGAAGTAGTATTTTGGTTAAATGAAAGTCTGGATTTTGTACTTCTCCTGCCACGCTAATAGTAGTTATTCCGATTATAGATGGACTACAAGTTAATAAATACTCATCCAGCAGTTGTAACCAATCATTTGATTCAAAGTTTGGCTCATCAATTAATTTCTTTAACAGCAGATAATTCAAATCGAGGATTTCAATATCTAAGTTTTTTGACTTAAGTGCTTTTTTTAAGGTTTGTAATCCAGTTGGCAGGTAAGCATAGTATCCTCTATTGTTTATTGACTGGCGGTTTACCACCTTCGGTTGAAACTGAGGCAACTGAACAAATAAAATTTTTTTATTCTTAATAAATTGAGTTCGGAGAATATTACAATATTCAAATAAATTTGTGTCTCTTTCGATTGTTTTGGCAAGCATATTGGAAATTACAATTTCAGTAGTTATCTTATAATAGCGTCTATTTAAAAAATTACGTTAATTTTGTTTAATGATCGCATTTATTTTTTTGTCCAGTCTTCTGGCAAAATGAGAATAAGTATTTTTTTCTGCTATCGATACTGGTGATGCCTTGGGTTTATTTTCCAGGCATTTATATAATTCAGCTTGGGTTTTAAAAAATAAACATTCATTATCCCAATGAGGTGATTCTGCAGCTTCTCGTGCATCATATACTATAGGCATACAATCACAAGCAGCTATTTCTAATAAACGCTGATTAGTGATTTCTTCACGTTGACAGGATATGGCGTACATCGATTCTTGATAAATTTTAGCTAACGGTTCGCCATGTTCGACTTCTCCTGCATAATAAGGTGCAGTAATTGGATTATCATTCCAATATCTTCCGTAAATTTTGACCTTAACAAAACTACATTGGCATAACCACTCTATTGTGGTATCTCTAATTGCAGCACTAGCAAAAAGAGGATAAAAAGTCTCCAGTTGAACGGAATATTTGTCCATTAATTTAAGTGCGAATTGTTTGTCTAATAATTCACCTTCTATTAAAGCATTACAATATTCTTGGTAAATCTGTCGATAAACTTTATTGTTAATTGTTTGGGGAGCGATTAAAGGATGGTATGCTGAACCAATAAAAACCACTTGATGTTTTTTATTTATTTGGTGATTAGGTTTAAAAATATCTTCATCGATACATAGAGTTTGATGCTCATAGTTAAATATTCCTTTATTTTCTATATGAGAGTTCAAAGAATAATGGATTAAATAGTATATATCTCTTGTTCTTTTTAAAATTTCTGAATCAGGCTCAGTTAATGCGGGCATTAAATCTTGGAACCAAATTATATTAATAACACCTTGGTTTAAATATCTATTATGGACATGATTAATGTTTACCGTAATATGGGGCTTAAAATCAACGTGGTTTTGTAATACCGTAGCACCATTGTGAGATTCCATTTCGTTTTCTTCTATTTGAAAAAAGATTTCGTAGCCCATCTTTTCCAATGCTTTGGCTATTCCTCTAGCACTATATTGCATGACCTGAGTAAGCCTTGAAGTTTGGACAAAAACTCGTATAGGTCGGTCATTCTGAAAATCAGGCTCAATCAATTTAGCTTGTTCAGCTAGCCGAATAATATTGTGGTTTCGGGAGTCTGCGATAGCTTTATGAGATTCTTGAAATACCTTTTGAATTTTTTGTTTGGTCGCTACGTCGAATTGGTTAGAAATCGAACAGTTTAACGGTGGGCGGAGAGCTGACTTAGAAAAAAATTGAACAAAATTTCCCAAATCCACATGAATTAGATTTTCTAGGTTATGCTCCAAAATAGCTCCATGATAATAACAGGCTTGGAGACCATCAATTGTAGGATGACCACAAGAAACTCGATTTTTTTGTTTGGCTGTATTTAAGGCAATTAAGGGATCTAAAAAATAAGTGTCTTTATGAATTGAGTTTAAACAAACAAGCTGTTCCCGATGGGTTTTAATTTCTTTGATGATATCTGCATGTTGCTTTTTTAAATCGACATACTCGCCATTTTCTAAAACTAATAAATCAGGTATTGGTAAGTGATTGTTGGAGAAAAAGTTTACGAAATCATTCTGTGGAACATGAATGAAATTTTCTAATGGTACATTTGTTAGGTATCCTTGATAATAGCAATATTGCAATCTTTGCTGATTATTTCCTGTGGTTATAATATTTTGCTTTTTTGCTTCTTTAAGAGCTTCTTCTAGGTTTAGAAAAAAAGTGTCTATATGATTATCCATTTGCCAGCGGTAACCCCTTTTTTTATATTGCTAAGTATAAATTGTAATTATTTTAATAAAAAATCTTAATGGAGATGATTAGTATAAATTTTGCTATTCGTATAATATATCGCTATTCTCAAATTAGCTAAAGTTAAAAATATAAATAAATATATATTTGGTTAAATCTACGAATCATATTAATCATATGTAAATAAATAGATAGAAAATATGAGTAAAAAGGAAAAAAATCGTTTCGGGTTCAAAGCACAAACTGAGATTCCAAAAAAAGTTGCGCTAGTTAATAAACCCGGTCATAAATTAAGGACCTCTAATCATGTAGTTGATAGACAAAGTATCGAAAACTTAAAATCAACAGACCTTAATACTTCGGAAAATCAAGTTTTAGAATATGTAAAATATGATGACCAAGTTGGAATCGTTAGGAATCAAATTGAAGAAGGAACGACAGTTATCCCCAATCAATTTACAGGTCCAAGTTATCGAAATAAAAGTGAAAAATTTAGTTTTGATAGTCATAAAATGCTATATCATCTCGATAGGGTTTTTGATTGGCAACAGGGTAAAAGGTTTGCGCCAATCCATATTGATATGGGATTAACAAAATATTGTAATACCGCATGTTTATATTGCTACGCTGTGGTGCAAAATATGACTAAAGGACAATTAATTGCTAGAGATGCATTATTATCTTTTATTGATGATTGTGGGAAATTGGGGGTTAGGTCTCTTGGTTTTATAGGAGATGGTGAGCCAACACTCAATCCTGCTTTGTATGATGCTACTATTAGAGCGGCTGAATTAGGCGTTGACACTTCAATGGCTACCAATGGGTTATTGATAGAAATGGACCGAGCTCATGACTTATTAAAAAATATGTCATGGATTCGCTTTAATTTGTCGGCTGGAACACCCAAGGGTTTTTTACGTGTACATCAATCAAAAGCAAAGAATTTTCATGTTTTAATCGACAAAATAAAAAGTCTGGTGGCGATTAAAAAGCAATATGGATATAAATGTACTATCGGGATACAAATGGTACTTATTCCGGAATGTTATGACCAGGTAATATCAGAAGCAAAATTGGGTGCTGAATTAGGGGTAGACTATTTTGTCATTAAGCATTGCTCTGATTCGGAATATAAAGAAATTGGTATTGATTACGGTGATTATAGCAGCATGCATAAAGTATTAAAGGAGGCGGAAAGTTATTCAAGCGATGATTATGTTGTGCAAGTAAAGTGGAACAAAATAGGTGCAGCACAAGAAACACCACTGTATAAAAATGGTTTTCGAAAATATGATGTATGTTATGGAACTCCCTTCGTTCTACAAATATCAGGAAATGGCAAAATATATCCTTGTGGACCTTTTTTTAACAAAGAACGTTTTTATATCGGTGATCTTCATCACGATTCTTTTTATGACTTAGTTAATAGTGATAAATACTGGGCTGTGCATAAAGATATTTCGGAGAGTGTCGACGTTCATAAAGACTGTGCTATTGGTTGTCGACAAGATTATGTCAATAAGTTTTTATGGGACCTTGAAAATCCCCCTGAACATATTAATTTTGTATAAGCCTACCGATATTCATATAGCTCTATGAGTTCGGTGATTTTTTTGTTGAGAGAAAATTCTTCCCGAAAGGTCAAAACGTTGTTTTTTAGGCTTGCATGATCAGTTTTTGATAAAATTGAAGATAAGTTTTTAATATCTTTTTCTTTAATAACGAGACCTAGCTGATATTTTGAAACAATCTTACAGACTGCTTGAAAGCGTTCACTAACCAAAACTGGAAGCCCTCCTTCAATATAATGAAAAAATTTAGTAGGGATGATATGTTTAAAATGATTGTTTCCTACCTTTACTTTGAAATAATACAGCATTAGTCCCCATTGATAATCCTCCAATTGTTGATTTAACTGCCAGGGAGGTAATCCAATTTTATAGGTAAAATTGGAATTGTTTTTTTCTAATTGCAAAATTTCTTTATAAAAAGTTTCCTGGTCTTTCGGAGAAGTCTTAAGAGGATTATTAAAGATAGTAATGTTTAAATTTTGATGGATTAAATCTGATAACATCTCAGTTAATTGAGCATCAGAAAAAAGCTCTGGAGGGTAATTAGATGTTTTAGGGGGAACTCCTCCGATAAACACCAGTTCGGGTACCTTGTTTTTTGGGATATTGTTGTTACGGTTTTTTTTTGTAAAAAAACTTTTTAAGGGATAAGGATAAAAATTTATAAATTTCTTTTTATTAATTTTATCTAAATTTTTTAACAATTTCTTTTGATGTCCTTTATCACCCATAAAAATCACACCATCTGAATAATTAAAGATAACTTTTTCGCAATTAATCTGAAATGCCTGTTTATCGAGGGCATCCTCTCCCCAAACTTTCTGCATAGGAATGACCAATTGATCAAGATTTTTTCCGGGGAGAAAAAATGAATTAATGTCCGCCATTTCTACAATGTGCTTATTGTCTGGATTATTAAATGCATTAATTAAGGCAGGAATTTGATAGCGAAAAAGCCAACCTTGAGTATGAATAATTAAGTTTTCAAACTGATTGGATATTGATAAAAAACTTGCCAAATCTGTATAAAAATAAGAATCAAAAAAATCTTTTTGATGTCTTGCAAGTTTCTGATCAAATACGATCGCAATTGTATTCCAACCTTTTTCTTTTAAAGCTTGACTATACCTAATTTGATTAAAGAAAATTCTTTTTGAACAAAAAATGATGGTTTTAGGGTTTTGGGAGATGTTTTTTTGCAGGATTTCTTTCAATTTTTTTCTATGTTTTTTTAAATGTTCTCGGTATAAACAAAATAACTTGGCTTTTAGTGTTTTTGATGGTGTTAGGCGATGAAGTAGCTCGGGAAAATTTTCACTATGGTCAATGTTTGATGATATATTGCTTTCTATTAATTGATATTTTTCTTTTTTACTTATTATTTTATTCTTGTCGTCGGTTTTTTTTAAAATTAAGATAGCTTGAGTTAATATCTCTATATTTATACTTTCTCGGAATAAATATGTACTCCAGCCTATACCTAATTCATCAAAGATTTTTAAATTAGAAGGGGAGGGAAGCATTAAGTCTGAATATAGCTGTTGTGCTTTTTTATTCATTTATATTAAGTTTTTATGGACGTTACAAAAAAGGATGATAATATTAAAAATTGACAATAAGGAAGTATCGCATTTTTTAATATCAGATACGAAGTACTTTAACTAACTATTTTAAAATGATTGCAATGGAAGCGGAATCTATATTTTCAGACTATTTCGTAGAGCTATATCGACGATTAAAAATCACTAATTCAAAAGTTAAATCTTTAGCTAATCTTGATATACAGGCCCATGTTCTACATGAATCAATAAACTATCCCATATTACTTTCTTGTTTGATTGAGAAAATTGAATCTGTTGATGGGTATAAGTCGTTCAGTTATCTGATTGTAGGAACTCATCCATTTTGTTTACATCTTATAAAGGCTCTCAACAAAAATGAGATATTTGATATTACGATTTATGATCCTGACTATAAATCCCACAATAATCTGTATTCAGGACATAAGCTTATTAATCAAGAGGTAAACTTTCCTGAGTATGATATATGTCTGGATTTAAAATTTTTAACCAAGAAAACTATACCCCGCCAATTAGAAAAAAAAAATACAATTTCTTTAAATTCGATAGCTATCTTCAACGAATATAAACGAAAAATAAACATACACTTAGTAGAATTATCCTTAAGCTTAAAGAAGTATAATGCAGCCCAAAAAGTCATTTTCGTAGCGAAGCAGGTGTATTTTAACCAAATTAGATACAGTTTAGCACTGAGGGAAAGAGGTTATATGACCTGTTCTATCTCATTGGGTGCAAAAAACGAGGGTGCTTTTGAGGGTTTTTTTGATACTGTCGTTCATACTGATTTATTAAGTTTCTTATTAGCTTTTGCTAGGCAAGAAAGCTGTTTATTGCATACTCAAGGCTGGATGTTTGGCTATCACATTCCTGTCATTATAGATGCATTTAAGCCCGTTAATTGCAAACAAGTAATAGAGGTAATGGATTTGAATTCATTTTTATTGGATGAAGAAAAAATTCAAATCTTATTACCAGATATGAAAAAAGCTTGGGGAGAAAATGTTTTGAATTTACATGAATTGCAGCTTAAATGTGAAAAATATATGGTGCACGAATCAGATGGTTTGATAATACCTGGCGATAATAATTTTCAGAAAGCGTTAAAGCAACAATATCCTGGTAAAAGTACCATGATGTTAAATTTCTTATCTTACCCAATAAAAGACTTTATATTCAATGTTGAACAATCGATGTCTCCTCAGAGACCTAAAAATTTAAAGCTAGTTTATACAGGAAGCATAATACCGACGACGCTAAAACATCCTGAATCATTATTCGGCAATGGATATATGGTTGATATAAGTTCACTGCTTCTTAAACAAGGATTCTCCCTGGATATTTATCATAATCCGGCCGCTAATCAAAAGGAGAGTATGAAATTTTATTATCCTGAATTAATGAAATTAATGGAAGAAAATAGCCATTTTCGCATACTTGCAGGAAAGTATCCGTGGTTATTAAATAAAGATTTGGGACAATATCATTTTGGTATTATTTTATTCGATTTTTCAATAATTAAAACGAGTTACAAACAAACTAAATATATATTGCCAAGTAAATTATTGGGCTATATCGAAGCAGGTTTACCGGTTTTAGTTAGTGAAGAGCAAGAAGCTATATGCGATTTTGTAACACGATGGGAAATAGGTATTATTATTAAAAAAGCTCACTTGAACAATATTTTTGAGCTAATACGGAGCCATGATTATTCTGTATTGAGGAAAAATGTAAAAAAAGTTCGTAATGTTTTGTCAATGGAAAACGAAAGTGTTCGTTTAATTGACTTTTATAAATGCTTGCTTTAATAACTCTGAAGATACTTTCTATGACTAAAATAGATTATTTAGAACAACTCCCGAGGGGAACCAATCTTGCAATTTTTGGTCCATCAAAACAATGTAATTTATTAAAAGAAATAATATCTCTGGAGAGGCCGGATATAAAAATAAATTATTGGATAAAATTGGGAACTCAAGTTATTAATAGTGATTTGGAAATTATCGAAGCATGTGAAATTAAAAAACATATAGGAGTTACTTTCGAGTTTATTATTGTTCCTTCGAATGGATTTAATAACATAGAATATTTAAAAACACAAGGTCTCAACCAGTTTTTTGTTACTAGCCAATTTCTTGAAGGACTTGGTAGGTTAGTTCATCGAAAGCAGCTAGATAAAATTGCAATCGATTGCATAAATATCGAACTAACTACTTTGTGCGATATGAAATGTGAGTTTTGCGATTTGGTGGTTTCGACAAGAGATAAACTCCAAATGGATTTTCAGTTGTTCAAGACTATTGTAAATGACTTATCGAGTAGAAAAGTTACCCATAGCATAGTGTTAGCAGGAGTGGGAGAACCTCTTCTATACAATAAGTTAGAAGAAGCTATAGAGTATGCAAGTATAAAAGGTTTAGATACTGCTATACATACTAATGGGTTAAGGTTAACCCTTGAAAATTATGCTAGATATATCAAAAAAGGATTAGTTAGTCTAGCGATTAGTTTACATAATTTATCGGAAAAATCTTTTCAATATCGTCATGCTAGCCCAACCATTACTTATGAAAAATACTTGGAAAATATATTGCAAATAATTGATTATCATATAAAACACAATATTAAGTCGAATTTGGATATATATCTTTTATTAGCAGACCAAGGTTTATCAATTACTAAAATATGGAATTTTTCCGGTATGGATGATGAGGCTCTTAAAATTGAGTATTATTTAGCGAAATTTGTGGAAAAAATCAATAAGGTTTTAAAAGAAAATAAGGTTGGCAAATTAGTTCAAGTAGAGGATTTATTGGATGTTTTGAGCCATCGTTCCAATAGTAATTACATAAACATAGCTGATAGAATAAATATCCATGGAATAAAGTTGGGTCCAACTGTACCTTGGGCTATGAAAAAACAAGTCTCACCACAAAAGAATGGATACGTTTTTTTGCCTACAAAGAAAGATTCCTGTATTCATTTAAACTCGATGTCTATATCATTTGATGGTCATATCGTGCCTTGTTGCAGGATACCGCCTAATCGAATGGATTTATTAAAAGCTTCAATAGGAAACTATAGAAATGGATCGCTGTTTAGTTTTAATAACGCAATGGATAGTAAAAAATACAACAACTTTCTGAATTCTTTTAAATACCATTCAGAGTTATTGGAAGGTTGTCAATTGTGTAAAGGAAAATACGTAAAGAAATAAGTTTTAAATGGAGTCCGAGGTGGAGATAGATAAGTTATCTGATATTGTTCAATTAATAAAAAAAGCTATTCAGGACGAATATATTGAACTAGTGGTAAATGCTTTGACTAAAAAATGGGAAGTTAATATCCCAGTAGTAAAAAGCTTGGGTTACCAAATAATAGAAAAATGGCTGGAAAGTTCAGATGAAAAATTTTTTATTTTTGGTATAGGAAAACACACAGATAATTTATTTAGAGAAGAAAAATTAAATAAATATGAAAGTCGCTTAATTGGTTTTATTGATGAATGCTATGAGAGTAAAACATCATATAAAGGCTGGACGGTATTTCCTCTTGAAATTATTAGGTCTTTTCCACATAGTTACGTAATATTGTCCAGCGACGCCCACGAAAACAATATGTTAGCTTCGATTAAATCATTTGTTGTTGATAAAAAGAAAATCCTTTCTGTATACTCTTCAAAGGAATATCAGGAATTATATTTTGAAGCGAATCCTGAAGCAAAAATCTCTTCCTATCCCTCGAAAAAGTTCAAATTAGCTATAATAACGTTTGATTTTAGACATTCTATTTCAATTAGAACATGGGACAGTTTGTTTTTTAATGATGTTGTTATTTTGGATATGTCTGCTTCGATATCTGGTAACGGACTAAGTGTATTTAAGACTTTATCAGAATCTCAAAAAAAGGATTATTATTATTGTCAACAGTCATATAAGTTATTGATTCAACTACTAGAAGTTGTGGCGCCTGATTTTGTATATATTTATGATACCCATTCTACAAAAATGTTTACGGGAACTCTGTTAAAAGCAATTTATCCCGATATGAAAGTCATGGTTGAGGCATATGATTTGCTATATATTTCTTACGATGATCCAAACGTTTTAGTTGAACATGATTATTGGACAAAAAATGATATGCAGTTAGCATTAGCAAGTGAAACTGAATTTTTAAATAATGTTGATGGATTTGTTATTAAGGATAATATTAAAGTCTTTAAATCTATATATGGTAATTACATTTCTAAACCTTTAATGTCCTTTCCTCCATTGCTCCAATCGTCTCAAATGTATTTTAATGAAAAAAATGTGATCAATAAAAACTACAATTTAGTCTATACCGGAACAGTTATTGAAAATAATATCTCAGATCCAATTTTTGGTGAATCGAACTACTTAAAAACTTTTAGTATGATATGCGAACAAAGCCTGCATCTATCAATTTATACTGGGGACTCAGACTATATCTCCTTTAAAAGAGATAATCCTAACTACGCAAATTTGATTGAAAACAATTATAACTTTGTATTTAAATGTGGTTTATCAAGAAATAATTTGATTTATGATATGTCTAGAAAATTTGATTTTGGCATTTGTATTCAGTATTGGGAAGCAGAATTTTCTGGGAAAATATTTCGTAAATTAGCTAGAACCGCTTCGTTTGGTTCTAAAATATTGACTTATTTAGCGGCTGGATTGCCTGTAATAGTAACCGATAACCAAGAATATGTTGCTAAGCTAGTAACAAACTGGAAAGTAGGTATCGTTATTAACGCAAAAGATCTTCCAAACCTAGAAGAAATTATTGATAACTGTGATTATAGCTATCTGAAACAAAATGTTAGAAACTTACAAAAACAAATTGCGATAGAAAATCACGTAGGGCAAATTTCAAGTTTTATTGATGCTGTCGTTCAAGAAAAAACAAATTATACACAAAGCATTTTTTAGTTATAAATACAAAGTAATTTACTTAGGTTGTTTAAAAGAGATGAAAATCCTAAATAACCGAATACAAAATAAACAGTTATTGAGCAACAATTGGTTCTTTCGATGAATGACGGTATTCTTGCCAAATTAAAAAATGAAAAACAAAGAATAGTAATACACCATGTTGGTGGACGTGATGGCTCTATGCCTTTGAAAATTTCACCAGAGTTTAGTAGTGATTTTAAAATTTATATTTATGATGCAGATGAAACTTGTTTAGAGCAAGTACAATCTATCTATACTAACTTTAATGTCGAAGTTTTACCATTTTGTTTGGATAGTAACAGTGAAAAGAAAAATTTCTATCTCTGTTATGACCCTTATGCTAGTTCTCTAAGAAAAATAAATCCTGTCTATCAGTCATACTACCACCGTTTAGCAAATTATGATTATATAGTTGGTGAAATAACGACTGTTGTTGAGTCAAAAGAAATTGAAACTATAACCTTAGACGAATTATGTCATATAGGAATTAATAACTCTGTTATGCCCCCTGATTTCCTGTCAATCGATGCTCAAGGTTCATCGCATGATATTCTTTCCGGGGCAACAATGTGTTTAGAAAGCAATATATTAGGAGTTGTGTGTGAGGTTGAGTTTATTGAATTGTATATTGGAGAAAAAGGATTAGGCGAAATATCAACCTTATTAAAAAATAATAGTTTAAATTTTATACGAGCTATTGATATACAGGAAATGAAAACATATCGGGTTAAATCCGGTATTGTTGGAAAAGGTGTTGATGTTGGTGCTAATATCTTATTTCTTCGCGATCCTACGAGTATTGCAAAAGATGACGCAAATGCATATGCCGTTAAGCTATGTAAATTGGCTTTTCTTGCCTTATCATTTGATTGCATTGAGATTAGTATAGAATGTCTTTTATTAATAGGAGAGGACACTTTTAATCAAACGGCATTAAATTTAGGAAGTTATGGAAAGTTCCTTCATAAATTCATAAGTTTGTATAAAAAAATAGAAAATGTGAGGCCTAAGACATTTATTGATTATTATCCCACTTTTGAAATCAGTAAGCAGAGGTTTTCGACCACAAATAATCTCTCTTTTGAATCAAGTGATGTTGATTTAAAAAATATAATAGAGTCAAATGATTTATTTGAACAATTAGTAGAACATTTATGGAGTTTTGGTAACTTACCTTTAGCAATAAAAATTTTTACAGATAACCTACTAGTAGATAAAGGGACAAGAATCACATCTGTTAAATTGATATCATCAGTTGTTACTAATATGATTAACGCTGAAAGAGTTATAGTATATGGCTTGGACCAGAGTGGGATGAAAATGGTTGCAGAGTTTAGTTCCAATAATAGACAAATAATTTATTGTGACGATTATAAATGGGGACAGGCTATCAAGAATAGTAGTAAGAAGGTTGAAGATCCGTTAAATATTGGTTTATCTATCAAAGACTACGTTTTAATAAATGCCGGACGAGGAGGAATGAAAGTTCGTCGGAAACTGATTAAAAAAGGACTTGCGGATTTAGAGCATTTTATTGATATAGCAATAATTAGAGAATGCCTCAATAAGAATATTTGAATTTTTTGTAGTTTTTATTAAATAGATAAAATAAATTAAATTTCCCATAAATCATCCATAATTTTTTTTGTTCTTACTTTCCAAGAATGCTGTTCTTTGACTAATTGGGATACGTTGACTGCTATTTTTTCTCTTAATTTTTTATTTGCAATCCAATAATCCAAGGCTTCGTAATTATCATCATATAAAGGTATATAATGTTCATTGGGTTCAAAATAAGTATACATACTTCCAAAAGGTTTATCCTTATTTCGATGCATAAAGCATAAAACCCCGCCAGAAGCCATACAATCAAATGTCCTGAAATTTAAATCTAAACCTTCATGTAAATTGATTTTACTGCGCTGGTAAATTCTTCGGATTTCGTTTGAATCATGAACAAAGTATTTATAGTAGCTTCTGTATTGAGGCCACTTTTTCCAGTTGTTTGGACCATATAAGTTTAGTGATTTAGAATACTTTAGGGCGATATTGATAAGTGTACTGCGATTTAATATTCGGTATGTACGCATTGCTATGTCATAACATAAGGTTTGATCTGAAATTTCTATGGACTGCTTATATAATCTTTCAAGAATTTGGGAAGCGAGATTTTTAGATGATGTTTGCTCCAGATTGTCCATTATATGAGATGGCCAGTCATCCGCTAAATAATTAAAATAATCTGAAAAAACAATTTCGTGACTGTTATATTGAAAGAGAGGACGACTCGACTCCTCCTTTGTCCAAGGAGCGGGAATATGTCCAACAAAGGAAAAATCGCTATTTGGACTAAGCTCATTATAATAATAAGTATTAGTGGCTGCTCCGGGAGGTAACCAATCAACCATACTCTTTTTATTCGCATTATAGTGTTTCGACCAGGGAGCCACCATGTAATACGTTATTTCGCTATCGTTATAGTAACTAGGATTTTTGCCAGGAAGATCAACTATCCATGCAATGTGTTTTATTTTTTTAGGGAGGTTGGGGATTTCATGGCGGCTTCTGTTCATTTCGAACAAAATATCCGGTTTATATTGATTGCAGAACTCGATTAGAGTCTCCTGTTCCAAATGTTGGCAAATAGGAAGAACTTCGGCTTCATTTTCTTCGAAACCTTGCTTAATAGCAAATAAAACCGACATATAAAATGAATTGGTTTTTGGCATACAAACGGCTATTTTTAATTTTCTTTTCATACCGGGATAGAGGCCTTAATTTTCTTAATAATTAAGTTAACTATTGGAAATTCGATTAAAATTTGTTGATTTGATAAATTTTTGATTAGTAAATAGACGCTTGATAAATATTTACCTTCCTCATTATTTTTTAAAAAAATACTTAATACCAAACTAATATTTTTAATCCACAAAAGAACAAATTCTATTTGATCTTTAATAATTTTATCAGGTAAGCACAATAAAGAATCTAATAGTTTTAATAATAATGGAATGTATTCCGAACTTTTTGTTTTTAGAATGTAAGCAGACAAAGAACGAATTTTATATAGGTCCGTTTTCAAGCGATTTTCAGATATCTCACTTGAGAAAAATAACATGATATAATCTTTAATTCTTTGTTCATTCAATTTGTCAACTTGTTGACTATATTCTAAGATTTTTGATAATTCCCTCGAATCCATTTTTTCTATACTATAATCAAAATTTTGATTTAGATAGGATTGAGCTCTATCTTTAGGATTTATATCAAGTCTCAGGTTTGACAATGAAAATGGAGATGGTATCAAATTTCCAAGCTCCTTGTTTGACGAAATATTTGTTAAAAAACTATTTAATAAATGTGTTCTCAAGTTGTATGATGCGTGTTTGCAATCTCTGGCAATGTTGATTATTTCTAGATCTGGATTATGACGAATATAGTGATAGGTATATTCGGTATCAACAAAAGCTTTTTGTTGAACTGATAACTGATCTAAAAGATCAGTCATATTAATTAACGAAACGTTTTTATGTATAAGTGTTAAATTTTGATTAAGTGCGTCAATAATGGTTTTTAATAAAATATTTCCAACAATTAGCTCCTCGCTTTTATGATAATATTCTCCATTAATGAGAATAATTTTAATAGATGGATTAATGTTATTAATTTTTTCTATACAGGATAATAAGGTCCTTATATAGTCTTCAATATCATTAGTTTGGCTCAATGAACCGCATATTTCTTTAAAGTTATTCTCTAATAAGGTGTTATTTACACTCTCAACACTGCAATAAAGTTCTAACTCTTTATTAAACAATAATGGAGCCGGGGGAAATATTTCTATAACTACATGCTGGAAATCGTGGATTTTTCTCAACCAGGAAATCTGTTCTTTTAGGCTTGGACGAACACCACATTCAAAATCGAGTTTATTTAAATAATCAAAGCTAACGTTTTTACTATTAAGCGCAGGTTTTAAATTGAGAACATAATGGTGTTCCAATGTGACTTGGGTAATACCTGTTTCTTCTATTTCTTTTTTTATGTTACCGATAATACAACGACCGATACCCAATATTTTAGTTGTCATGATGAGCAAGATTTTGAATAATTTGTTCCAAACCAACCTGTTTAATGTTTAATTTGCTTGCAAATTCAATACATTGCTTAAGGTACACGAATTGTTTTTTAGAAAATAGATTTTTATATTTAAACATGTTTTCGGAAAAGTATTCTCCCACAATTGGGTTAAAGCAAATGGTTACTCCGAGTTCATTGGCAATACGAAGACTTTTTTTAATTTCGGGTAAAGTAGATTTAGAAACCATATAGTTCCATAAAACAAGGTCGCTAAGACCTGATTCTTGTTGTTTTTTCGCTAAATATTTAAAATTTGACCAAACAACATTGAATTGATTGGTAACACGGATTTTTTTATAGATTTTTTCGTTCGGAGAATCGATCGATATTAAAAACTTAATCGGGTTATTACCTTCGACTAGTTTGTCGATCATAGCGTGTGTTAGGATTGAGCCATTAATAATAATTGTTATGGCTTGATGTGTACCCATTTGTTTTTTTAAGTTTAGTAACGCAGGATAGAATTGTTTGTCCGCAAATACTTCACCACCTTGAAATCGTATTCCTGTAATGTAATTCATGCTCATAAAAATCGAATTATATAAATTGGGATCAATTCTTTCTTTGGATTCATGGTCTTGTTTGCACATTATGCAATTCATATTACATAACTCGTTGGCTTGAATATCAAACCTGAAAGGAAAACTTTCAATTTTAACTTTCTTTTGGCTTAAGGATTCGGTAGCTAATATAATATTATTGTATACATCGGATTGAACAGGTATTTTTTTATCTAAAAAATCAATCGGAAACTGATTCCCATTTTTTAAAGAGCGAATAATTGAACAATCCGGATTACATCCAGCTGTTTGATAGTCTCCATTTATTATTGAATCCCTGATATGTTGCATTTTAGTGCCATTCCACGCATTTTCAATGCTATCCTTATTTATGTTTCCCAAGTCGGAAGAGTTCATACAGCAGGGTTGGATTCGTCCATTTTTTCTAATGAAAAGGTCGGTCCAAGGAAAGTGGCAGTGAGAGAGGGTAATCATAGGCTTGGGGATTGTAACTGGCCGCTTTGTTGCTTATTGATTGTATCGATGATTTTTCGACTTATATTTTTATAATTAAAATGTTTATCAAGTTTTATTAAAGCTTTTTCAGAAATGTTTTTTCTCTCATTTTCGTTAATTAAATAATGCTTAACTTTTTTAACAAGGTCATTTTCATCCTCGTATAATATGACTTCACTTCCTTCCTCAAAAAAATCCAGTATAGGGGAAGAGTCATTGGATACGTTACGAGATAACATAAAAGAACCTGACGCGATAATTTCCATAGCGCGCATATGAAGCGTTGTGCCTGGGCTACTATTAATACAAATTTTGGCCCGATGCATTAATTCATTAAGAAAGGTACCATTCTTTGCGATACCTTTAGAATATGGGCGAAATAATGGTATTTTATCCCACCGCTTCCCATAAAGTTGGATTTCAAGGTCGGGATTTTCCTCAATTAAAACCTTAATAGGTCGAGTTTTCATCTGGTAAAAAAACTCAAGCGCAAACCTGGTCTGCGGCTGAAACTCAAAAAGATCAATCAACTGTTGTACAGGCTCAAGTCCATGATTTTTTATAATTGATCTAAATATGTTTTGTCTGTCTAAAGGTGATAGCTCAAGGCAGAAGTCACTTAACTCAATTAGGCTCATTTTTGATATATATTCATACAAGTAAACATATATGTTTTCTAATTGTTTTTTGGTAATAAGTTGGGCTTTTAAAGCAGCCTTTTCAAATTTATTTAGTTTGAATTCTAATTTATTAGTGGAAAAAAATGGGTAAAATGTAAAAGAAAGATCAGGTAAATGGGTAACCACCAAAATATCAATTTCCCTATTCATTGGCTCGTCCATAGAGGTCGGATAATATTGCTTATCGTTATATCCAAGGGGGAGAAAATGAACTGGATGCTCAAGATAAATTTGATTTGAATGGTGTAAATTTATCCATTTTTTTGCAAAAACAAACGTGAAATCATTACAAGTCAACTCTGTTTGATTATTTGTGATATTAGACAACATATCCTGAATCCAGTTTACAAAAGGGATGGATTTCGGGATAGTCGGGAACTCATGTCGGAAATGATCGATAATAATAATCAAATCCGGTTTAAATTCATTGATTACCGATATAATCTTATTTTGAGTCATTCGTTTATGTTCATCAGATTCAAGAAATAAATAAGTTGTTGCACCTAATTCATCAAAGCCATTAATCAAGTCCCGCATACAGTACTGCAAAAAAGAGGTAAACAAACTGGAAATGCCTAAAACTCTAAGCTTGGATACATTTTCAGGTTTAAATTTTTCGTGCCATTCTTGTTCAGATATTTTTGCATAATAAGATTCGGCATCGTTTTTATATTGTATGCCTTTTAATTTTTGATATTGAAAGGCGGAATTAGTTTGTTTTGAAAGTTCATCATATTGAGTGTTGTCGCGGGTAGGAATGATATAAGCAGGAATTTGATTTTCTAAATCAAGAAATAAATTATAGTAGTCTTTCGGGGACTGATGGACGAGTAGGTAATTGCGTTTGTCTCTCAACAATGGTGAAAAATCATGTATGACCATATTTAAGATTAAAAATTCTATATCAGGTTCGAAAATATAATGCGGTACTTTATAATTTTCTACTCCAATAGCATTTTCAGTATGTTTATTGGCGGCTAATAGTTCATAACCCGAACTTAGGCCAGTAAGAGTAATCGAAGTTTCTTTTAGAAAAGTAGGGATTTTATTAAGGTTTTTATTGAGAAGCTCGTAATTTAGAGAATAGCATATCAGGTTGTTTTTTTTCAGTTCCAATTCTTCGAGTATTTGATTTGAATCACCATAAGCATAAATAGTCAACTTGTTGGCTGCTAAAAATTCAATACAACCTTGATGGAGAGAAGTGTGCGTTGTTTTTAAAGTGTCTAAGCCATTTAGAAAATTGTTTTTATATTGTAGGAAAACCGACAGGTTATCTGTGCTTAGTTCAACTGAGTTAGAGTAAATAAAATCCGAATGTATTTGTTTTTGCTGATAATGTGCAGCAGATATAAATTGAGGAATTGTTTCCAGTAAAACTGAAAATTCCGGAGCAAATTTCCGATCTTTTGTTAAATTGTAGACCTTATTAATTAATGTTGTTTCTAATTGTGAGATGATTTTGTCATTATTAGAAAAATAATAATTATTGCTTCTATGAGAATAGGAATTTATTTTTATAAAATTATCAAAACTGTTGTCAAAAATTAATATGTTTATAACGTCACGCTGCAAAAAAGGAAAACATAACTGGTTTAATTGAATAACAATATGAGGTTTGCAGTGGATGAATGATTTTGAACTTTCAATTTCTCCCGGCTGTTCTTTAGGCGTTTTGTTCGCTTCAAAATATACCTTGTAGCCGTACGATTCTAATTTGTTTCCTAGCTCTAAAAATTTTTTTGAAACTATTCCCGTTTCAATATTAACTGGAAAAAATATACGTATAGGTTCATCATCAAAATCTGGACTTAAACGTTTAATGATAGCTGTTTCGTTCTCATATCGTTGTTGTCGTTTGTCCTCTGCCTCGCTAATTCCATCTTGAAAACTTTTAATAATATCTTGCTTTAAATTATCTTCAATTTCGCTATGAAGGCGTAACTCTACAGGGAAACGATACGTTGTTGTGGAGAAGAAGGGGATTACTTGATCTAAATCTACGGGAATTAAGTTCTCAAGTTTTGGATTTAAAGATTCTCCATGACAATAACACAATTGTATTCCGGTAAAAGCACCATTGTTTATGTTTACCTGATTTTGTTGTTTGGCAGTATTTAGTGCCTCTAACGCGTCTATAAAGTATGTATCGACATGAGGACTTTTTGTTATTTCGTTCCTTGAACGATTTTGCTCAATTTCATTCCAAACATCTGGTGACGTTTTTTTTAACTCAGAAATGCTACCATCTTCGTTTACTATAAGTTCGGGAAAAGGTAAAAGGTTGTTAGAAAAAAAGTTAATGAAATCTTCCGGAAAGATTTGGATAAAGTTTTTTAATGGAATGTCGGTTAATGGCCCATCATAGTAACAATATTGAAGACGATGCTTCCCATCTTTGTCGACTATAATATTTTGTTTTTCAGCCTCTTTATAGGCTTGTTCCACATTTAAAAAAAAACTATCTTTATAAGTTTCCATTCTCGTATATTTTTTTACTCAAAAAAATCGTTGAATTCTATATGTGCTCTATCAAAGTCTTCCATCCGACCAATATCCAGCCAGTAATCGGTTAACTGGAAGCTCCCAACCGGTAAATTGCGACTTAGCATTAAGTCTATTAATTGAGTCATATCATAATATTCCTGATTGGGAATTAATTTAAGAACCTCAGGCTCTATGATATAAATACCAGCATTAATATTATAAAATTTCTTAGGCTTTTCTTTAATGCTTTGAATCTTGTTTTCCGTTTGTTCAACTACACCGTATGGGACTTGATAATTATATTCCCTGGTACACAGGGTTAGTTTGTTTTTCTGGCCTTCGTGGAACTCGATTAAACGATTGAAATCTACTTTTGTCAATATGTCTCCGTTCATGACAATAAACGGTGCGTCAGGTTTTTGATTCAATAAACTAAGTGAACCTGCTGTTCCAAGACGTTGCTTTTCCTCGATATACCGTATTTGGACATTAAAATCACGACCATCTTTAAAATAGTTTTTAATTTTTTCTCCATGATAATTAATGCTGAGTGTAAATTTATAATATCCTTGTTCGGTAAAATTGCGAATTATCGTTTCTAGAATGGGCCTATTGCCAATTTTCAAAAGCGGTTTAGGATTATCCTTGGTTAAAGGTTGTAGTCGTTTCCCAAGACCCCCTGCCATTATTATAACGTTATTTTCTTTAACCGATTCTTGGGGTAGTTCTAATTGGACTAGTTTTTCAATACATCCATTTGAATCTAATACCGGTAAAATATGCAATGAGTTTTTTTGCATCAGGCGTTGCCAAATGGCGGGGTTTTCATTTACTAATCCTGTCAGAGGATTAGTATTCATGCATTCAATTATTGGAGAATCTAATTTGGCACCCCTGATAATTGCGCGTCGAATATCGCCATCGGTAACTGTTCCTAACAAATGAAAATTTTCTTCTGTTACCAAGGCTATTTGTTTAGCCCCTTTATCAATTACCTCCATGACTTTAATCAGGCTTAAGTCCGGAGCAACGCTAATTTGTTTCCAGTTGTCCATTATTTACTATTCCTTCTGCTATTTGCCAATCTTCATCATCATCAATATCAATATTGGTTAACTTGGATGTAATAAGAGGAGCAGAGTGGGGTGGATAAAATGAGTTATGTTTTTCAAATATTTTTGTTTTTATTAAATACATTGAACCATCAGGAGTCAATAAAGGCTCTAAACCTTGTCGACTTGTTTGTTTGTCTTTAGAATTATCAAGAGCAGACAAATACTGATTTTTACAGATGAATAGGGTTGTTAAATCCCTAAAAATTTGTTTACAACCAATTATCGCATCAGCGTTTTTGTCTTTTATTAGTTGTACAGCTTGAGTAATTACAGTTTTATCTCGAAATGGTGAAGTGGGTTGCAAAACCATAAGCATTTTAGGTTTGTAGTGGTAGCTTTGGTAAAACCAATCTAAAGCATGATGAATAACTTCTAAAGTACCACTATGATCCTCTGAATAGTGCATAGGGCGTATAAATGGCACGTTTAAACCAAGTTCTCTTCCTATATCTGCATACTGTTCTGAATCAGTTGACAAAATGGTCAGCATATTCTCAAGATTAGCCGATTTTACAGCATTAGCAGTCCACCCCAGTAATGGGATGTTTCCCAACTTTTTAATATTTTTATCCGGTATACCCTTAGAACCGCTACGGGCTGGAATTATGGCTAGTATGTCAATGTTCATCTGAATATGAATTAATTAGAACTTATATTTTTTTTAAATACTGCAGGAACTCCCGCAACTAAGGTATTTTCTTTAACATTTTCTATTACAACTGAACCGGATGCAATAACCGCGCCGTCCTCGATGGTTATTCCTTGATTAATTGTGGCACCTGCACCTATGTGTACGTTATTACCAACTATAACTTTTCCGCATAAAATTGCACCGGTAGCAATATGTGAATGTTTGCCGATACGGCATTCATGTTCAATGATGGCTCGAGTATTGATGATGCAGTTTTCACTTAGAAAAGAATCGGCCCCTATGAACGCTCCGGCCAGAATCTGGTTACCTTGAGCAATTTGTACCGAGCGGCTAACTATTGCCGTTGGGTGAATAAGAGTTGGAAAGTGGAAGTGATGTTGCTGGTAGTGAAGATACAATTGGGTTCGGGCTAGTGTAGATTGGCTGGAACCAAGGCCATTTGCCATGTGTTGCTCAGCTGGTTCAAGGTGCTTAATAATTACATCATTACCCAAATATTTGAGTTTAGAAAAAAATGGTTCTTCGACTTTTGTCGGATTGATGATACCGGCTATTTTATATTTTAAGGTTAATAGAGTATCAAGAATAACTTTGGCATGACCGCCTGCACCCAGAATTATAATTGGTAAGTCTTGCTTTTTATTCACTTCAATCAAATATTTTTGAAAAGTCAAAGTGGATAATACAATCTTTTAGTTCAAAGGATTCTGTTTCACTATTAGCATCCAATCGTTTTATATATTTTCCATTATTCAGTTCATATATTTTGGCAACATTCTCCTCGGGATCGACAATAATGTAATATTTGACTCCTTCATTCTGGTATAGGTCAAATTTAATTCCTTGATCTTTACTCGCTGTTGATTTTGATAGAACCTCAAAGATCAGTATTGGGGTTTTGGTCAAATAACTACCGCTAGCCGGGTGACAAATAATAAGGTTATCAGGCTGAACAATCGTATCGTCAGAAACTTTCCAGTCAATGGGCAGTAGTGCCGTGCAGTCTTCGCAATTTTCAAGTAAGTTGCCCAATTGTTGGGCAATTTTTTGCGAAACTTTTTGATGTTGTATTAATGGGGCTGGAGACATGGCATAGGCAATGCCGAATATGACCTCCCAATTACCTTCCCAATGACGATAATCATTATAGGTATAATGTGGTAAATCAGAGAGTTGTATATGTGACACGTTATTTCCTTATTGCAATAGGATACATCAGAAAGTATATGCTTATGGGCTAATATGTCAATTTTTTAGCTTTTCGTCAATAGGCTCTTCATGATGATAATTTTTATTGGCTTTTTTACCTATAATTTCCCAGTAAAACTGTGCAGATAGTTTTGACTCAGGTCGTTTAACAGCAATGTTGTCGGTTGTTAAAATATCACCTTTGGATATATTTCCATTAGCATAAATACCTTTTCTTGCAATAGAGCGGTTCTTTAATTCAGAGCTGCAGATCTGCTTTACTGAATTTCCTTTAGCGACCTCAATATCACGAATTTGCTTAACCATTAATTTTAGTTCATTTGGTTCAATAGATGATTGATGATCAGGTCCGGCCATGTTTTGGTCCAAGGTGAAATGTTTTTCAATGATACGTGCTCCCATGGCAACAGCCGCCAAAGATATATGGTAGCCTTGGGTATGGTCGGAATAACCTATAGGTAATGAAAAATGTTTGGCTAGACTATTAATGCTATCTAAGTTTACATCTTCAAAGGGACAAGGATATTCTGTTGTACAATGTAACAAGCTAATATGCTGCTTTAACGCTTTAATTCCATTTGCAGAATCAAGTGCGGCCTTAAATCTTTTACTGTTCGGATTGTTTTCTTTTGGATTGGTATACGCAAATGCTAGAACTCCAAGTGCTTGTTCTATGTCATGCAAGTTACTCATACCAGTGGATAAAATAATATTACAATTCATAGAAGCTATGTAGTAAAGCAATTGAGCATTACTAAGTTCGCCAGAGCCTAGCTTTAAGGTTTTTAATCCAAGTGTTTTGATAAGGAACCGACAACTTTTTAGATCAAAAGGTGAGGATAAAAATTGAATTCCTTTGTTTTGACAATATGCATAAAGTTGTTGTTGCTCATCATGACTCAATTCCAATTTTTTAAGCATTTGGTACTGGGTTTCGTTTTCTAAGGTATTATGTAATTGATAATTAGCTTTTGGGGCTTGGTTAATTACCAAATCTTCTGCTTTGAAAGATTGAAATTTGATTGCATCCACTCCGGCATCTACGGCAGCATCGACCATATTTTTGGCTATTTTTATATTTCCATTATGGTTAACACCAGCTTCAGCGATAATAAATACATTATTCATGGGATTCAAAACTCGAGATCATAAAAAGGTTTATAGTTAAGATTGTTAAGATTTGTATCTGCGATAATCCGGGTAATTTTATCTGCTGTATGTCCGTCACCATAAGGTAGTTGCATTTCTTGGCAAATCTTTTGATGAGTGGGAGAACAAGCAGTGTTTATTGCTTTGATGATTTCTGGGGTGGTTGTTTTGCAGTCGATAACCGAGGGAGGTTTATAACGACCATCCTGACGATTACCGATATTCACACTGGCTACACGCATAGCTGCTACTTCAAATAAAGCACTGGAGGAATTGCCAATGACCACCTGTGTATAGTTGAGTAGACTAAGAAAACGAATATTTCCCAGTGAAGAAAAAAGATTATAATTTGGCCTGTTTTGAACATAGGTCTCTAAATATTGGTTTATTTCGTTTCCACCGGTGTCGGCATTTGCTTTGGTAATGATGATTTGATGATTTGGAAATTTTTTGATAGCTTTTAAAAGTAATTTTACCCCCATTACTGAATCCAACTCAGTCGATGTTTCCGGATGCCAGGTTAGCAAAAATATTGGCGGTTTTAATGTAATACCTAGCGAATCTTCCAGTTCCTCTTGGTTAAGTTTTTCAATTTGTATAATATTATCCATTGCCGTTGCGCCTACATTAAATACACGCTCTGGTAATTCCCCCATCTGGATGATTCGTTTGGCATATTCTTGAGTAACTGGAAAATGAAGTTGAGCCATTTTCGTTATAGCATGTCTAATCTTATCGTCTAGTGCTCCTAATGTAAGTTCTCCACCGTGTAGATGTGCAATAGGGATGCTTAACATCATGGCTGCTTGTACTGCTGCTAATATTTCAAAGCGATCGCCTAGAACGACTATTAAATCGGGTTTATGATAATCAAAGCTCTTACTAAATAGAGTTATACCCTGGCCTATTGCTCGACAATTAGAAATGTTGTCAGTAGAATCTAAATCTAAATTCAGCTTTTCGGTAATTTCTATATTTTGTTGTGCGAATTCTTGCCAAGTGTTACCAAATTGCTCGGAAAGATGCATTCCGGTTACATACACTTGTAGCTTTAATGAAGGGTGTTGTCTTACGGATTTCATTAGCCCAAATAACAAACCGGCTTCGGCCCTGCCACCTGAAATGACTGCAACTTTTTTCATTTCTGTTGTTTACTCATTGTGACTGATGAGTTGAGGACTGCTCGGCAAACAAATAATACTGTCAAATAACCTCTCCGAAATTTCTAAGTTTGGCATATGTGGATTTTGATGGAACATGACTTGCCGATGCATTAATCCCCAAACGGGTCTAGTATATATGCCAATTTCTTGACATTTGGTTATCAACTTATCCCTAGTGGCCCGGCACGGCTTATTTAAAAGTAATAAATTCAGCCAATAGTTACTTCTGCAGTTTTTAGGTTCCTCAAATATTTTTAAATGATTTTCTGAGGCAAAAGTCTGTTGATATTTTTTGGCTAGTAGACGTTTGTTGACCAATTTGTTGGGCAAAGATTCTATTTGTGCCAGTCCTAGAGCCGCATTTATATTTGGAAGACGATAATTATAAGCTATATAATCATGTTCGCTAGAAATAGTCCCTGGTATTTTAGCTGTGGTGGTTAGGTGTTTCGCTTTCGCAGCCAGTTCAGAATTATTTGTCAGAATGGCTCCACCGCCACCACTACTAATTATTTTATTGCCATTAAAGCTTAAAGCCGCTGACTCTCCAAACTGGCCCGTATGTTTGCCATGATAAAAACTACCTAAAGATTCTGCTGCATCTTCAATGAGTTTTAAGTTAAATTTTTTGCAAACAATTAGGAGTTCGTCCATGTCGCAAGGGTGACCATAGGTATGCATAACAATCAAGGTTGATATTTTGTTACCGGTATTTTTATTGTATAAGCCATCTAGTCTCAGTTCTCCAATGTCTTCTAGATAAATTCTTAACTTTACCGGATCGACGCCCAAGGTATCCATAGAAACGTCTATTAAATGGGGAATGGCTGAGGTATAACAGACGGCATTGGCCGTTGCAATAAATGTAAGGTTAGGGATTAATACTTCTTCGTTGGCTTTAACCCCAGCTAATAGCAAACAGATGTGTAATGCAGAAGTTCCATTAACTGTAGCAATAGCATATTTAACACCAGTATAATTTTGTAGAGACTTTTCAAAATCATCGACGTACTTACCTGCACTGGATATCCAGCCACTATCTAAGCAATCTTGAACATATTGTTTTTCTAGCTGGCCAATTGTGGGTTCATGAAGTGGAGTAATGGAATTATCTCCACATATTTGCTTAATGGAAGATAGTAAATGATTTAATTGTTTGTCATCCATAGTCATAAAAACTATTTTTATATGTTGTAACTATCTGCTTTATATCGTTTGAGGTTTGCAGGATTACTAAACCAGTTTATAGTTTTTTGTAAACCTTTTTCAAAACCTTTTAAACCGGAGTATTGAGGTTCCCAATCCAACAAAGAAAGTGCCTTTGCATTTGCTGCATATAGTCGTTCTACCTCACTGTTTTTAGGACGTAATCGTTGTTCATCGGTAATAATGTTGATTTCCTTATTCATTAACTTAGCAATGTTGATGGCTAAATCACCAATACTCAATTCAAAATTACTTCCTATGTTGACTACTTCTCCAAGAATCTTAGAGTCTGCGTTCAACATTGCGATCATGCCATTGACTGTATCTTGAACGTAGTTAAAATCACGAGTGGGAGTCAGGCTGCCTAATTTAATATCGTTAATATTATTGGCCAATTGGGTAATGATAGTAGGTATAACCGCTCTGGCCGATTGTCTTGGGCCGTAGGTGTTAAATGGTCTTACAATAGCGACTGGTAATTCGAAAGAGTTGTAGAAAGATAATGCTAACTGATCTGCGGCAATTTTGGTTGCAGAATAGGGTGATTGCGGTTGGAGAGGATGATTTTCATCTATAGGTATATATTGAGCTGTTCCATACACTTCGCTTGTTGATGTGACTATAGTCCTTTCTAAATTAAGTTCTTTAGCTGCTTGTAAGATATTTAAAGTGCCTTTGATATTAGTATCAACATAGGTATCCGGAGAATGGTATGAATAGGGAATTCCAATTAAAGCTGCTAAATGTAAAATTTGATTACAGCCTTGGCAAGCCTTTTTTACGCCATAAGGATCCCTTATGTCGCCAGTAAAAATTTCTATTTGAGCTTTTAAAGTGTCGTCTAATGAATCTAACCAACCTAAGCTATTAAACGAATTGTATAGGGCAAAGGCTTTCACCGAAAAGCCTTTTTTTATTAACGATTCGACCAGGTGTGAACCGATAAAACCATCAGCCCCCGTAACTAATATTTTTTTTTGAGTCATGATTAATGTTTTTTTATTATATCTATCTGATGCCGGGCAGTAATATTTTTCGGGTCAATAGTTAATATGTGTTCATATACATATAATGCCGCATCATTATTTTCGATGTCCTCATAAAGAGATGCCAATTTTAGCATGGTAACAATGTCCTCAGGGAAATTATCTAAATATAAGGCATAGGCATCCAGAGCATCTTTTATTCTTCCTTGAATTTTATATATATTGGCTAATTGTGGTATGTATGCCAGTGATATTCCACATAATAAATCAAGTGCTTTTTCTGCCAGTTCTAAATCTTTTTTTGCTATTGAAATCAAGGCCAGCTGTTTTAATGCTGCTTCTAGAGCTATACCTTTATCAGCATTTTGATATACTAAAATAGCTTCGTTAATATCATCATTAAGCTCGTGAAGGTATCCCTGAGCCAAATGCTTCATAGGGATAGCTCTTGGATCACTATGTTTTTCTAAACTGGTAATCATTCTTTCCAGACCAGCCTTATCTTCACGGACATAGTAATCATATGCTTTTGCTTCGCCTCCACTGAGATCGGCTAACTGTTTTATTCGATTAAATTGTTCGCTTTTTTCGAATGAGCCAGTAATTATTTCTTCAAATTCATGAATATAGGAATCTATAGTGTGTTTTTGTGCAGTATTTAGATTGTCATATATTTCAGGACTATTATTTTTTAATATTACCGCGCGACCTAACGAATTATCTTTTTTCCAAAACTCTAGCAATTCATCAATATGTTCCTCTAACGATAGCTCCTTAATTCTTTTTTCAGTTCTTAGAGTGGCTTGTTTTAAACTTTTATTTAATTCAACTGAGCCAGTTTTATAGGCTTCATAATATAGATCTCCCCATTCTTTAACCTCACTATTATTCATGTCTTTATCATATGCTGGTTTAAAAAATTTTAAAAAAGACTGTATTCCAAATGAACGACAGACTGGACTCAAGGCAAAAAATTGCTTATCAAGTCGTTTTTCCAACTTATCCATTTTTATTTTAAATTTAAAATTTTTCTCGGGTTGATTATCCTTGAATAAGTTTTCGTTGTACTTTAAGCCTTTTTCAGTCAGAGATATTATTTTTTTTAATTCTTTTTGTTGTTCTTTTATTGCTTTAAGAATAGTTTCATAGTGTTCTTTTTTTGCAGTAATTAAATCTTTAGGCAAGCATTTTTTGATAATCTCTTTAACATTGCCTGCTTCACCAGACAAGTGTAATTCATCGATAGGAATATATTTAACACCTTCAATTTTTGCTGAATTAGGTGAAGGATTAATAAACTCACAATTGTTGTTTAAAGCTTGCTCTGCTTGAGCTCTTAAGGTACTAATGGCGTTAAAAAACGAATTTTCCGTTTCGGCTTGTTGACCGCTATTAGTGGTAACTAATTGACCGACATAACTGCTCATTGGTCCTATGGTATGTTCAATGCTACTAGATGCATGACTATATCCTTCGGGGCTGAAACATAGATCTACACCAACCAAAATGATCTTTTTTATTCCCATAAATATGGCTGCATGTAAAGCTACATTTGTTACTGTTGGTCCCGGAGCATCAATAAAAGGTGGTTGATTTTTTGAAAACCAAGGATATCTTGGACCTACATAAAAGTTTAGGCCTTGCCATTGATTTAAAAGTTTGGGAATAATGTGATATTGATTTATTAAGGTGCTTTTGCCCGAGTATTGTAGCATTTCTTTACTTACGTCAAAGCTGACTTCATTGGGATCAATTGAAACAAAGAAGTCTGGTACTATCGAAGTAGAGAGTAGACGTTTTGCAATTCTTGAAACGGCAAAAACAATAAATTTTTCTCTGTTTTTTTCAATCCAGTCAATATACATATCAAGAGAAGGGCCTCCTGCCAACATTACTGCTGTTTTTCCTTCAAATATATTTTCCAATATTGATACTGAAAACTGATTTTCATTCATATTATCAATCTGGGTTTGAATAAAAATCTTACTACCTACTTTTCCTAAATATTGCCATTTTTTATCACTTACTTCTTGTTCAATTTGTTTCCATAACTGTTTGTATTGATTTATATAGTTGTCTTTTACAGCATAAGATTGAACCACTATGACACGATTAATAAAAAGGTAGTCAGCCAGATCATATTGTTCGGCAACACTTACCCAATGTTCATGGTCAGTTAAATAAGTTCTAGATTTTTTCGGGGGTGAAAATTCTAAAAGAATTTTTTCAATGACTTCAGGAAATTCAATAAATAGATAGGTGGAACCCTTGGGAGGGGGATTTTTATAAAGGTATTCAATTAGGAGGCCGGAATCCGTGCCGACTACAATATAAAGAGTGTTTTCTTCTTTAAATTGAAATTTATATGTTTGTTGATAAATTACTTCTGAATCTATGTTTTCAAAAGTGCTTCGATTGACGGCATACAAATATTTTTCACCGTGTGCATTTTGTCGAATTCCCTGTGCAAGCTGTGTCGTATCAATTTGAAACACCTTTTTATCCCCTGAAAATCAAATTTTAATTAATTATTGAATCATGCATTAGTTGTACCAGCTTTTCAAAGCTTATTAACAAAATAGTTTGATTTTTTGCTAAAGGAAAAATTTCTTCTTCCGAAACAGTTTGTAAGAGCGGTAAATATTCCACTTGATATTAATTTAGTAATGATAGCGAATATATCTGCATGAAAAAAACAAGTTAGAAAATCTTTTATTTTAACTAATTGTATCTTTACGAGAATTTATTATGTCACAAGTAATTAATTCTAATATATCATCATTATTTGCACAAAAAGTTCTAAATCGGACTTCGATGAATATAGATACTGCTTTAGAGCGATTATCTTCAGGATTAAGGATTAATAGTGCAAAGGATGATGGGGCTGGAATTGCAATAGCATCACGTTTTACTTCACAAGTAAGAGGTTATAATCAAGGGACTAGAAATGCTGCCGATGCAATCTCTTTATCTCAAACCGCTGAAGGAGCTTTGGCTGAGATTAGCAATAATTTACAACGAATTCGTGAATTAGCAGTTCAGTCTGCAAATAGCACAAATTCTTCGACGGATAGAAATGCCTTACAAGCGGAAGTAGTGCAATTGCAATCGGAAATTTTCCGTGTTGCTCAAACGGAGTTCAATGGTAAACAAATTCTTGAAAATGATGCAGGAACTTTTTCATTTCAGGTAGGTGCTGATGCTGTAGCCACGGCAAATAATATTAACGTGGCAACTTCAAGAATTACCAATATGTCGGGATATAGCGCTATAAATGCAATTCAAATAGATGAAATAGGTTCGGCACTAAATATGATTAGTGCCGCAAATGTGATGCTCAAATCTGTCAATACAATGCGTGCTAATTTGGGGGCAGTCCAAAATCGATTCGAATCAGTTATCAGAAATGGTCAAAATGCGGCTGAAAATTTGTCAGCCTCAAAATCAAGAATAGAAGATGCTGATTTTGCATCCGAAACAGCTGGTTTAACGAAATATCAGATACTCCAACAAGCTGGAGTATCTGTACTGTCACAGGCTAACTCTATGCCTCAGACGGTACTAGGTTTATTAGGTTAATAAAAAAAATGTAAAAAATGTAAAAAAAATTTTTTCATGGACGCTAATATAATTGGAAGCGGTGAATATTCCATAGCCTTATAAGGTTGAAGAGAGTATATCCGCACAGTAAAAACGTCAGAACAAAAAATTGATTCCTTGCGAAATCCAATTAAGGCTGTTCTGCACCCTAAAGAAAAGTTTTAGGGGTAATCAGGAGTTATTAAAATGCCTCAAGTTATTAATACAAATATTTCGTCTTTAAATGCGCAACGCAATTTAAATCGGACCAATAGTGGATTAAATACAGCTTTACAAAGATTATCATCTGGTTTAAGAATCAATAGTGCCAAAGACGATGCCGCTGGTATTGCCATCGCATCCCGTTTTACTTCACAAATTCGTGGTTATAATCAAGGTACCAGAAATGCCGCGGATGCCATCTCCCTAACTCAAACTGCAGAGGGAGCACTAGATGAAATTACCAACAACTTACAACGAATTCGTGAATTAGCTGTTCAGTCAGCTAACGGTACTAATACTTCGACCGACCGTAATGCACTTCAAACAGAAGTTAGTCAATTACAGCAAGAAATCCAGCGCGTTGCATTAACTGAATTTAATGGTAAACAAGTGATTGGGGCTAATGCTGGTGCGTATAGTTTCCAAGTGGGACCGGATGCCGGGGCTGGTGCTAACAATATAACTATTACTACCACATCTGTTATGGCCACTACAACAGCTGGGTTCTCAGCTGCCAGTGGTCTAACTATTAATACCGTAGGCTCGGCACTACAGATGGTTTCCTCTGCAGATCAAATGTTACAAGAAGTCAATACCATGCGAGCTAATCTTGGCGCGGTCCAAAATCGTTTTGAATCAGTTATTCGTAATGGACAAAATGCTGCGGAGAACTTATCTGCATCACGTTCACGGATTGAAGATGCTGATTTTGCAATGGAAACTGCAGCATTAACTAAGTTCCAGATATTACAACAGGCCGGTACTTCAGTGTTATCACAGGCCAACTCGTTACCACAAAGTGTATTAGGTCTATTGGGCTAATTATACAGGTAAGCAAAAATAAGCAGTAAATATTTGTTTTCAATTCGGTTAACAAGTATATCTGCATAAACTACCCCTTCACAGCATGATATGAGGGGGGCAGCCTTAAAAAATCTTTTTTTTAGGCGAAATTGGGAGAAAGAAATGCCTCAAGTCATTAACACCAATGTTTCGTCATTGACGGCCCAACGTAATCTAAACAGAACCAATAGTGGTCTTAATACAGCATTACAAAGATTATCTTCTGGTTTGAGAATAAATAGTGCCAAAGATGATGCTGCCGGTATAGCAATCGCATCACGATTCACGTCTCAGGTTCGAGGTTACAATCAAGGTGCTCGAAATGCTGCAGATGCTATTTCAATGACGCAAACTGCCGAAGGCGCTCTTGATGAAATTACTAATAATCTTCAAAGAATTCGAGAATTAGCGGTTCAATCAGCTAATGCAACAAATACTTCAACGGATAGAAATGCGCTTCAAGCAGAAGTGAGTCAGCTGCAAGCTGAAATCAAACGAGTCACCTTAACTGAATTTAATGGTAAAGAAGTATTGGGAACAAATGCTGGTGCATTTAGTTTCCAAGTTGGCCCTGATGCAGGTGGTGGAGCAAATAATATTACCGTTGCCACTTCTAAAGTTAGTACTCAAACCGGCTATAGTGCTGTCAGTGGTATTACCGTCAATGAAGCCGGTTCTGCTTTAAATATGGTAAGTGCTGCAGATTCTATGTTGCAATCAATTAATACAATGAGGGCTAATTTAGGTGCGGTACAGAACCGTTTTGAGTCAGTTATAAGAAATGCTCAAAATGCTTCAGAAAATTTATCTGCTTCTCGCTCACGGATTGAAGATGCTGATTTTGCCCAAGAAACAGCTTCATTAACAAAATTCCAGATTTTACAACAAGCTGGAACTTCCGTTTTATCACAGGCAAACTCTTTACCTCAAAGTGTTTTAGGGTTGTTAGGGTAGATAGGAATCTATCTAGAATAAAAAATTATTAGGAGGACAAAATATGTGATGTGATTAGTATTTAATAAAAAACTGAAGGATTGTAAATAAATCGTTCGATTGATCGTGTTGAATAGACTATGAATTGATATTTTGTATCGACGTAGGTTATTTTGTTTTCAGTTTTCTACATTATAGTGAAATTCACATGGGTCAATTTCGGGCGCGGTGAATATTCCGACTTTTAACTAATGGAGAGTATATCCGCGCGAAAGTCTCTCTCTTTTAAATAGATTCTATGGAGGTTTTTAAAAGAGATTACCAGGAGAGTGATTATGGCTCAGGTAATTAATACAAATGTCGCTTCGTTAACAGCGCAGCGAAATTTAAATCGGACCAATTCAGGTTTGAATACTGCATTACAACGCTTGTCTTCGGGGTCTAGAATCAATAGTGCTAAAGATGATGCGGCTGGTATAGCAATAGCTTCCAGATTTTCATCACAAATTCGTGGTTATAATCAGGGAACGCGAAATGCAGCTGATGCAATTTCATTAGCGCAAACCGCCGAAGGAGCATTGTCTGAAATTTCGAACAATCTGCAACGTATTCGTGAATTAGCTGTTCAATCATCTAATGCCACTAATACATCTACGGATAGAAACGCACTTCAAGCTGAAGTGAGTCAATTGCAGACCGAAATTCAGCGTGTTGCATTAACCGAATTTAATGGTAAACAAATATTGGCTGCTAACGCAACCAATTATTCCTTCCAAGTAGGAGCAGATGCGGGAGGTGGTGCTAACAATATAACAGTTACTACTACATCTGTAATGGCTACTACAACTACAGGATACTCGGCAGCGAGTGGTTTAACCGTTAATAACGCTGCATCAGCACTTAATATGATTAGTGTGGCTGATGCGATGATACAGTCAATAAATACTATGAGAGCAAATCTGGGAGCGGTTCAAAATCGTTTTGAATCAGTAATCAGAAATGGGCAGAATACCGTTGAAAACTTATCTGCCTCGCGATCTAGGATAGAAGACGCCGACTTTGCACAAGAAACTGCAAAATTAACTAAGTTTCAGATTCTTCAGCAAGCGGGTGTATCGGTTCTTTCGCAAGCAAATGCATTACCTCAAAGTGTATTGGGATTACTATAATAATCAACATTACAATATTAACGTCTGGCTTTTTTTGAATTTTACCTAAAGTCTGGAAAAAGTCGGACGCTACTATTGGTAAGAGTGGTGAATATTCCAGATTTTGTCAACAAACAGAGAGTATATCCACATTAAACTAAACGCACCTATTCACAATAATTTTTAAATGAATTGTAAATAGATAAGCTTCTTAGGAGAATTGATCATGGCTCAAGTGATTAATACAAATATTGCATCCTTAAATGCACAAAGAAATTTAAATCGTACTAATAACGGCTTAAATACAGCATTACAAAGATTATCATCAGGTTCTCGAATTAATAGCGCTAAAGACGATGCTGCTGGTATTGCTATTGCCTCACGTTTTACATCTCAAATTCGAGGTTACAATCAAGGTACCCGAAATGCTGCAGATGCTATTTCTATGACCCAAACAGCAGAAGGCGCATTGGATGAAATATCAAACAACTTACAAAGAATTCGAGAATTAGCAGTTCAATCCGCCAATGCAACAAATACCAGTACCGATCGTTTAGCACTTCAAACAGAAGTATCACAATTAGGTCAGGAAATTAGTCGAGTTGCTCTAACAGAATTTAATGGCAAAAGAATGTTAGATACTAGTGCAGGGGCCTTTTCATTTCAAGTCGGACCAGATGCGGGAGCGGGTGCAAATAACATTATTGTAAGTACTACTTCAGTTGGTGGTTATACCAGTTATACTGCAGTTGTAGGTGCTAATGCCGCTGGTGTATCTACGGTAGCTCATGCACTAAGTACTATAAATGCTGTTGATAGTATGTTAACAAGTTTAAATACTGCTCGTGCAAATTTAGGCGCGGTTCAAAATCGTTTTGAATCAGTGATTAGAAATGGTCAAAATGCTGCAGAGAATTTATCTGCTTCTCGCTCACGGATTGAAGATGCTGATTTTGCCCAAGAAACTGCCGCCTTAACTAAGTTCCAAATATTACAACAAGCAGGTGTGTCCGTATTATCACAGGCTAACTCGTTACCACAAAGTGTATTGGGATTATTAGGGTAAATTAAGTGAAACGATTTTTTTTAAAAAAAGTTCAATTATTTTCTAAAGGTTTTATAAAATTGGACGATAGTAAAATTAGGAGCGGTGAATATTCCGGAAGGATAAGTTTATGTCCGAGAGTATATCCGCATGGTAAGAACCTTATATATATGTGAAACCGATATATAAGCGTGATCAGGAGGGTTAACAATGCCTCAGGTTATTAATACAAATATTTCTTCAATGACAGCGCAACGAAATTTAAATCGCACTAATAGTGGTTTAAATACAGCTTTGCAACGGTTGTCTTCTGGTTCTAGGATTAATAGTGCCAAAGATGATGCTGCGGGAATAGCAATAGCATCACGCTTTACTTCACAAATTCGAGGTTATAACCAGGGTACTAGGAATGCGGCTGATGCAATATCGTTAGCACAGACAGCTGAAGGTGCGCTTGATGAAATTACTAATAATTTACAAAGAATTCGTGAATTAGCTGTTCAATCAGCCAATGCTACTAATACATCAACAGATAGAAATGCACTTCAGGCTGAAGTAAGTCAGCTACAAGAAGAAATACAACGTGTAGCGTTGACTGAATTTAATGGTAAACAAGTGCTTGGTACTAACGCTGGAGCATTTAGTTTCCAAGTTGGACCAAACGCAGGTGCTGGTGCTAACAATATTAAAGTATCTACTGAACAGGTAATGGCTACCACAACATCAGGCTTTTCAGCTGCCAGTGGATTGACAGTTAATAATGTGACTTCCGCTCTAGCAATGGTGTCATCAGCAGATATTATGTTGCAATCTGTAAATACTATGAGGGCAAATTTGGGGGCAGTACAAAACCGTTTTGAATCAGTTATACGGAACGGGCAGAATGCTTCAGAAAATTTGTCAGCTTCACGTTCAAGAATTGAAGATGCTGATTTTGCCCAAGAAACAGCGTCGTTAACTAAGTTCCAAATATTACAGCAAGCAGGTGTGTCTGTATTATCACAGGCTAACTCATTGCCCCAAAGTGTATTAGGATTATTAGGATAATATTGGGTGGTAAATCAAATTAAGGAGCGGTAAATATTCCTCTAAGTTATCGTAGATGAGAGTATATTCGCAGCGAACCTTATATTTTGATTAAGATATAAGTGTTTTTTAGGAGGGTAAGACATGCCTCAAGTAATTAATACCAATGTAGCGTCATTAACGGCTCAACGAAATTTGAATCGTACTAATAATGGGCTAAATACGGCTTTACAAAGGCTATCATCAGGTTCTAGAATTAATAGTGCTAAAGATGATGCTGCCGGTATTGCCATTGCCTCACGTTTCACAGCGCAAATACGAGGGTATAATCAAGGTACTCGAAATGCAGCCGATGCTATATCGTTGACTCAAACAGCAGAAGGGGCCTTGGATGAAATATCGGGGAATTTGCAAAGGATTCGGGAACTAGCCGTCCAGTCAGCCAATGCTACGAATACGAGTACTGACCGACAGGCGTTACAGGCTGAGGTTTCTCAGCTGGCTCAAGAAATAACCCGTGTAGGGCAAACAGAATTTAACGGTAAGAGAGTACTCGATACCAGTGCTGGTGCATTTTCGTTCCAAGTTGGACCGGATGCCGGAGCAGGGGCAAACAATATAGTAGTTACAACAACTTCGGTTGGTGGCTATAGCGGACTTCGGTCAATCACTGGTGATGGAGCAACTGCTGTCGGTGTTAGTGCAGCATCAGCGGCATTGGCAACTATTAGTTTAGCAGATAAAGCTTTACAAGCATTGAATACAGCTAGGGCTAATTTAGGTGCTGTACAAAATCGATTCGAGTCAGTGATTCGTAATGGTCAAAATGCAGCAGAAAACCTATCAGCTTCCCGATCAAGAATTGAAGATGCTGATTTTGCGCAAGAAACTGCAGCTTTAACCAAGTTCCAGATCTTGCAGCAAGCAGGTACATCTGTGTTATCCCAAGCTAACTCATTGCCTCAAAGTGTGTTAGGATTATTAGGGTAAAGTAATATGAACTCCTGATAACTTGACGAAGGAATCAGGAGATTCTTAAGGAGGTCGAAATGACTATCAAAATAGATATGGGTCCAAGATTGCAGTCTGCAGGTGCAGTCAACGGATTCGTACGCGATATTGACCTGGCCAACAAAACTAAACTAGAGAATAATAGTAAAGTTTCTAAAAGTAATGCTCTGAATGAAAATGTTGATTCTGAAAAACCAAGTAGTGAAAAAGTTAACGATAAGCTTAATATTGAAAAATTAAATCAAGACAAAAGCACAGAGTTAGATAAGGAAAAACTTGATAGTGTCGTTACCAGCCTAAATTCATCAATACAAAGTGTACAAAGGGATTTAGAGTTCAGTGTTGATGAAAATTCCGGTCAAGTAGTGATTAATGTTAAGGATAAAGAAACAGACAAGGTTGTTAGACAAATTCCTTCAGAAGAAGCTTTAAAGTTGGCAGAGAATTTGCAAGAATTAGTTGATTCTCGTCGACAAAAAGATTCTGGCTCCGTAGAAGGCATATTTGTTAGAACTTCTGCATAACCGATACAGAAGTCGGCTGGAACTAATAATGATTTTGCAGGAGAACAACAATGGCAGGTATATCTCTAGGTGGTGTTAACTTAGACGTTAATGGGATCGTCTCTCAATTAATGGCGTTAGAGAGACGCCCCCTTGACAATTTAATCAAAAAAAATAACGATTATAAAAGTCAACTCAGTGAATTAGGCCGATTAAAGAGTGCCTTATCATCCTTCCAGTCCGCTATGTCAGGACTCAGTTCTCTTGATAAATTCGAGACATACAATGCGTCCACTTCAGAATCAGAAACAGCTCAAACTTTTACCGCTACTGTTGATAGTGATGCAACTTCAGGTATTTATTCAATAGATGTAGAAAATCTTGCTAGGGCAAATAAGTGGGGACAAGATACTGGCACTTATCCTAACGGTTTTGCTGACCAAGATACCACCACTTTTACTTCAACTGATTTAAATATTAGCGATGGGACTAATTCGTTTTCGAGCGATCTTGATATTAGTGGTATGACCCTCCTTGAAGTTAGGGACGCAATTAATGAAGCTGCAAGTACGGATGATGTTGGTGTGTCCGCTTCCATTATTACTGAAAGCAGTAGTAGCTATCGTTTAGTATTGACAGCTACTGATACAGGTTTAGATAACGATATTACAGTATCTGGCACTAATGCACTTTCTGAATTACAGTTATCAGAAACTCAAACCGCACTAGATGCAACAGTTCTGGTTGATGGATATACTGTTACGGGTTCATCAAATACTATAACAGATGCAATTTCAGGCGTGACTTTAAATTTAATTGAAGAAACGGGTGATACAGCTGCAACCCTGAGTGTTACCAAAGATACAGGTGCAGTAACTGATTCAATTAATGAAATGGTGAGTAGTTACAATGAGCTTATGGCTCAAATAAAGGTCTATAAAACAGGAGCTTTGGAAGGTGATAGTTCATTAAACTCCATTCAAAATATGATTCGTAATGAGTTAAATACCAGTGCCGGTTTAAGTAGTGCGTTTAACTATTTGTCTGAAATAGGGGTGACTACAAATGCAGATACAGGTGAACTTGAACTCGACACATCAGTACTAAATGATGCGATAGACGAAAATTACGAAGATATTTCCTTGCTTTTTGCCACCGAAGATACGGGTATTGCTTATCGTATGGAAGCTTTGGTTGATGGGATGCTCGATTACGATGGATTAATCAAGTCACGAGAAGATGGCATTAATTCGCGGATTGAGAGTAATGAAGACAGACAAGAAAGTTGGGAATTTCGTTTGGAAAAAATCGAAGCACGTTATTTAAAACAATTTAGTACTTTAGACTCCTTAATAGGTCAAATGAATTCAACAAGTAGCTCATTATCCCAATCTCTTAGCTCATTACCCGGATTTTCATCTGGAAATTAATCCAAAATAATGCTTAAATAGGTATAGGAAGCTCTCTTATGTTTAGGAATTTTGATATGGCAATGTTTGATGGAAAAAAATCAGCTTTAAATCAATACCAAAAAATTGGAAATCAAAGTACAGCTGCTTTTGCAAATCCCCATCGATTGATACAGATGTTAATGGAGGGTGCATTGGAAAAAATCTCCACTGCAAAGGGATTCTTAGCGCGTAATGATATCCAAAAAAAAGGTGAGTACATTGGTTGGGCAATATCCATTATCGAAGGATTAAGAGTTAGCCTGGATTTTGAACAAGGTGGTGAAATTGCACAAAATTTAAATGCTTTGTATGATTATATGGAACGTAGATTAGCACAGGCTAATGTTAAAAATTCAGTAGAAATGCTCGATGAAGTGCACCATCTGTTATCAGAAATTAAAGAAGGCTGGGACGCTATACCTCAAGAGATTATCCAACAACATGCTGCCCGCATAGCTAGTCGACCTAGCGACCAAATAGCATCTGAAAAAATCTAATCTTTATGGGACATCTTAAGCAAGATATGCAGTTGGTTGTGTCACTAACAGAAGACATGTTACAACACTCAATCAATCAAGAATGGGATTCCGTACAAGAAAAAGAAAATCAACGAAAAACATTAATCGATCAGATATTTGCCGATCAAGTTTCGGAACAAGATGGACAAGATATCGGTGAAAAAGTTGTCTATGTTCTTAAACTCAACGAAAAAATCACAGCTAATTTAGTTGCCGGTAAACAATCTTTAGGTTTAGAAATAAGCCAACTAAATCGTGCCAAAAAAGCTACACACGCATATTTAAAACATACCTAATAAACATTATAAAATCTTATATTTGACTTTAATAATTAATTTAAATTGTTAAGTGACATTTTTTTGACTTTTTCTGTCAATATGATAGTTTATAACATAACTTTTACATTGTTTTAGGGATAGCATGTCGAATCTTTCCATTTTGGTTGTAGATAATAATAAAAATAGAATTCAAGCCTTAACCATGCTCTTGGAATTTTTGGAGTTAACGGTAGATTCCAAAACGGATTTAACGGGTTTAAGTGAGGAGAGCGGTAAATACGACTTGCTGATATATGCTAATAAGGATAATAATCAAGTTAATCAAAACTTATTGAATATTAATCAAGCATGTCCGCAAATACCTTTTATTTTATTAGGAAATCTTGAAGAAATACCAATTGATTTTATTCGTCAACAATATCCCCTATGCCTTGGTGTATTAGAAGAACCCTTTAAAAAAGGTCCATTTCAAGATTTAATTCAGGATCTCCAAGAACAACCATCAGTAACTAATAAGACAGCAGAAACAAATGAAGAACAAAGTTTAACTGCTAGTAGCAATATACAAGATCACGATTACCTTGAAAGCACTTTAATTGGTATAAGTCCTGCTATGCAAATGGTAAGGAAATTAATTGCCCAAGTGGCAAAAACTAATGCCAATGTACTTATCTTAGGTGAATCTGGTACCGGAAAAGAAGTTGTTGCCAACTGCATTCATAAGCTTTCTTCCAGAAAAAATAATGCTTATGTACCGGTTAATTGCGGTGCTATTCCTGGTGATCTTTTAGAAAGTGAGTTATTTGGTCATGAGAAGGGGGCCTTCACCGGTGCAATCAGCGCTCGTAAGGGACGTTTTGAGTTAGCACAGTCAGGAACTTTGTTTCTTGATGAAATTGGTGATATGCCGTTACCGATGCAAGTAAAAATTTTACGTGTTCTACAAGAACGTGTTTTTGAACGTGTTGGCGGAAATAAAAGTATTAATGCTGATGTTAGGGTGTTAGCAGCAACGCATCGTAATCTGGAACAACAGGTGGAAGAAGGGAAGTTTCGCGAAGATCTGTTTTATCGATTAAATGTGTTTCCCATTGAAATTGCTCCCTTAAAAGAACGTGTAGAAGATATCCCCCTTCTAGTGGCTCTGTTAAATAAGCAAATGAAGGATGAAAAAGAGGTAGTTGTTAACGTATCTAAACAGGCAATGGCCTCTCTTTTTTTACATCCTTGGCAGGGAAATGTGCGCGAACTGGGTAATTTAATAGAACGCTTAGGAATTATGTTTCCAGACGAACAGGTTAGTTACGAACATTTACCGATAAAATATCAACATGATATTAGCAATTTCGATTTTGAACAATTAGCTAATTATGATGAAAATACCAATCTCTTAAACCATCAGCAAATTGAAAGTACTGAAAATGCACAAATTACTTCGGATGAAGAAGATATTGGTGAAAATGTAATAGAGGTAAAACAACAAGTAGATACTGCTGAGCAACCGCCAGTAGCAAATGTTCAAGAGGTTTTAGAAGATGAAGAATTTGATCTTAAAGCCCACCTTAGTAACCTCGAGCAGATGTTAATTGAAGAGGCATTGGATAAATCAAATGGGGTGGTAGCTCATGCTGCAAAACGTCTCAATATAAGGCGAACAACCCTGGTTGAAAAAATGCGAAAGTATGAAATTTCAGGTAAATAAAAATATCATTCAGGTATTGTCAAATTTATGACTTTTTTATAATTAAAAGATATCTATGTTATTAATAAAAAAAGAAAAATGAATTAATGGCTTAATCTTTGCAGCCAGGATAACAGAAATAGTATTAATTGGTTATCCAGGAGCAAAATAATGAATTTGGCCTTTCTTGAAAGCGAAACTCAATCTCCCTTATACGGCGAACACTATAGAGGCAAAAAGGAAACACCAGTTGGTTCTTACAGCCTAACAAAAATTGATTTAAATAATAGTCACAATTCGCTATCAGAAACCCGCCTAAAGACTTTGTTGAAAGCGCTTCCTGCTGGAGTAGTGGTATTGGATGGTGCCGGCAAGGTCAATGAATGTAATCCAGCAGCCATTCAATTATTGGGCGAACCCCTAAAGGGAGAAGTCTGGCTGGACGTTATAAAAAGGGCTTTTAATCCATTTATAGCTTCCGGACAAGATGTGGTGACATCCAAAGGACGTGTTGTGAGTATCTCAACCTGTCCATTAGGTGATGATCTTCCTGGACAAATAATCCTACTACAAGATGTTACTGATAATCGTAAACTGCAAGCACGCTTAGATCAACAGGAGCGTTTAGCAGCTATGGGTCAAATGGCTGCACAATTGGCTCATCAAATCAGAACACCAATCGCATCAGCCTTATTGTATGCCTCCCATTTAAAACGTAGTAATTTATCTGAAGAACATAGAGTTCGCTTTGCCGATAAAATTTTAAATCGTATTAAGAATTTAGAACATTTAATAAAAGATATGCTGCTGTTTTCTAAAAATGGATTGGAAAACAATAGTAGCTTATCTGTTAATGAACTCTTTAACGAATTGCAAAATAGCTTGTCTATTGAGCTCCAAACCAAAATTAATTTCAAAAATACCTTGTCCAGAGACAGATTTGTCTTTGGAAACCATAACCTATTGTTAAGCTCATTAATTAACCTTATTGAAAATGCCATTCAGGCAACAGAATCTAATGGCAAAGATAAACAAGAAGTTCTCTTTCAAATTAGTGAAGAAATGTCCGGAGCTATTGACTTTAGAATTGTTGATAACGGTATAGGTATTAAAAAAGAATACCTAGCGAAAGTTTTTGAACCTTTTTTTACAACTAAAAACGAAGGGACCGGATTAGGATTAGCAGTTGTGAAGGCAATTGCTCATGGACATAAAGGAGAACTTTGGATCGAGAAATCAGATTCAAATGGTTCAATCTTTGTTTTACGTTTGCCGGAACAAATTCGCCAAGTTATTCATAATAATAATATTACAGTTGAATCTAATATACAGGGAGAACAATAATGATTACTTCTAACCCTTCTAAAGTTATGGTTGTTGAAGATGATATGTCTTTACGAGAGGCTTTAAACGATACTTTAGAATTAGCAGGATATGATGTTGTTCAAGCTGATAATGGGAAAACCGCTATTGATTTAATTGAAAATGAGCATAAGGATTCAATTGATATGGTGATATCCGATGTTCAAATGCCGAAAATGAATGGTCATCAGCTTTTAAAACAGTTAAAACGATTATGTCCGGAGTTACCGGTACTGCTAATGACCGCATATGGGACTATTGATAAGGCTATTGAGGCTATGAAAGATGGGGCCACTGATTACTTGGTAAAACCTTTTGAACCCGAAGTATTAGTATCGGCTGTTAGTCAATATATTGGTGATTCGAATATGAGTTTTACCATGATTGCCGAAGATCCCTGTATGCAAGAATTAACGAGTTTGGCAAAACGGGTGGCAGATAGTGATGCTACCGTAATGATTACTGGTAGTAGTGGTACTGGCAAAGAGGTATTGGCGCGTTATATTCATGAGAATTCAAGTCGTGCAGAACAACCGTTTGTTGCCATTAATTGTGCTGCAATTCCAGAAAATATGCTCGAAGCAACTTTGTTTGGATATGAAAAGGGGGCCTTTACAGGAGCGTATAAGGCGTCAATGGGTAAATTTGAACAAGCACAAGGCGGCACTTTACTTTTAGATGAAATATCTGAAATGGATTTAGGTTTACAAGCCAAAATTTTACGGGTATTACAAGAAAAAGAAGTTGAACGTTTAGGTGGGCATGAATTAATCAAGTTAGATGTCAGAATCTTGGCAACCTCAAATCGAAACATGCATGAATATATCAGTGAAGGAAAATTTCGCGAGGACCTCTTTTATAGACTTAATGTATTTCCCATGAATTTACCCGACTTACAAGATAGAAAACAGGATATTATCCCATTAACTGAATACTTGATTGAAAAAAGTGCGCGCTCAAATGGTAAAGCGATTCCTGAATTAAACGAATCGGCAAAACGGAAATTATTACAACATATTTGGCCGGGTAATATACGGGAACTGGAAAACGTCGTTCAACGTGCGTTCATTTTACATATGGGAGAACAAATTAAAGAACAGGATATTGTCTATGAACAATGTAATTATCAGAATATAGATTCACTGCTAATAAAATCAAATTCTGAAGAAAATTTGACAGCCAATACGAAAAGTAAGGTGTCGAGTGTCAATTTTTCTGACACGAGTAATACAAATCTCAATCCAGGAGAAAGTCTTAATAAAGACTTAAAAAATCGAGAATATCAGCTCATTTTAGATATTTTAATGGGCACAATGGGAAACCGAAAAATGGCTGCAGAGCGCTTAGGGATTAGCCAAAGAACTTTACGATATAAGCTGGCGAAAATGCGGGAATTGGGTATAGAGATTCCAGGGGGATTTGCTAACAAAGTGGTTGGCGCGAATCCTGCTTAAAATAGAATATATCAACCAATTTTATAGATTAATACACTGTTCTATGTATTAATTTGGAGAAAAAAATGTCCAACACGATAAATTCAGCACAGTTAATGATGCAGATGGGACAAATGAAAGCTCTCGCTTCCTCACGTCCATCAGTAGAAAATAATTCTGTAGTCATGCAGCCCATTGGAAATGGGATTGTAAAGCCTATAAATGAGGCTCAAGAGCTAAATTTTACCGATTTATTAAGTAGTGCAATCAAACAGGTTAATGGCATACAACAAGAAGCAGGGCAATTGAAAAAAGATTTTGAAATGGGTAAGGAAGGAGTCGACCTGGTTCAAGTCATGGTTGCTTCGGAAAAATCCAGCGTTGCCTTTACCAGTTTGCTTGAAGTACGAAATAAACTGATGAAAGCCTATACCGAAGTAAAAAATATTCGAGTATAAAAATTTTTAATTGTTAATTTCTATTTAAACAGGATTAGGTCATGGCAGACAAAACTCCCAAAAAAAAATCAGACAATGCATTAGCAACTATTCAAGGAATTAGTGAGAAACCGGTTTTTAGGCAGGTTTCGTTAATGATTGGGATTGCCGCCAGTGTTGCTTTGGGTGCTGCCGTATTTATGTGGTCACAAAGCCCTAACTATACAGTATTGTTCAGCGATGTTCCTGCCAACCAATTGGAAGAGATCTCTAATGCTTTACAACAGCGTGGATTTGATTATCAAATCGATTCGCTAAATAGGAAGGTTTTTGTATCATCGGCAGATCTTAATAAAGCCCGAATCAGTTTATCTGCTCTAGGTTTAAATCAAAGTAAACCCCAAGGGTTTGATATTTTAAATCAGGAACAGGGGTTTGGTACTAGCCAGTTTATTCAGAACGCCCGCTATCATAAAGCCATGGAAGAAGAATTGGCCCGTTCTATTACATCCATGCAAAGTATCAAAAATGCCAGAGTTCATTTGGCTATTCCAAAACAAAGTGTATTTGTCAGAGAGCGCAAAAAGCCCAGTGCATCGGTTGTATTGGAATTATATGCCGGTCGAACTTTATCACAAGAGCAGGTTCAGGCCATCACCAATATGGTTTCCTCCAGTATTGAAGATATGAATCAGAATAGTGTTACTATCGTTGATCAATTAGGACGCTTATTGACAGATCCTGATAGTAATGTATTTGGACTCAATGATAAGCAAATAGAATACACACATAAAATTGAAGATATGTATAATCAGCGCGTTAAAAATATTTTAACGCCATTTTTAGGGGCAAATGGTTTTAGTGCACAAATCAAAGCCAATATCGACTTTAATCGTAAAGAGGTTACCTCTGAACAGTTTAATCCTGATTTGTCGGCGGTTAGAAGTAAACAGTTGTTGATCGAGCGTTCTTCAGGTGTAAATGATGCTGGTGTACCCGGTGCTTTATCAAATCAACCCCCAGGTGGCTCAGTTGTTCCTGAGCAAGTAGCTGCACAAGAAGGTGGAACAGCAGAGCAGGAAAAAGGTCCGTTTCGTTCTAGAGAGAGTTCCACGCAAAACTTTGAAGTGGATAAAAGTATTAGTCATACATCTTATTCCACCGGAACAGTGCAAAATATTTCTGTAGCGGTAGTGGTTGACGATAAAAGAAGTGTCGATGATAAAGGTAACGTTTCGACTAAAGAACGGACTGAAAAGGAAATTCAACGGATTACTGCTTTAGTTAAAGAGGCAGTAGGTTATAATATACAAAGAGGAGATACGGTTAATGTCGTAAATGCTGCTTTCGTTGCGCCTCTAGCTATGGAGCCATTACCTGAAATACCGCTTTGGGAACAAGATTGGTTCTGGAGTGTAGTCAAACAGGCATTGGCTGGTTTGGTGGTATTATATCTTATCTTTGGAGTAATACGTCCGGCATTCAAAAACCTTTCTAAACCGGCTAAAGAGTTGGTTGCTTTAGAAGGTGAAGAAGGGGCATTAGGTATTGCAGGTGCCGGTGCTGCTGGTGGAGTTGGAGGCGTAGCAGGTGCAGGTGGTGAAGCCGGGGCTTTATCGGGACCCAGCGCAGGCGTAGATGCTGATGGTAATGCTTTACCAGGCCCAGAGGATGAATATCAAAACGAATTGGACTTAGCCAGAAAGTTAGTTCTGGATGATCCAAAGGTTGCGGCACAAGTAATCAAGAATTGGATAAATGAATAATGGCCGACGAAAACGCCGAAAACAAATCAGTTGCTGCAAAAGCTTCAGAAGATATTCTGGGTTTGGAGCGTACTGCTATTTTTTTGATGTCCATCGGCGAAGCAGAAGCATCTGAAATTTTACGCCATATGGGACCTAAAGAGGTCCAAAGCATCGGTGAAACTATAGCGAGTTTATCCAATGTTGATAAAGATACCGCAGTTAATGTTCTACGTCAGTTCAATGAAAAAGTAGGTGGCCAAACAGCCCTTGGCATGGGGTCTGAAGACTATTTAAAAAATGTTTTAAATAAAGCGCTTGGAGCTGATAAAGCGGGTGGAGTCTTAGACCGAATTTTATTGGGAAAGCAATCAAAAGGTTTGGAAGCCTTAAAATGGATGGAACCACGGTCGGTAGCTGAAGTCATTCGTTTAGAACATCCGCAAATTATTGCCATCGTGCTTTCTTATTTGGAGTCTGATCAGGCCGCGGAAGTTTTAAGTCTTCTTCCTGAAAATACTCGAACCGATATTATGTTAAGGATAGCAAGTTTGGACGGTGTACAACCTGCTGCTTTATACGAGCTAGATGAAATTCTGGAAAAACAGTTCTCAGGAACAGATGGTGGTAGCGTACATACCTCGAATGTTGGTGGTATAAAAGTAGCCGCTGATATTTTAAACTTCCTTGGAGGTAATGTCGGTGCTGAAATAATGGAAGGAGTTAAGACAAACGATGAAGATTTGGGGCAAGAAATTGAAGATCAAATGTTTGTCTTTGATAATCTAGCCGATGTGGATAATCGTGGTATACAGGCGCTACTCCGTGAAGTGTCATCAGATGTATTAATTGTAGCCTTAAAAGGTGCCGATGATGCAGTCAAGGAAAAAATCCTTGGTAATATGTCTAGTCGAGCAGCGGAAATGTTACGGGACGATTTGGAAGCAAGTGCCCCGGTTAAACTGAGCGATGTCGAAGAAGCACAACGGGAAATTCTAAATATTGCGCGACGGATGGCAGAATCTGGTGATATCCAATTAGGCGGAGGTGGTGAGGAATATGTCTAAGGACTCCCTTAGCTCTTCACTTTCTTCATCGAGAATTATTCCCAAGGAGGAATCGTCAGATTTTAAAACTTGGGCCGTTCCGGAAGTCGTTTCAAAAGAAGATGAAGATTTAGCGGAATTGTCAAATTTCCCCATGTTAACCGCTGAACAGTTAGAGGAAATTCATCAGCAGGCGTATCAAGAAGGATATCAGGAAGGACAACAGAAAGGTTATGACGAAGGTTTTAAGCAAGGAAATGAAGCGGGTAAAACAGCGGGGCATAAGCAAGCTTTTGATGCTTCATTAGAAGAAATTCAACAGCAGGCCTTTCATTTTGATCAGATTTTCAAAAGTCTTGAAGAACCTTTTAGTCAAGTCAGTGAACAAGTCGAACATGAGATAGTAACGCTAGCGATAGCTATAGCCAAACAAATCGTATTGAAGGAAATTGAATCACAACCTGATGCCATAATACCTTTACTAAAAAAAACGCTACACTTACTCCCATCCTATGCTAAAGAAATTAAAATATTTCTACATCCAAGCGATTTAAAATTAATAAAAAATGCCTATGAATTAACGGAAGAACTAGATTTGGATAAATATCATTTATATGACGACATTAATCTGACTCGAGGTGGCTGTATCGTTGATACGGATATTTCGCATATTGACGCCAGTATCGACAAACGTATTGCCGAAATCGCTGCTAGTCTTATCCCTTCTGCTCCTGAAATAGCAGGCAAAAATACCGCAGAAAATCAACAAACGGAATCGGCTATAACCGAAGATAATGAGCTAGATCAGCTATCTGAAGATACTGCAGAAACTATCACTTCGACGGAAACTGAATCCGAAACAGTAAATAATAGTCTGTCTAACGATGAGTCAGAATTAAACAAGTCTATTGCAGAGCCACCGCAATAAATAAAATGGTGCTCTAATATGATTTTACCTTCCCTCTCCTTATCCGACAATCTTTCTAATCGTTTAAGGTTATGTCAAGACAAATTGGACTACGACCCAAGTAAGTTAGTCGTTGAAGGTAAACTGGTTCGGATGGTTGGATTAACCTTAGAAGCTATTGGTTGTGATGCAGCCGTGGGTTCACGGTGTCTGGTTGAGCAAGCTGATAAGACCTTTGTTGAAGCTGAAGTGGTAGGTTTTTCCAGTGAACGTATTTTTTTAATGCCAACCACCCATATACATGGAATCGTTCCTAATGCTCGCGTTATACCAACCGGTCAGGTTTATCGAGTTAAAGTTGGACCACAATTACTAGGACGCGTGTTAGATGGCACCGGTAAACCTTTAGATGGTAAGCAAGATATCGACAGTAATCTGACTATTCCTCTTTCCGGAAAACAGATTAACCCTCTTTTACGAGAACCCATTGATCATCCATTAGATGTTGGCATTCGTTCAATTAACTCGCTATTAACAGTAGGCCGAGGCCAGCGCATGGGATTGTTTGCTGGTAGTGGGGTGGGTAAAAGTGTTTTAATGGGAATGATGACAAAATATACAAATGCTGACGTTATTGTGGTCGGATTGATCGGTGAGCGTGGTCGTGAGGTTAAGGAATTTATTCAAAATATTTTAGGGCCGCAAGGTATGGCTCGCTCGGTTGTGGTAGCGGTGCCGGCAGATCAATCACCGGTGATGCGACTACATGGGGCGCAACTTGCTACTAGTATTGCTGAATATTTTCGGGATCAAGGTTTACATGTTTTATTACTAATGGATTCATTAACCCGTTATGCTCAAGCACAACGAGAAATTGCATTAGCTATTGGTGAACCGCCAGCTACAAAAGGATATCCTCCGTCAGTTTTTGCCAAACTACCGGCATTGGTAGAGAGAGCTGGAAATAGTGTTAAGGAAGGTGGTTCTATTACCGCTTTTTATACGGTATTGACTGAAGGTGACGATCAACAGGACCCCATTGCCGATGCTTCTCGTGCCATCCTTGATGGTCATGTGGTTTTATCTCGTCAATTGGCAGAGATGGGGCATTATCCTGCTATCGATATTGAAGCATCGATCAGTCGTGTAATGACAGAAATTACCGAAGAGGGTCATCAATATAATGCCCAACGATTTAAACAAATCTATTCCACTTACCAACAAAATAAGGATTTAATTAGCGTTGGAGCGTATAGTAAAGGATCTGATCCGTTAATCGATGAAGCAATAGAAATGCAACCAATACTTATGCAGTTTCTAATGCAACGAATTAATCAAGGAGTAGATTATGGAAGCAGTACTCATGATTTACAAACATTAATGGAACAACGCTCCATGGCACAAACTGTTATACCGGCTTCTGGGCAAGAAATAGTTAGTCCCGCTGTCGATTCCTATGTGGAAAGCCGTTAATCTATTTTTAAACGAAATAAATGTTTAACCTCCTTCTTAATTTAAAGCTGAAAAATGGCTAAAAAGAAATCACAACGCATCGAACCTGTCAATAAGTTGGCAGAAAAAAAGGAGCAGGAAGCTGCTGCAGAATTTGGTGCCTGTAATAGCCAGTTACAATCCATGCAAAATCAGCTACGGAAACTATATCAATATAGAGATGATTACAATCGTCAGTTTTCTCAATCGACTAATCAAGGTATGGGAAGCTCCAGGTTACAAGATTATTTGAGATTTATCAACAATATAAATCATAGTGTTGACAAAGTGCTTGAGCAAATTAATAAGAAAACGGAAGAATGTAAAAAGAAACGACTTTTTTGGTTAGAACAGCATCAGCAGGTTAAGAAATATGCTAAAGTCAAAGAGCATTATCTTGTGGAAGAATTAAAGGCTGAAAATAAAATAGAACAAAAACAAAGTGATGAATTTTCACAAGCTTTTTTTAATCGTCAAAAAAATCATTCCTAGCTGATAAACTAAATTATCAATAAATACAATCAGATAATTATAAAATCGACAAATATTATCAAAGTTTTTATAAAACATAATTATCTAGTTAATTATTATATTTCCTTCCTAAGAAACTGAAATAAAAGCTAAATATTTATTTAAATGAAGTTTTAATAAATTATTGGCATCCTCATTGCATATTCATAGTATACAAAAAAAGTGTTGACTACTATGAATACAACAAATATTTTAAATTTAACCTCGGAAAATAGTCCTAGAAGCCTTTCTAAAAATCAAGGTGAACTGGTTGATTCTGTTAATAAACAAGGGGATAGTACTGAATCCTCCATACAGACAGAGGAATCAAAACAAACATCTGATTTTGGCAAGACTCTAAAAGAATCTTTATCTTCAGGTCAAAAATCTGACTCTAGCGCAGAAAATGAGCAAGGGAAGATAAGTGAACAAGCTTTGCCAGAAGACGGCAAAATTTTGCCCTTAGAGAAAGGTACGGAATTAATTGTTGATTCCGGGACAGATAAGTTTAGTGACGAATTAAATGTTAAACCACAATTAAATAATTCAAGTCCGGAAAACAATCTTGAACAAGTAGAAATAGAAAATGGAACTAATAGTCCATCTTCAGATACGGTGTCAACGATTTCCAGTCAAAACGATCAAATAAAAGAATCAAATACTCAGCCTGTTTTAGTCGCTGATTCTGAGAAAATTGAATCAAAACATAGTTTAGTCGAGGTAGGGCCTTTACGGGTTGATAGTACAACTGAACTAGAAAAAAATAAAAATGAGATATCTAGTACTCTTAGTGAAAATATTCTTAATTCGAATAATGAATTACAGGAAAGCGGCACAAATGATCCTTTCGCTCAATTAAATTTTATTGAGCAATCAAAAAATACCAATACTGTTGTCGGAGTCGATCCTAAGACTGTTCAGGATTCGTTTCAGAATATAAATCGGGATGCGAGTAGTTTTAACAAAATAACTAACACGATCGAAACACAATCTAATTCCGATAGTTTATCAGCATTAAAAAATTCAGAATCGAAAACGGATTCCTTGTTTTCGGGATCATTGACGGATCAAAATGGTACACAGCAAGGATTTTCGCAGAATAATAATGGTCAAGCCAATATTAATTGGATAGCGGCCAATTCCAATGTTCAAACTACAGTCGAAACTCAAACCAAATTGATTGATACAGAAACTCTGTTGATTGAAGAAAAAGTCGATACCAGCAGGATTGTAAAAAGTAGTTCAGAAATTACCAAAACCACAGTATCAACAGAAACTATAACTAGAATATCTGAATATACTGTTAAAACACCAGTGCTTAATAACGGTTGGAATGCAGAAGTTAATAATCACATCTCTTATGTCGCTAAAAACGGCGGTGGAATAGCAAAAATTAAATTAAATCCGGCCCACTTAGGCCCGGTGGAAGCAAGTATTAAAATCGCTAGCGATGGAGTAACTGTTCAGATTAATGCCAATCACGTTACAACACGTGATGCTCTGGATTTAGGAGTTGCTCGCTTAAAAGAGATGTTACAAGAACAGGGCTTTACACAAGTAGATGTAAATGTCTCTGATCAAGGATTATCTAAAGGAAATAGAGAATCTACTACGGAGGTTGCAGACGCAACCGACCAGTCTATGGAAGGGGATCTAGAAGGGGTAGATGAGGAAGTCCATGAATCTACGTCTACCAAATCGACGATAAATGGTGTAGTAGATTATTACGCCTAAACCAGGAGAGGAAAAATGCCTCAAATTATTAATACAAATATATATTCACTAAACGCTCAGCGAAACTTAGATAAATCTTCGTTACAGCTATCAACAGCATTACAACGTTTATCATCCGGGTTACGCATTAATAGTGCAAAGGATGATGCTGCCGGGTTAGCCATTGCGTCGCGTTTTACTTCGCAAATCAAAGGCTATAATCAAGGTGTACGAAATGCTGCGGATGCTATTTCATTAGCTCAAACTGCAGAAGGTGCATATGACGAAATAACTAATAACTTACAACGGATTCGTGAATTAGCAATTCAGTCTGCAAATGCTACTAATAGTTCTAAAGATAGAAATGCTCTACACAATGAAGTTTCTCAATTACAAGCTGAAATTAAGCGGGTAGCAGAAACTCAGTTCAACGGTGTAAAATTGTTGGGGTCAGGAGCAGGTTCATTTTTCTTCCAAGTAGGACCAAATGCAGCAAGTGCCGACAATGGAATTACAGTTACAACTACTAGGTTAGTTTCTACTGCTACAGCAGGAATTTCAGCTATTAGTGGGGGGACAGTCAACACTGTGTCAGCTGCTTTGAATATGATATCAAAAGTGGATTTGGTTCTTATTCAAGTAAATAAACAAAGAGCTAATTTAGGTGCTGTACAGAACCGCTTTGATTCCATAATGCGAAATGGCCAAAATATTGCTGAACAACTATCTGCATCACGTTCTAGAATCGCAGATGCTGATTTTGCCAAAGAAACTGCAGCATTAACCAAAGCTCAGATATTACAGCAAGCGGGTACAACTGTTCTAGCTCAAGCTAATTCAGTACCTCAAAATGTATTATCCTTATTACAAGGTTAATAATGGGGCTGTAAATTGACTTTTAATAGGCTTTGACTATAGGTTTAGTATTTAAAAACTTTAACAAATTATTTATGCTAAAGTTTTATTCGCAGCTGCCGAAAGATTTATCGTAACAGTGATAAATACAAAAGCGGTTACTACCTAAAAAAGGAATGAAATATGTCAATTAGTAAAAAAAATATGGATGAGGGAGCAAGGCAGTTTTTAGCTGTAGCATCAGTACAAGCTGAATTGTTCGCCGTAAAACATATTTCGAAGCGAATTTCCTTGAGTGCAAAAAATGCCAAAGCTATCGCAGCTAGAGCTGGAAGTCAGGCCTTGGGTTTTCACCCAATCACCGATTTTATCGATGATGTGGCCAGTAATATCACGCAGTTGGTTGAAAAGATAAATGTTGATGCCTTACGTTTATCCAGTTTGGCTATTTCCAATCGAAATAGACATAAAACTTTACAGAGAATTATTGTTTCTCAAGGTAATTTAGGAAAACGTTCTGAATCCAGTGGTTTAAATAGCAGCATTAAAAGTCTTGACCGCACTAAGGATCAGTTTTTAATTGAATATCAGCGCAAGAGCAGCGACCTGCTAGAGCTTTTGGCTGAAATCAGAACTCAGTTGCAAGCGGCCGAGATGATCTGTACAACATCACGTACGGAAGCAACCAGAGCAGGGGATTTTCAATCCAATCTGGAAGTTGTTGCTGATGAAGTATCCAATGCAGTCGTGCAGATTAAGGAAATTTTGCAAAGTAGTAAGCTGCATTTATCACAAGTATTGATTAGACGATAATTAATAGGGCCAAGACAACATGAAAACACAAAAAATATATGATGAAGATTATCAATGGATCGTAATGGGACGTGATCCGGATAAGCCTGAAAAGATTATTGATACCAATCAATATATCGTTAAAGATGGAAAAAGAACTATATTGCTCGATCCAGGCGGTATTGAAATCTTCTCGTCAGTATTGGCTGCTACCTTAAGTGAAACCAATCTCGAATGTATTACCGATCTGTTTGCTTCGCATCAAGATCCGGATATTATTTCCTCATTAGGGCTATGGAATGAAATATTACCGGATATAAATCTACATGCACCTGCCATTTGGGAAGGTTTTATTCGACATTTTAGTGGCGGTGACGTTAATTATATCCCCATTGATGATAAAGGCGGGACTGTTCGTTTGGAGACTGCAGAATTACAATTTATACCTGCTCATTATTTACATGCATCGGCAAACTTTCATGTTTACGATTCTCAAGCAAAAATTTTAATGAGCGGTGATGTTGGTGCAGCATTGGAATCACCTGGTTCTCCTATGTATGTAGACAACTTCAATGAACATAAGGAATACATGCATTTTTTCCACAAACGCTGGATGCCTTCTAACGATGCTAAAATGGATTGGATTCGCCGGGTCCGTGAGCTGGAAATTGAAATTATGGCACCACAACATGGACGCCTTTTTAAAGGAGATGACGTTAAACGTTTCTTAGACTGGTTTGAAGCGCTTGATGTCGGAGTGGCTATTCATGGTTAAAGCCTGCTCCTGAAAAATATATATTTGTATTAAAAAAAAGCAGAGCTTAGACTCTGCTTTTTTTATGGCTGTTTGCTTGACAAGTTGAATGATAATCCATACCCTTGGTCGCTCCTATTGTCATTCTAAATGATCCCCTTAAATTCAATGAATTACATCCTTCAGTATTTTAATCCTCGATTAAGGACCATCTTTTTATTAGGATTTGCCTCCGGATTACCTCTTGCTTTGTCAGGAAGCACTTTACAAGCTTGGTATACTGATAGTGGTGTCGGTATTACAACGATTGGTTTTTTAAGTTTGGTCGGTATTCCCTATGTGTTTAAATTTTTATGGGCTCCAGTCCTAGATAAATTTATACCAATAAAATCTTTAGGGATACGAAGAGGATGGATCTTTATAGCACAGCTATTCATCGTCTTGGTATTGTTAGTAATGGCTATTCAATCACCTCGGGACACACCACTATTATTAGGGGTACTGGCTTTGAGCTTGGCTTTTTTTTCCGCCAGTCAAGATATTGCCTTTGATGCCTATCGTACCGATTTAATGAAACCCCAAGAAAGGGGATTAGGCGCAGCCTTCTCCGTCACTGGTTATCGCATAGCCATGTTAGTATCCGGCGGAATTGTTTGGATAATTGCAGACTATATTTCTTGGCAAATCAGTTTTATATCTATGGCCATTTTAATGTTGTTTTCTATGCTAATAAGTTTTAGAGCCCCTCAACCACTATATCTAAATCAAAAATCATTAACATTACGGCAAGCGGTTACAGAACCTTTTAAGGAGTTTGTAAAACGCAATAAACAAAACGGCATATTAATATTAGTATTTATTGTTGTATACAAATTAGGTGATGCTTTTGCCGGAAATTTGAGCACGGCATTTTTACTCCGAGGTATAAATTTTTCTTTAACTGATATCGGTCTGGTTACGAAAACAATAGGTTTAGGGAGTACATTATTAGGAGTGTTTTTAGGAGGCGTTTTTCTTTATAAAAAAGGACTTTATCGGTCATTATTATGGTTTGGTATTTTACAGGCCATAACTAATCTTGGATTCGTCTTTTTATCTTTAGTAGGGAAAAACTATTTAGTAATGGTTTCAATAATCGCATTGGAAAATCTTGCTGGAGGGATGGGAACTGCTGCTTTTGTGGCATTTTTAATGGGACTTTGTGATCATCGTTATAGTGCTACACAATTTGCCTTATTTTCAGCTTTAGCTGCAGTAGGACGTGTATATGTCGGTCCTTTGGCCGGATATGGAGTGGAATGGTATGGTTGGACCAATTTTTTTGGAATTACCGTGTTAATGGCTATACCCGGTTTATTGATATTGTTATTTTTACGCCATGATCTTGAAATCATGGATACTCAAGTCCCAAACAATGAGTAAATTTTAGATTTATTAAGAACCTAATTCAACTTCGTCCCAACCTAAATAATTGTGTATTTCTAAAATGACTTTTTCCGTATAAGGTTGTAATTGCTTGCTATAAAGTATGTCACGATCAACACCTTCCATCCAGCCATATAAAGAAGCCAACAAATGTTCTTCTAATTTAATATTAAACTGTGCATCATGAATGATTTTCTGATATTCGCTATTAGTGGGTGAAATTCCAATTTGGTTAAATAGTTCTGACAATGCTTGCATGACCGGATAAATATTATCATCTAAATTGAAGTCAGCCGGAACATATTCGACCTGATTTTGTGAAACACGACTGAGCCAAATCCTAAAACTACAGGTTTGCAATGAGTGGTATAAAGGTTCTGCTGAAATTAGTATGATTATTAACTTATCAGGATTGGCTTGCAAACTATTACCGCTATATTCCCAGGTTTGATTAATAATAAAATGATACAAGCGAATGTGCTCGCGAAAATCTGCCAAATGTAATTGATCTAATATCAAAATGGTATCTTCTGCTTCGCTAAAAGCACAGGCTTCGCTCATTACATGATCAAAATCTGATACCGGATCCTCGCTAATACCGTCTTCATCGGTAACTTCAGGCAGTTTCACCTTACCTTCCATTCTACCCTGTTGAGAAAAGTCGTAGTAGAGCAAATGAGGAAACTCTAATGAACAGGCCAAGGCATTGGCAAATGCGGTTTTACGTCGTTGTTGTTCTCCTTCGATATGGAGGGTGCGGATGGTCCTTTTTATTTCGTTTGGCATGGATAGCAAACTATCTAAATGATATTGGTAATCATCATTGGACTCAAACCCAAATGAAGCCATTTTCTGTTGCAAAGGAGTCATATAAAATTTCTGGATCGGTATGTGGGTATTAAACAAATAGTTGTGTGACTATTCAGGTTAAATTTTTCTATTTAACTTAGATCAATTAATAATCAATTTGTTCACTATAAAATATGTCAAACCTAAAAAAACATATTAAAATTTCATAAAATTCATGACTTATTTTACCAGAAATCGGTACAATAGGCCCATTTTTGTTGACACTTAGCCTAACACAATTGGCTATTGAATATATCTTAATTAGTCATGAGTGAGTTATTTTACCGAATTTTTACTGAAAATATTCCATTATTAGATGTGCGAGCGCCGGTAGAGTTTCATGAAGGGGCTTTTCCAAATGCTGTTAATATCCCGCTGTTGGATGACGAGCAAAGACATAAAGTTGGTACTCAATATAAAAGGGAAGGCAAAGAAGCAGCAATTAAATTGGGTAATCGTTTGGTTAGTGGAGAAGTAAAAGAACAACGATTACAACAATGGCAGGATTTTATAAATAAATATCCTGATGCTCATCTTTATTGTTTTCGGGGCGGATTACGCTCTCGTACCACTCAGCAATGGCTGCAAGAAACAGGGTATGAAATACCTTTAGTTAATGGAGGCTATAAGGCTTTACGGAATTACTTAATCGAACAATTGAAAACCTTGATCGATAAAAAAGATTTTATCGTGCTAGGCGGGCAAACTGGAACTGGCAAAACACTATTACTAAACCAACTAAAAGCTTCTATCGATTTGGAAGGTTTGGCCAATCATAGAGGTTCAAGTTTTGGACGGATGGTTGATTCACAACCTAGCCAAATCGATTTTGAAAACGAGTTATCGATAAAGCTATTAGAGGCAAATAAAAATGGTTTCAATACCATTGTCTTAGAAGATGAGGCTTTTCTGATAGGTCGTATAGCATTACCCAATCAATTGCATGAAAAGATGAAAACAATGCCTTTGGTTTTACTCGAGGAATCTATCGAAAGCCGTATAGAGGTGATATTTAACGATTATATTATTTCAAATTACAGGTGTTTTAAAAAATGCTATGGAGAGCAGGGGGTAGAGCAATTTAATGAATATTTATATGGAAGCCTGGATCGAATAAAAAAAAGGTTAGGTGGTTTAAGACATAAAAAAATAAAAAACATCATGCAAACAGCCATCACACAGCAGCAGCAAAATAATGATAGTTCGATACATCGTGATTGGATAAAAGAATTGATGATTGATTATTACGATCCTATGTATCGTTATCAATTAGATAAAAAACAGCAACGTATCGTATATAGAGGGGAACGGGATGATGTTTTACAGTGGTTTGAAACATACTTAATTAGGAATAAGCAATGACAGCAATAAATGAATTTATGACCGCCCACCACAAACACTGTGATGAATTGTTCATCCAAGCCGAATCGGCTGTAGAAAAGGAACAATGGGAGGAAGCCGAGCAAAAATGGCATCTATTTAAAGAGGAATTAGAAAAACATTTTCAGCGTGAAGAAGGCGTGCTTTTCCCAGAATTCGAAAGTGTAACCGGAATGACTGCAGGTCCGACTCAAATGATGCGCATGGAACATCAACAAATGCGTGCCATTTTGATGGAGATGGATAATAACTGCCAAAGTCATGACAAGCTTGGATACCTTGGACTGTCGGAAACCTTAATGATCACCATGCAGCAGCATAATATGAAAGAAGAGCAAATACTTTACCCCATGACTGACAGCTCCATTTCAAATCCCGATGATATTATTAATGAGATGCAAAGTCAGGAATAGTAGTGCCACAACAGATTTATATTGATGTCAGCGAATTAGAGGCTCCTGAACCTTTTGAACAGATTATGCCTCTGGTTCGTTCATTGCAAATCAACCAGTATATAAAGGTTCTTCATCGTAAAGAACCGTTTCCACTGTATGAAATATTATTAGAGAATGGCTATAACTATAGAGCAATACCGGTAAATTCAGGTCAATATTGGATAGTTATCTGGATAAGTTCGGATAACAAAACTGCTGAGTTTTGCCAGAAAATGGATTTTAATCAATCGATTACCTTATAAAGGGAGATTATTAATATGAGGATGTCCGGCCTCTCTCTGGATAGCATGCCTCCGCTTTCTATACCCCTACGGTTTTTTCTTAGCGCCCCCTGGTTTGGAGTATTAGCATCTTTATTGGTTATGGTTGAACCTGATGCCATTCTTAATGGTCGCTGGAGCATTGAAATGCTGGCATTTACCCATCTTATCACTCTTGGCTTTATGATGATGATCATGACTGGAGCCTTATTTCAATTTATTCCGGTTATAACGGGGCATTCTATCCCAGGTACTCGAAAAATTTCTCCTATAATCCACATTACTTTAATTACTGGTACTTTGGTATTGGTTGCCGGGTTTCTCCATACACAGGCAATATTTTTCCAATTTGCAGTAATTTTTTTATTGATAGCCGTGGGTCTATTTGCCGTCGCGCTAACACGGCTATTATTATCTAATATTGTGGGAAAGGAAGCTATATTCGTATTACGTTTGGTCAATATTGCTTTGTTTATTACTTTGGGATTAGGTATATATATGGCGATTGCATATGCTTTACCTCATTTAGGTATCAATATGCGCCTATATACCGATTTACACATGGTTTGGGGGCTGTTGGGGTGGACTATTTTGTTAGTTATTGCAGTTAGTTCGCAAGTGATACCCATGTTTCATGTAACACCAGTATTTCCTGCCAACTATTTAAAATTTTTATCGGTATCAATAGTGATAATATTAATATTCGGTAGTTGGGACTATTTATCGCAGACTAACTCTATATTAGCAAACGTTTTTGAGATATTACTTAGTTTAGCAGTAATATTTTTTGCTCTGTTTACCTTAAGGATGATTAGTAAACGGAAACGAAAAGTAAAAGATATGACCATTAGATTTTGGAAGTTAGCCTTAGTAATGCCGTTATTGGCAGTATGCATTTATTGGCTAAACGGTATCCTGCTAATGATTCCCAACAATAAATACGAACTACTGCTGGGTTTATTGATTGTTTTTGGTTTTACAATTTCAAGTATATTGGGAATGAGTCAAAAAATTGTCTCATTTATTACCTATATTCATCTCCAACGTCTCAGTATGAAATATCCGATGGGAATGGAGTATCTACCCAATATGCAGATTTTAATTACTGTTAAGAGTCAGGAAATTCAGTTCTATATTCACATTACCGCACTAGTAACCATGGCGTCGGCAATTTTTTTCCCATTCTTGGCGATATTGGCAGGAGGAATTTTACTCCTCGACTTTGCTTGGCTCAACTATAGTTTGATTAAGTGCACTTTGATTTACAAAGAGGCTCGAAAGAAAATAACTGAAGCTAAATAATTACTCAGGGTAAGAGCCTAATTTAATTATTTTATCAATTTCAGCTAAAACTTCGGTAATTTTGTCTGAAAGCTGTCTATCCGCCATTGATAGTATTTCACCGTCAAGTTCTGCAACTTTTTCAGCAAGCGTTGGGGCACCTACGTAACGCATGGCGCCATTGATTTTATGAATGGTGTCTTGCAGTTGTTGTTTTTCAAAACGAGTTAGAGACGATTGAATGGAATTTTTGTAATCATCTAGTTGCTTCAGTAGGGTAGCTAAAAGATCATTGGCCAATTGTTTATTTCCGTTAACGGCTTTTAGCGCGCATTGAAAATCAAGAATAGATGATGACATAGTATTTTTAGTTAAAAAGGATTGAGGTTTTTACTCTTTGACATTATGTTTTTTAACTATACAATCTATACCCTTATCGTTCAACCAGGATTGGCTAAAATGTCGCAACAAAATAACACTAGCATCACCTATCCCACCATTGAAAGTTTTATCGGCAATACTCCGCTGGTTCGTTTACAACGCCTGGTAAAAAATTCCACTAATACTGTTTTGGTTAAATTGGAAGGTAATAATCCTGCCGGCTCGGTTAAAGATCGACCCGCTTTAAGTATGATTCAGTTAGCTGAAGAACGAGGTGAAATAAAACCGGGTGATACCTTAATTGAAGCAACCAGTGGTAATACCGGTATTGCCCTGGCTATGGCTGCCGCTATCAAGGGATATAAAATGATCTTGATTATGCCGAGCCATATGAGTGAGGAAAGACGAGGTGCTATGAAGGCCTATGGTGCACAAATCGTTTTAACTCCAGCTGAAGGGAGCATGGAAGCGGCAATCGATAAAGCCAGAGAAATGGAATCAAATGGAGAAGGAATTATCCTGGATCAGTTTTCTAACCAAGATAATCCTGTTGCTCACTATTGTGGTACTGGACCGGAAATATGGCGCGATACTAAGGGACAAATCACTCATTTTGTTAGCTCCATGGGAACCACAGGAACCATAATGGGATGTTCTCGGTTTTTAAAAGAAAAATCGCAAGCTATACAAATAGTTGGGGTACAGCCACAAGATGGCTCACAGATTCCCGGAATTCGACGTTGGCCGGAAGAGTATTTACCAAAAATCTATAATAGAGATAATATCGACCAAATAATGGATATTAGTCAAGATGATGCTGAAAATACAACTCGGCTCTTGGCGGCAAAGGAAGGAATTTTTGCCGGTATTTCGTCGGGCGGGGCAGTCGCAGCGGCGTTAAAATTATCTGAACAACTTGAAAATGCAACGATAGTAAGCATAATCTGTGATCGGGGAGATCGTTATCTGTCTACTGGTGTTTTCCCTGCTTAAGCCAGAAATAAAGGCCGGTAAATGCTGCTAATTTCCTCCATAATCTTGCTGATTATTCTATTTGCAAGAATTTTTGAAGAACTATTTAAGGTGCCGTATACCCTTACTATTATTGCGGCTGCTTATTCTTTAAACGCGCTGTATCCTGACCTTTTTTCAGTACTTTCGGCAAACTTCGATAACATTATTTTTTTAATGTTACCGTTAATTTTGTTACCGGACCTGTTTAATTTATCAATAAAAGAGATCCGTCGCCATCTCTGGGATTTTTCTTATCTCACCTTGTTTTCCGCCGTTGCCACTGTTGCTATCGGAGTATGGTTGAGTAATTGGTTGCTACCGGAATTTCAATTTACTTTCATTATGTTGGGAAGTTTATACGTGATTTTAATGGCAACAGATGCAGCAACCATATCCAGCACATTTGATCGATTCACATTACCTGATAAACTAAAAATATATGCCAAAGGGGAAAGCTTATTTAACAATATTCTAGCCCTAATACTTTTCTTTTTTATCGTAAAACCAATCCTGATTGGTAGCGATATCCATCTATTGCAATTTAACCAACATACCTTCGAAGTCATTACATTTTCTTTACTAACTGGTTTGGTTGTTGCTTTTTTTGGTTATCTTGGTCTTAAAATCATTAAACAACCCATTGAACAATTTATTATTCTCTATTTAGTCAGTATTATTTCATTTGTCGTTGCTGAATATTGGGAAATTATTGGTATTGTTTCTTTAATCACGGCAATTACCATGTTCAAGTTTTTTTGGGAATTAGAAAATAAAAGACTTCACAAGAGTATAAGAAATTCTGATTTTCAAGATGTAGCACAGTGTCGTAATAGTTATAGTTCTATGGTGACAAATCTTATTCAGCACCTACCCAGTGTCTCTAAAAGAGGAATCAGAGACTATGGCAAGGAAACCTATTATGTGAGTGTATTCGCCAATACCATCGTTTTTATTTGTATTGCCGACTTGGTTCCGGTTTCAACACTATTAAAATATTCACGTGAAATCATCATCGTTTTCTTACTAACCAGCTTGATCCGGTATTTTTTCATCCAAGCTTTTGTATTTAGCCATAAATTTCAAAAGTGTTGGGGTAATGTATTGACCTTAGCCGGAATGAAAGGGGGATTAACGATTATAATGGTTCATTCCCTACCGGAAAGTTTTGTTTACAAATCGATGTTTGAAGCTATAATCGTTGGAGTTGTTATATTATCGACTTTTATTTACAGCCTATTAAGTGTCTTTTATTTACAAATTTACCATTGTCAGTTTGAATCTGACATAAATCCTGATAATCAGCATAAGACAACTAAAAATATAGTAAAAACTTTGCAAGATATTGTAGCTAAAGATCCCATTTCAAAAGCATATAGTCGTTTGATGTTTGAAGAACTATTAGAAAAAGAAATTAATCGGGCACAGCGGCATAAATTAGTCTTGAGTTTAATTTATTTTGAACTCGACTTGGAAAAATACTCAAAAGAGAATATACAGAAAATAAACTCGCTGCTTGGCAATGCAGTATATGAGGAAATTCGTGATTACGATGTATTTGGAAAACTATCCGATACTAAATTTGCTATTGTTTGTTTTAATACCGGTGAGGACGAAGCGTTTTTAATGGCGCAACGAATAGTTAACAATACCTACAAGCAAGAAGGAATTGCTGAAAAACAAAAACAATTAAAAATAAAAAGGCAAATACTAAGTGCTACAGATGATTTTGATACAATTTTGCGAAAGGCAAAAGAACGCACGAGGTAAAGAAGTTTTTAAAAATAAATTTATCGTTGTTATTGCAGAATTTGCAATTAAGTTTTAATATTTTTACCATCCACCTAGAAAAAACTATAAATGCATAAAAAGTGTGGTAGCTCAGGGAGCAGCTTTATCTATGACAAATAAAAAAAACATCCTTATAGTTGATGACGAATTAATCAATCTTAATATCCTAAAAGAAATTCTTCGCAAAGAATATGAGATAAAAGTTTTTGAATCGGGTGATGAATGTTTAGCATATCTTAAAACTATACAAGATGCAGGACAGGATACAGAGCAAAACTTTCCGGATTTGATATTAATGGATGTTAAAATGCCTGGTACCAATGGTTTGGAGTGTTGTAAGCAGATAAAACAGAATTCGCTTAGTGCAGACATCCCGGTTGTTTTTCTTTCTGCACTTATTCAACCTGAAGACCGGATAGCCGGTTATGAAGCAGGGGGCGATGATTATATTCTTAAGCCTTTTGACGATGATGAATTAAAAATGAAATTAAGGTTGGTTTTGGAAAACCGGTCTAAATTTAAGAACAAAAGTAATGATTATCAGGAAGCATTGTCTACCGCTATGACGGCTATGACTAATGCAAGTGAAATAGGGATTATTTTACGATTTTTTCATGAAATTTTTTCAGCTACCGACATAGAATCGGTTACTCAGTCGCTATTATCTGTCGTAAATAGTTATGGTTTGCAGGCGACTTTAGCCATCAATATTGATTCTCCCGATGCTTTGGTTTATAGCTCAATCGGAGTGGTCAAACCATTAGAAGTGTCTCTAATTAAAGAATTAAGGGGAAGAGAACGAATTTTTCATTTTGGCAAGCGAACCTTAATTAGCATGGGTTGTGTGTCATTGCTGATATTAAATATGCCGACTGAAAATGAAGAGTTATATGGACGCTTAAAAGATCATCTTGCCATGATAACAGAAGGGCTTCAGTCACGTATAGATGCCATCTTTGTCGAGCAGGAGCGTAACAAACAAAGGGAAAATCTATTATCGTTAATTACCATGATCCAACAGATTATAGCTAGTATTGAAAAATCTCAGGAGGAACATCAACAGGAACATGCTGCTTTAATGAACGATTTGGTCGATAAAGTTGAAGGTTCTTTTGTTTACCTGGGATTAACCGATGAACAGGAAAAAACCTTTACTAGTTTAATCCGAGATACAGAAACAAAAGCTACGGTATTATTTGATAAAGGCTCTGAGTTACAGGAAAAGTTCAATAAAATAAAAATGATGCTTGAAATAGATTAGGCATTTATGGAAAAAGCCGGAATAAGGAAGGTAAACACTGCTCCTGGAGCGTTTTTGTTATTTTCTGCCCATATTTTTCCGCCATGAGCATGGATGATTTGTTTGCAGATTGCCAGGCCTAAACCGGTACTTCCTTTGCTGGTTCCTGCAGAAAATTTGTGACTTTGAGCAAACTTATCGAAAATATATTTTTGTTCTCCCTGTTCAATACCAGATCCTTCGTCGACAACACTGATCATTATATGGCTGTTTAAATTATCTTCATTATGATAGCCATAACGAATACAAATATTGCTATTAGGTGGTGAAAATTTTATTGCATTGGAGAGTAAATTAATAATCACCTGGGTGATTCGGTTCGGATCACAATCTAGGTTGATTACCGAATCCTGTCCATCCCTTTCAATGCTTAGTTTAATTTGCGATTCTTCCAACTTACCGGCAAGTTCTTTTTTACAAGATTTAAGTAGTGGTAGGATTTCGCTTTTAGATTTCTCCAGATCCATTTTCCCGGCTTCAAACTTTGATAAATCCAATAAGTCGTTCAATAAATGCAATAATCTTTCACCACTAATCTGAATATTATTTAAATAACGTCCCATTTTATCATGGCTAAGGGTTGAAATTCGGTCTTTACCAAGACGAGCATAAGAGAGAATTCCATGTAAAGGAGTCCTTAATTCATGCGACATATTGGTTAAAAATTCTGATTTAGCCTTGTTTGCAGATTCAGCCTGTTGCATTGAACGATGTAACAAGCGGTTTAGAAGTTGATAGTTGTTTTCCGTTTTAGATACTCGCGACGAAATTAAATATCCAACCAAAATAGCTAATAAAACAGCAAATAAAACAGCAATCATAATTGCAGTCATGGTCGTATTGTAAAGATGTTTGACCTCGCTGAGTTGTTGTTCTGATTTTATCTGTTGAACGTTGACCAGTTTATCTAATATTTGATGGACTTGGTCTTGATTGGGTAAAACCTGACTAAATAGAATATCAACTGCTATGGCTCTATCTCCATCGACGAAATTATCGGCAACTTGGCGTTGTGCAATTAATCTGATTTTTGAAATTTTTCCTTGTTGATCTAGTAAGTTATTTTCCATTTCTGACAATGGTAACGTTAATAATTCTATCCGAGCCTTAATAAATACTTCAGCTAACTCTCCCATACGTTGTCGATAGGCATCAAGTACAAAAACATCCTTACTATTAAGCATTTTTAACAATAAGATAGATCGGGAATTAATCACCTGATGCATTTGTTGAGTTAATTGAGTTTTATGATTACTTTCATGAATGATCGTTTCCATTTTCGTCGCTATAACTGAAAGTTGGGATAAACTTAGAATAACGATAGGAACCACTAACAAAAGAATCGATACCACTCCCCACCAAATAATCACTTTAGAACTTGGTTTTTGCATAAATTGAATACTAAATAAAATGTATGGTTAATTTGACCGTTATTATCTATAGCCAAAAACTAGTTATATAACAAGTTTTAGAACCGAAATAAAAATGAATTGTCAATTTTGGAACACTGTCATCGAGACATAACAAATTTAATTCACTTAGTGTTAAAATAGCCGCCCTTATTAAATTTTAAATTTTAAATTTTTCAACGGATAATGATTAAATGGCACGCAGACGACGCAATAAACTACCCACGGAACTAGTAGAAGCGGAAATTACAGCTTTAAGTCACGATGGAAAAGGAATCTGCCATGTGGCTGATAAAACAGTATTTGTGGACGGTGCGTTAGAAGGTGAAACGGTTCGTTTGCGTTATACAGGCAAGCGAAAAAATATTATGGAAGCGACCGTCGAAGAGGTTATATCTTCCTCTCCATTAAGGGTTGAGCCGGGCTGTGATTTTTTTTCAATATGCGGTGGTTGTAGTATGCAACATCTTAGCGAAACAGAACAAATTCATCACAAACAACAAGTATTGCTGGATAACTTAAAACATATTGGCAAATCAGTTCCTGAACAGCTTCTCTGCCCCTTAACAGGACCACATTGGGGGTATCGACGTAAGGCACGATTAGGTGTTAGGTATGTAGAAAAGAAAGGCAAATTATTAGTTGGTTTTCGAGAAAAACAGAGTAATTTTTTGGCCCAAATTAAATCTTGTCGAGTGCTTCATCCTGCAATTGGAAATCGCCTAAAAGATTTATCAGAGTTAATCCATAGTTTAAGCATTTATAAAAAAATTCCCCAAATCGAAGTGGCGGTAGGCGATGAACAAGGTGCCATTATTATCCGTCACTTGGAACCTTTTAGCATCGAGGATAAAGATAAAATAACAAATTTTGGTGCAAAGAACGGTTTGCAGGTATTTCTCCAACCGGGTGGTCCGGATAGTATCTACCGTCTAAATCCCAATGAAAGTGAGTCATGTTCACCGCTCAGTTATTTTTTACCGGAATACAATATTCAGCATCAATTTCGCGCCACGGATTTTACTCAGGTCAATATGATCATTAATCGCAAAATGATCGATTTGGCACTGGATTTGTTGCAACCAGAAAAAAATGACAAGGTATTGGATCTGTTCTGCGGACTCGGTAATTTTACGCTACCATTGGCTCGTAAAGTGAAACAGGTCGTTGGGGTAGAAGGAAGTGATGATTTGGTTACTCAGGCCAAAAACAACGCGAAATTTAATCGTATCGACAATGCCGATTTTTATGCTGCCGACCTTTTTCAGGATATAAGTCAACTGTCGTGGGCCAAACAACAATATGATCGAATTTTACTGGATCCGGCCCGCAGCGGTGCTAAGGAAATTATAGAATATTTACCTAAATTTAACGCTCATACTGTAGTATATGTGTCTTGTAATCCTGCAACTTTGGCACGTGATACCGAGATTATGGTTCATCGCAACGGTTATAAACTGGTTAAAGCCGGTGTTATGGATATGTTTCCCCATACTGCACATGTTGAGTCCATTGCCTTATTTAGAAAAAAAGTTTGAAAAAAGAACAAAAGATTCGAAAAGGATAAAATTTATGCCTATGGAAATTGAAAAAAAATTTCTATTAAAAAACAATAGCTGGCGGCATCAAGTATCAACAAGTACGGTATTTAAACAAGGATATTTTGGTGGTAGTGGAAAAGCTTCCTTAAGAGTGAGAATAGAAGGCGATAAGGCTAATTTAAATATTAAGGGGGCTACCATCGGAGTCGTTCGTCAGGAGTACGAATACCCGATTCCTTTTTCCGAAGCGGAAGAATTATTGATGAGTTTATGCGAACAACCGTTAATCGAAAAAGTACGGCATATTGTACATTCAGCAACGCATAAATGGGAAATTGATGAATTTAAAGGCGACAATTCCGGGTTGATTGTAGCGGAGGTGGAACTGCAATCGGAAGATGAGATAATCGAGCTACCCGATTGGGTTGGAAAAGAAGTTTCCGCTGAAGAAAAATATTATAATGTTGCTTTACAAACGAATCCCTATAAAAATTGGAAATAGGGGAGCTAGTTGCTCGAGCCAATTACCAATTAAAAGGTAAATTCAACACAGAAGTTACTGCAAAAAAGGTTAATTACCAGGTGGCAATTGTACGCAGAATTTTATTTTTATTACTCTTTATAATCGGTTTAAGTGGCTGTACTGATAAGAGTTCAGAGAAGGTTATCCGTTTCGGATTATACAATGTGCCGGTTACCTTAGATCCACGCTATGCAACTGACGCTATTTCTTCCCGTTTAAATCGATTGCTATATCAAAGACTGGTTGATTTCGATCAGCAATATTTACCAAAACCTTCTTTGGCTAATTGGGAACAACTCTCATTAAATCATTATCGTTTCACTTTAAAGGAAAAGAGTTATTTTCATCATGGTAAGCGTTTAACCATGTCCGATGTCAAAGCCACCTATGAAAACATTCTTAAATCAGAAAAAATTTCGCCACATAGAAACTCTATAAAACACATTAAGAAAATAGTTCAAATTGATGAAAATACAATTGATTTTATTCTGAGTCGTAACGATCCATTATTTCCTTCTTTTTTGATAATCGGGATATTACCAAAAGATTTATTGGATAAAAAACATCACTTTAACACCCAGCCAGTCGGCAGCGGAAAGTTTACCTTTGTTGATTGGCCATACGATAACTTACTTAAATTAAAACGGTTGAAAGATGACCAGCTGTTTGAATTTATAGGAATTAAAGATCCGACAGTAAGGGTTCTTAAGCTATTACATGGAGAAATCGATCTTTTACAAAATAATCTAGCAGCTGAACAGGTTGACTATCTAAAGAACCAGCAAGAGTTAAAATTTCAGGAAGTGGGTGGTTCAAACTATAGTTATATTGGTTTTAACCTTAAAGACCAAGTGACTTCACAATTGCCCCTAAGGCAAGCAATTGCTCATGCCATTGACCGAGATTCAATCATACGTTTTGTTTTGGGCAAGGCGGCGGTAAAAGCGACGGGATTTTTTCCTGTTCAACATTGGGCCGCTAATAAAGCTATAACACCTCTTGACTACGATCCAGAAAAGGCCAAGAAAATTTTAAATAATATGGGTTATAGTGTTGATAATCCGTTAAAACTTGTATTTAAAACTTCTAGCAATCCATTTAGTATTCGCAAAGCGACTATCATACAAGAGCAATTGCGCCAAGTTGGTATAGAGATGGAAATTCGAAGTTATGACTGGGGAACATTTTATGGTGATATTAAAAAAGGCAATTTCCAGATGTATAGTTTGGAGTGGGTCGGCATTAAATCTCCTGATATTTTTAAGTATGTCTTTCATAGCCAGTCAGTTCCACCTAAGGGAGCCAATAGAGGACGTTTAATCGATAAACAGTTGGATAACCTAATAGAAAGTGCCGATAGTGCCGAAAACAGAGAAGCTATGAAATCAGGATATGCAAAAGTACAAGATATGATTCATAATATTCTTCCTTATGTCTCTTTGTGGTATATGGCAAATATTAGTTTTTATAGAGATAATATTCGTGGTTACAAACTCTATGGAGATGGAATATACGACGGTCTAAATTATGTTGAAAAAAATTAAGCCAGAATCATTTATTCATATCAATATTTCCAGCCAGGTTTTGAACCTTTTTATACAAGGTCAAACCCAATATTCTTACACCATTTCAACGGCTAAAAAAGGTTCGGGAGAACTTTCAGGTAGTGAATGTACTCCTCGAGGATGGCATATCATAAGGGCAAAAATTGGAGCCAATCAGCCTATTAACTCAGTATTCGTTGGACGACGGCCCACCGGCGAAATATTTTCACAAGAATTAAAAAAAGAGTTTCCCAGACGAGATTGGATATTGACGCGGATTATGTGGCTAAGTGGTGTGGAATCAGGGTACAACCGCCTGGGAAAAGTTGATACCATGCGTCGTTATATTTATATTCATGGCTGCCCTGATAATGAAATAATGGGGATACCTGATTCGCATGGTTGTATCAGAATGCGAAATAACGATATCGTTGAATTGTTTGATTTGGTCCAAACTGGGATCCAAGTTCTTATAGAAGAATGAATATTTTTACCTTTCAGAAACAAAAGAATAACATCCTTTGCCGGAGTTTTTTGCTACGTACATAGCATCGTCGGCTTTGGACAATATACTATGCACATCTTTACCATCATTGGGGTAACAGAAGATTCCAATGCTCGCACCGATATTAATTATATTGTTGTTAATTTTAAATTGACTGGCTAGTTCTTTGTTAACATTAACCGCGATTTGGGTGATTTGTTTAATATTATCGGTATTAAGTAAAATTACCGTAAATTCATCGCCGCCTAAACGAGCAACAAAGTCTGTTTTTCGAACACAGTTTTTAAGTTTTTTCGAGACTTGTTTTAAGACTTGGTCGCCTACCTCATGACCAAATTTATCATTTACCGCTTTAAACCCATCTAAGTCGATAAATAGTACAGAAAAGTGTTGTTTATGTCGTTTGGCTAATGCTAATTGATGATCAAGGGTTTCAAAAAAATGAGGACGATTAGGTAGGTTAGTCAACATATCATAATAGGCCAGCTTTTCCAATTCATTTTGGGTGTTTTTTAATGCACTAATATCGGAAAATATACCGATATAATTGATGACATTGTCATTTTTATCGGTGATTTCATTTATAGCCAAGAATTTTGGATATATCTGTCCCAGTTTGTGTTTGTCCCAAATTTCACCTTGCCAGCGACCGGTTTGTTTTAAACTTTCCCACATATCCTGATAAAACCTGTCATCATGTTTATCTGATTTGGTAACACCGGCATTTTTACCTATTACCTCGTGTTTGCCATAGCCGGATATCTGACTAAAGGCAGAGTTCACATTAATAATGATACCTTTTGAATCAGTGATAACAATTCCTTCACTAGTATTGTCAAAAAAGCTTTTTGCTAAGCGTTGTTCTGCCTGTGCTTCGTATAATTCGGTTAGGTCATGAGCGCTAACAACTGCATGAAAAACTTGATCGCAACCAGTTTCTTGAATAGGGTGATAGGTTACATCCATATATCGATGGCCTAATCCATCAAATTTAAACCAGGCCTGATAGTTGACTTCTATTCCACTAAAACAACGTTCCAGGTTAGGTCTAACAGTTGTATTAAAGATCTCCTCACCTAATAATTCCGGCACCGTATGCCCGACAATCTCTTCATTCGTTTTTTTATGAGCTTGGAGATAACGTTGGCTAACCGCCAAATAAATATAATTTTTGTCCAAAATAGAAATATGTTCTCGAGTTTTCTCAAGAATATGTCCATAGGTTGTTAGTCGGGTACATTGGTTTTGATAAAAACTAACTTCTTTAGTAAGAATTTCTTTTTCTTGCTCTAATTGCCTTATTTTATCCCTTAGTTCTTTATCTGATGTTACATGTTCAACCATACCAGTCCCAGCCCCTGAATAGTTTGAGATTTAGTAAAAGCTTAGCAGGTTTGTCGGAAATTGCTAAAGTTTTGTTTAAAAACCTTGTGGTTTTTTACCAGCGGCCAAGTAGGCGAAAGCCAATACTTCTGCAACCACGAAATATAAGCTTTCGGGAATATCTTCATGTAATTCCAATTGGGCTAATAATACAGCCAGATCCGGGTCTTCATGAATAGGAATTCCATGTTCTTTGGCTAATCGAATAATTTCCTCCGCTATTTCATTTTGTCCGGTAGCTGCAACGGTAGGGGCATTTTTTTCGTCATAATTAAGAGCAATGGCTTGTTTTACCGGCTGTTTCGAAAGGGGGGGGGTGAAAAGGGGGCGTTTAGACATGTTCGTCGACCACTCCCTGTTTATTTTGTTTGATTTCTTGACGTGCTTCATCAGGAACTCCGAGATAAGAGCCTAATTGAGATACGCGATATCCGGCTATGGCAAGACGCTCGGTTAAAAGCGTAAAATTTTCTTGAAAAATTACTTGTGATTCTGCTTTTTCAGTCCAAAATTGCATGGACACATCTTTACCATCCAAGGTTATATAGATGCGTATAGGACCCATAGATTGCAGTTCGAAAGCCAAATTAGCCGTCCATATTTTGCCACCGGTATCGTCGAACTCCTTATCTGTAGATCTCATCTTTAATTGCAATACCTGGGATTTCTCCTGGAATCGAAATGGTATTTCTAAAGCCATATTAAGATTATTATCTGCCTGTTCCCGATTGCCTCCTTGAGTAGCCATAATTCTAGCCAACGCTCCTTCAAGCTGTTCGATAAAAGCTTGTTGAAAGGTTGCTAGATTGGCTAATTGAAAAGCTGGATTTTGTTGTGCTTGTACCACTTGGGCGTGTTTGCTTTTATTGGCCAATGGCATTTCTTTACCGCTTTCAGTCAGTGTTTCTGGGGTAAGGGACAGTGTTGTTTGTTGCGTGCTAAATGCTTGTCCCAATGAGGCCGCCGGTGATAGTTGAGGACTTGCTGTCGTAGTCGGATTAGCACTTCCTGGAATTTGTTGCATGACATTTAAAAGACGTTGGATATTAACGCGAAAATCTTGCATCACCTGTTGGCTAATTTGTGTCTGAGTAGGATTAGAATTTAAGGACTGACTAATAGCTTGACTAATTTTCTGTATTTGTTGAGAAAAATTATTAACCTGAGACCGTAGGAAAGAAAGCTCATTGTTAGATGTTAAAGCTTGGTTGTTGGTCTGAAATTGCTGTGATATTTGTTGAATAAACTGATTAACAGTTTTTACAAACTGTTTAGGATAATTATTACTACTTGTAGGGCGATTATTTTCAACCGTTTGGCTTAAATTACTTAATTGTTTTAATAATTCAGGAATTTTCTGGCTTGGTGTTTGTGCAATTTGATTAAATTGGTTAAGTTGCGACCCTTGGTTTGCGGCTTGAGAAATATGGTTGCTAATGTTTTGCAACATCTGATTTACAAAAAAATTGTTATTGTTTTTATCTCCGCCAGCCTGATTCAAACTTTGTAGTACCGATAATAGTGGTGAAATTGCCGTTGGCTGTTTTGCCAATTGGTTTAATTGTTGGAAAGGGATAGGGTTTGAAGAATTTTGAACCAGGTTCTTAGCTACGGATTGTAGCATTTTATCGTGTCCAAATTGTATGACACGGTCTTGATCTGCTTGAAATAATTTATTATCTCCTGTTTTTGTCAATATGTTCTGTAGCAGTTCAAACTTAGTCTGCAACTCAGTGAGATTATTTGGTTGTTTCTGTAATTGTGTTAACACACTGGGTTGTAAAATTCGTTCAGCGCTAGTCGCGATAGTTTGGCTAATAGATTGCACCAGATGAGCAGGAAAACTATTAGTCGGATTACCGGTACTTTTGATTAAACTCTGCAAAGTTCTTAGAGCAGACATTATATCGGCACTTTTGGGTGGTTGTTGTAGTAAATTCTGCAATAGTTTGGGGGAGAAATTATTTTTACTGATTTCACTAATAGTCTGGCTGATATTTTCCATCAATCGTTTAATCTGTGGATTGGACTCTAAGGTATTTTTATCCAGTGTTTGAGCAATGTTTTTCAATGCTAGGGATAAATCTGCCTGGCTGATATTGGCCGTTTTAAGTCCTGAAAGTTCCTTATTTAAATTGGCTTTGTCTGCATTATTCAGCAAAGCTTGCGAAACTTTATCCACTATCTGTTTTTGTTGTTCAGATGTCAATTTGGCCATTTTTGCCACTTTTTCTTCTATGGCTTTCAAAGCCAAAGAAAGTTCTTTGGGATTATTTGCATTTTGAACTAAACGTTCACTCTGTTGAGCCGACAAGAGTTTGTCTGCATTTTCAATAACCGTTTTAGATAAAGCTTGGGTAAGTGCCGAATTATTTTGTTGGCCTGATTGTGAAAGGGCTTCCCGCAACATTTTTAAAGCTGCAATCTGTTCGGCACTCAGAGAGTTTGAAGTATTAGATGGAGCTGGTTGATTTGGAATGTTTTGTTTAACATTTTGATTAACTATAGGTTTTGAGGTTGAATCACTTGGATTCGGTATTGACTGAGTTTGTGTAAGATTCGCTTTGCTAATTGCAAGTAATTGAGCTGCTGATAACTTGCTTTCAGCAGAATTAATTGAAGGAGGAGCCGAATTCGTTTTATTCTGATTTTCTGGTATTGGCTGCTTGAGTTGAGCTAATACCTTGTCGATTTGATTGAGAATAACTCTATTATTGTTCCCCACCTGACTTGCAGATTGTTGAATTGAGCTTAATAGTTTTTCAACAACGGCTCTGTTTTCCGTTAACGGTGAAGATTGGATAATATCGGCCGCTGTTTTCATCGTAGAAATAGCAGCTGACAACGACTGTGGTGCCTGTTGTAACTGAGATATTTGACTACTGGTTATATTGTTTCCGGCATAAGAAATCACAGCTTGAGTCAAATTTTGTACTATCGGCTTTATCGTGTTCAATTGATTTGGCGTTGAGTTCTGTAAAGTACTAGCCAAGGTTTTAATCGTGTTGGCTAATTCAGCCTTGGAAATATTAATCGTAGTTGGTTTTTGTTGTGCTTTATCTAACGACTCGGACACTATCTTTTTTATCTGTGTAGCCAGTTGCTGATTACTAACAATTTTTTCAGATACTGTGCGGTTAATTGTTTGTAAAACTTTTTGCTGAAGTGCAGGGTTAATCGGAACAGACTGAATAACCTGAGCAGCACTACTTAGCGAAGTAGCCATTTTGGTTGGGGAAAGGGGATTTTGTTGTAAATTATTTAATTGTGCCTTGTTAATATTTTTTCCTGCATATTCAATTACAACCAGACTAATTGCTTTTACCACGGCTCTAGTTTGATTTTGTTTTGATTGAGGTAGATATTGTATTTCATCAGAGAGAGATTTTAATACATTGGACAATTCCATTTTTGGGAATGCTAAAGTGGCTTGTGAAAAGGAGCTACTTGCCTGTATTGCTCGTGTAAATTGTGCGGTCACCTTTTCTATAGAGCCGGAAATACTTTTATCACTACTTTTTTCCGTATTAAGGATAGAATTAAGTGACTGGATGAGTTTATCGACCTGGGCTCGGCTTTCTTTATTGGGTAAAAACTCCAGGACTTGAGCGGATGTTTTTAGGCTTTGGGATAAAGCTGAAAGTGATTGCGGGTTTTGTTTTAATATTTTGAATTGGCTTTTACTTAGCTGATCACCGGCTAATTCGATAACAGCTTGGCTCACTGTCTGAACCAATGGTTTGCTTTGGATAAATAAAGTTTGATTGGCTCCTTGTAAGTTAGTCGCCAGTGATTTCAAGGTATTAGAAAGTTCACTTAGATTACTCGATTGGCTATTGAGTTGGGCTATCTGTTCACGACTAAAAGTATTATTACTGGTATCTAATACCAGTTGTTTTATTGCCTGCTGAAGTTGTTTTAGGCTCTCCGAATTAGGGGATACAGCCGCCTCTTTTATTTGGGGAAGGGGCTTCTGTTCGACAATGGCGGAATTAATTGTATGAACGATTGTGTTTTCCGATCTGGATGCCAATTGAGTTAAAGATTGTAAAACCGTCATTAGTTCCGGTTTAGATATCAGATTTGCATCACTCTTTAAACTCAATGTAATTTGCTGTTGTTGCTCTACAAAAGCTTTTTGTAGAGTTTGCGATATTTCAGGACTAATATTTACTTGGTTATTAATCCGTGGAGCGAGCTGTTGAGCACTTGTTTGTAATTGTTGTAATGATTGAGATAAGGGTGTGTTGCTGGTTTTAGTTGAGGCAGCTTTTAAAATATTATTCAGATGATTAAGATCGATGCTATCGGTTTGAGAAATTTTTAAATTGTTCTCTAAAAACAAACCTGATTGGGATACTGCCTGCTTTAATCCTTCCGGATTGGCAAGTTGTTGGCCACTTGAAATTTGACCGGCTAATTCGCGCACGGCTTTGACAAAACCTTCCGGATAAACTTTATTGTTACTAACTTGTCCAGTTTCTGAACTAAGTTGGCTTACCCTTTGCACAATCGCATCCAAGGTTGCCAACATAGGAGACAAAGTACGTTGTTGGTGAGAACTGGATTCCACTAAACTGAGCAATTTAGCACTTTGTTCAGGAGAATGACTTAGTGCAAACGAAAGGGGACGGTTCGGACCTTTTTCAACAGTTAAAGCCAAACGTTGGCCCACTTCAAGTTTTAATGGGCTATTGGCTGGTAATTTTAAATCCACAGTTTGTTTGTCAATAACGACAGTTGCACTACCATCATTATTGGATTTAATGACTGAGGCGGCCACTACTTGGCCATCGAACCAGGAATTTTTAGTTTGTTGGGATAAAGGTTTAAGGTTATTGGAATCGGGTAGTGGATTATCGATTTGGGCTTGTCGATGTTGGACCTGGAGTTGCGCAAATTCATTTGGAAAGGCTCCCTTAATAGACTGCATGGCACGATGAACGTTAACTGCCTCTAACCCTTCTTGCGAGAGCTTTTGCACGGTGTTTTGCAATAAACGACCAACCATAACCCTTTCTTGTACAGAAACAGGTTTTCCTGAACTTTCGGGTTTAAGCGTTTCTGAGTTGGGTAGTTTATCCGTGTGAATGGTTTCCAATTGAAGTATCCGATTTATAGATGACTTTTATTAGTAAAGTATAAGCGAAAATAGTTGTTTAGTAAGCGACTATATTCAGTTATTATAGCGTTATCAAACAACCTAAACTAAAGTGTTTTCGTAAGATTAATCTATTATTTATATGAACGATCAAAATAAACTCTGGTACTGGAAAAAAGGGGGCAAGGTTAACGGACCGTTTCCAAGTGGCTTATTACAACAATATATTATTCTAGGTCGAGTTAAACCAGATGATCTGATGAGCCAGGATAAACAAACTTGGCAGCGGGCGGCTACTATCAGAGATCTCATTCCTGACGTGGTTAGACACAAAAATGACCCCAATTATGAAGAACGACTCGAAGCTGCTCGTCGTTGGGCCGATGACCGTGGTGATAGTCGCGATAGTACTGGGGATAAGAAAAAAAGAAATACCCATCTGGGCATAAAGATTCTGGGTTGGAAAGGAATACTATTAGTTACGATTTTAGTAGCTAGTGCTATATGGACGGCTTTTTATTTTACGCCCGAGAAGAGTTTTATGGAGGTTGATTGTAAAGCCGCACCGAAACCCGGTGTCATTTACGATGGTTGTGATCTGCAGGGACGAAACTTTTCCAATAAAGATTTAAGCAAGGCCAGTTTTAGAAACGCCAATCTTAATGGTGCAGATTTAAGTGGTGCCATACTGGTGGAAAGTAAGATGCAATACAGTGATATGTCATTGACCCGACTGGCTAAAACCAACTTTAAAAAAGCTAATTTAACCGCTGTAAAATTATCAGGTGCAATTATAAACGGAACTGATTTCAGAGGAGCAGATTTAAGTTTTGCCAATTTGACAAAAGCCAAAGCCAGGAAAATTCGGCTAAAGAAAACTCGACTAAGCAAAACTGTCTGGTTTAATGGACAAGTTTGTGCCGAACAGTCGGTTGATAAATGTCTTATCGCAAAATAAACTGAATCATTATGAAAGATTATTTAAATATTGATATTATATCCGTAATCAATCGCTTGGAAACCATTAACGATTTTATTCGTTGGGGAGCCAGTTTATTTAATCAGCAAAAACTCTATTTCGGTCACGGAACCGATAATGCGATTGACGAAGCAGCATATTTGGTTTTACACACGCTAAGTTTACCCAATGATATTAACGCTAGTTTTTTTTCCTCACGTCTACTGGATGAAGAAAAACAAGAGGTAATGGAAATAATTTTTGAGCGTGCCAGTAAAAAAATACCGGCAGCTTATTTAACTAATGAATCATGGTTTGCCGGATTACCGTTTTATGTTGATCAACGGGTACTGGTACCGCGCTCTCCTATCGCCGAATTAATCAAGCAGCAATTTTCTCCATGGGTAGATGCGGAACAAGTACATAACATCTTAGATCTTTGTACCGGTAGTGGATGTATCGCGATTGCTTGTGCTTATGCCTTTCCATATGTCGAGGTCGATGCTGCGGATATTTCCAGTGATGCTTTGGAAGTAACCAAAAAAAATATTGCTAAACACAAACTCCAACAATATGTATCCCCAATCGAATCAGATCTGTTTAGTAATCTACAGGGGAAAAGTTACGATATTATTGTCTCCAACCCTCCCTATGTCGATAGAGAAGATATGGATGACTTGCCGTTAGAGTTTTTAGCCGAACCGCGAATTGGCTTGGCCGCCGGACAAAATGGCCTGGACCTAGTCATTCCCATGTTGGAACAGGCCAAGCAGCACTTAAATGATAATGGAATACTTATTGTCGAAGTGGGGAATAGTGATATGGCTTTGCAGGAAAGTTATTCCGAAGTGCCGTTTTATTGGTTAGAATTTGAAAATGGGGGGCATGGCGTGTTCTTATTAACCAAAGAACAATTAGAAGAACATTTCTAAAATAAATACTTAAAACCTTCAGATTTATCCAATTTTATTCGTAACGATTTAGTCTTATTCACTATACAAGTTTATTTTTTTAGAATTAAAAACCTAAATTTTTAACAGCATATTATAAATATTAAAATTAAGAAAAATTATGTCAGGAAATACATACGGAAAACTTTTTGCAGTAACATCTTTCGGCGAAAGCCATGGTAAGGCCATCGGTTGTATCGTTGATGGTTGTCCTCCTGGAATCGAATTAACTGAAGAGGATTTACAAGGTGATTTAGATCGCCGGAAGCCTGGTACTTCACGTCATACAACCCAGCGTCGAGAAGACGACAAGGTGGAAATTTTATCCGGGATATTCGAAGGAAAGACTACCGGTACACCTATTTCATTGATTATTTATAATAAAGATCAGCGTTCCAAGGATTATTCCAATATTAAGGATACTTTTCGCCCGGGGCACGCCGATTATACCTATCAGCAAAAATACGGTTTTCGTGATTATCGTGGTGGTGGCCGTTCCTCTGCACGAGAAACAGCCAGTCGCGTTGCAGCCGGCGGCATTGCAAAAAAAGTGTTAGCGAATAAATTTGGCGTTCAAATCAGAGGCTTTTTATCACAATTAGGGCCGATCCAAACGGCTGCTTTAGGCGATGAAAATTTTAATTGGGATGAAATCAATAATAATCCGTTTTTCTCCCCGGACGCCGCTAAAGTATCTGAAATGGAAGCCTATATGGATGCCTTGCGCAAAGAAGGTAATTCCATTGGTGCTAAAGTTACGGTAGTTGCAAACAATATTCCACCAGGCTTGGGCGAACCAATTTTTGACCGCCTGGACGCCGATATTGCCCATGCCTTAATGAGCATTAATGCCGTAAAAGGCGTAGAAATAGGAGCCGGTTTTGATTGTATCGAACAAAAAGGCACCGAACATCGGGATTTAATCACTCCGGAAGGTTTTTTATCCAACCATGCCGGCGGTATTTTAGGTGGAATCTCATCGGGTCAGGATATTATTGCCAGTATTGCCATGAAACCCACTTCCAGTCTGCATCTACCTGGTCAAAGTGTGGATCGCTTTGGTAATCCCATTGAAGTGGTTACCAAAGGGCGTCATGATCCTTGTGTGGGTATACGTGCTACACCCATAGCTGAAGCTATGTTGGCAATTTGTCTTCTCGATCATTTAATGCGTAATCATGCCCAAAATAGCGATGTTCAATCGGAAACACCGGTAATTCCTGCTCATACTTAATGGTTGATACAAAAAGTTCAATCTACTGGCAACTTTCCGGGGTTTACTGGTTTTATTTTGCCGTACTCGGAGCTTTAATTCCCTTTGTCGGCTTGTACTTAGAAGCGTTAGGCTTTAATACTGCCGAAATAGGGGAGTTAATCGCGGTAATAATGGCGACCAAAATAATCGCACCCAATATGTGGGGCTGGTTAGTCGATCGTGGCTCCAATCGATTATTAATCATTCGTCTGGGTGCCTTACTTTCAGTCCTTTTCTTTACCGGTATTTTTCTAAGCCATCATTATTGGTGGTTGTTTATCGTATTTCTCGCCTTTAGCTTTTTCTGGAATGCCATCCTCCCACAATTCGAAGCGTTAACCTTAAATCATCTGGGAGATGATCACCATCGTTATAGTCTTATCCGCTTATGGGGCTCGATTGGTTTCATAGTGACGGTAGTAGTATTAGGTTGGCTATTTAATCATATCAGTATTGAAAATTTACCGTGGTTTATATTTTTTCTATTAAGTGGAATTTTTTTTAGCATGTTTTTTGTTAAAGACAAAAATTCTTCCCATCATCATCTAGAACATGAACCATTAAGGAAGCTGTTATGCAAACAGGAAATTGTCGCCTTGTTTGTTGTCTGTTTTTTAGTTCAGGTTAGCCATGGTCCTTATTACTCCTTTTTTTCCATTTATGCCGCAGAAAACCATTATAGTAATAGCTATATCGGATTTCTTTGGGCTGTGGGGGTAATGTCCGAAGTGGTAGCTTTTACCTTGTTGCCAAAATGGATAGAAAAATTCGGACTGCGAAAACTTCTGCTCTTTAGTCTTTTAACCGGTACACTGCGTTGGATAGTTATCGCTTATTTTATCGACGTTCCATGGCTCTTAACCATAAATCAGATCTTCCATGCATCCACATTCGGCATCTATCATGTAGTGGTAATCGCACTAGTACATCAATATTTTGTCGGTAGAAATCAAGGGATGGGACAATCCCTATACAGTAGTTTAAGTTTTGGACTAGGTGGTGCTGTCGGTAGCCTTTATGCCGGTTATACCTGGGAATTGTCCGGTCCTGTAACAACTTATATGGTTGCTGCAATCGTTTCGATATTGGGATTTGCGGTTTCCTATAAATATTTAAAATGCAAAGGTTAACAATGAAAAAACAATCGATTATCACTTTTATATTGATATTTATAACTACCTTCTCATGGGCTAATAACAAGTTAGATCTGAATGGTGATTTTATTCAGGGTGGATTGGTGATTGGGAAAACTCAACCCGGAACAAAAGTTATTTTTCAGGAAAAGCCGGTTAAGGTATCCGAAGACGGTATATTTATTATCGGTTTTCATCGCGATGAACCGTTACGCTCGGTGTTAGAAGCAACTTTACCTTCCGGCGAAAAGCTTAGCCAAAATATTGTTATTCAAAAAAGAGACTATAAAATTCAGAAAATTTTTGGTCTACCGCCATCGAAAGTGACCCCACGTAAACCGGAAACCTTAAAACGTATCAGGGGAGAAAGTAAGATGGCCAGAGAAGCTCGAAAACTGGTAGATGATAGATTAGATTTTACCGAAGATTTTATCTGGCCAGCCATCGGCCCCATTTCCGGTGTATATGGTAGTCAACGAGTACTGAATGGAGAACCCAGACGACCACATTTTGGAATCGATATTGCCAAACCAACAGGAACACCGGTTAAGGCTCCGGCCTCAGGAATTGTGACTATGGCACATCCGGATATGTTTTTTTCCGGCGGCACTTTAATCTTGGATCATGGTCATGGTCTATCGTCCTCATTTCTGCATTTGTCAGAGATTCTAGTGAAAGTAGGGGATAGAGTAGAACAAGGCGATATAATTGCAAAAATCGGAGCTACCGGAAGGGTTACCGGAGCGCATCTGGATTGGCGCATGAATTTAGGCAAAAAACGGGTAGACCCGGAACTATTAGTGCCGCCAATGCCTAAATAATAGGTTCAATAATCATGTCCATAGTTTAAATATATTTTGGTAGCTTACCCTGAATCCTGTATAATATGCGGGATTCAAAACCTATAAGCCAATCATTGAGGGATATTGTTTTAGTTGCGAAACAATTTCCCGTTCTTTATCGCTTAGCTCCGATTGTTCCAAATCCTGAACTTCCTGATTAAATTCATCCAGTTTAATACTGGCCTGACCATCCGCATCAGTCATACGATGAATCCGATACTTATCCCATATCTGTTTATCGTTATTAGACAATAATTTAGGATAGTTCCGAGCTTTATAGCGAAATAGCAGTTCATCCAAACGTGATTCGGAAAAACCGCCTTCATAAGCCATTAGTTGTTCAGTATTCATTTGGGTAATGGTCTGACATTTCTCTTTATCGGCATAGGATAAAAAGCCTCCCTTATATAAGGATTGGTCAGGGTCAACCGGTTCACTATTATCAAACTTACCTTGAAAAACCGGTTCCAGTTTAGTGCCTAAATCCGGGATATTCTCTAATAAATCCAAATGCTTTTTATGCTCTGCCAAGTTAATTTCCAAACGCTGTGAAGCGTGATCATCCAAAGTATTTAAGGGAGCCAGAGCAGGGCATTTATTAATATGTACGGTTTTAAGGGCAATTTTCTCCAAACCCATTTCTTGTAACTCGACACTGGAAGTATACAAACGCTCGGAAATCTCTTCAGTGGTTAAATCCGCTAGTAATTGTGGATGATGGCGTAAATCATAAACAATAATGCCGTTTTTATTAGTGGGGTGGGGCATTAAGGGATAAACCAAGGCACAATGACCATATTGACTGGGATACATGCCGGAAACATGCAGTAATGGCTTGGGGTTGGCCAAGTTTAATAATTCGGCTACTTTATGTTTATTGCGTAGTTGCAGACAAAAATCGAAAAGCCTGGGTTGAGCCTGTTTAATTAATTGCGCCATGGAAATCGTAGCATAAACATCTGACAAGGCATCATGCGCCTGTTGATGGCTAATGCCATTAGCCTCGGTTAAAATTTCTAGCCGAAAACTGACTTTTCCTTCCTCATTTAAAGGCCAATTAATCCCATCAGGGCGTAAGGCATGAGTAATCCGAACCACATCGATTAAATCCCAACGGGAATTACCGTTTTGCCACTCTCTGCCATAGGCATCGTAAAAATTGCGGAATAGGGTAAAACGGGTAAATTCATCGTCAAAACGAATATTGTTATAACCTACCGTACAGGTATTGGGTTTTGATAACTCCTGATGAATAATTTTTATAAACTGGGCTTCAGGCATACCATTTTCTAAAGCTTGCTGCGGTGTAATACCAGTTACCATACAAGCTTGAGGGTTGGGTAAAAAGTCATTAGCAGGCTTGGCAATAATATTTAACGGATCGCCAATAATATTAAGAGCCATATCTGTTCGAATGGCGGCAAACTGGACCGGACGATCTTTGCCGGGATTAATGCCAAAGGTTTCGTAGTCGTGCCAGAAAAAGGTTGGGTTGCTCATATTCTTATGCTTACATTTAGGTTTAATCGAGTAAATCGGTTAGTGGTGACTTTACTCCACTTGCTCCGCGTTTTAAAACATGGGTATATATTTGAGTGGTTCTCACATCTTTATGGCCCAATTGTTCTTGAACGGTACGAATATCGCAACCGCGTTCCAATAAATGAGTAGCGCCAAAAGTAGGTTCCTTAAGAAAATGAATGTCGAAAAGTATGGCAGCTTACCATCTTGTGAATTTGACACTTCCGAACAGCTGATTTTACAACCTTTTGCAAAGTTTTTTCACTATAATGGTGCCTTCTTAATATTTGACTACGTGGGTCAATTGATAATTAAGGAGAAGGGAAAACATATTGCCAAGCCCATTCGGTATTCATATTAGGATATTTTTCCGCTAATGCATTTGGTAAGTAAACTTTACCATGACCGGCTTCTATATCTCGCTGAAATTGTTTAAAAAACTACTTTTAGATGATTTTGTATCGGTATAATAAGGGGCTCAGGAAACGTAACAACGCGATCTTTATTACCCTCGTCTAAAACGCCTACTTTTGGTCCCATTTCTTATGGTAATGACATGATAATCAAAGAGTATTCAATTTGTATTCCTCTAATAGATGTTACAGATCAAATCAGGAAACTGTACTTAAGGTTTCACTGAATATGCAGAAGATACTAAACTGACTAATAGAAATTATCTGTTGAGTTTTGGTGACAGTTTGTGAACAATTGTTAAAAGTTTATGATTAATAAATACACTTGCTGCTACAGGAAACTACCAAAACACTTAAGCGTATAGAGTCAGAAAATTTGAATAAAAAAAGAGGTAAAGTGAGAATTGCACTATTTATAAAGGGGCATGAATTGAACTATTTGATGGTTTTATATATGGAAACGTCGATAATTTGCTCTATTAAAAGATATTTTTTACCAAATTCAAGCGCATTTCTATACTCTTGAATACTCCCTGAGATAGCAATAATATAATAGAGATGCCCTTACAAGGGCAATCTCTATATAAAGCTAGTGACTATGGTTATGAATAGGAAATATCCTAGAGTTTGTAGCCGGAGCTGAGTTCGATGGTGCAGGCGACTGAGTTGAGTTATTCCGACAGGCCACTTGAACCTCTCCGGTCTGGTCCTTGTTTTTTCTAAATTCAAATTCCCAGCAGTTTTCGCCAGTGGAGGATTTTCGATAGATGACACTACTGGTTTGGCTGCTATTGGTTAAATTGTTAAATTCCATTTGATAACTACCATCATCATTTAATTTAAAAGCCGTTACTAGAGTATTTACCGGTTCTCCGTATTCACCGCCTAATGGTGTCGCTAGGCCTTGTTCTCGTCCGTCCATGGGGCGAGGTTCGATTTGCAGGGATGAGTCAAAAAACGCATGGTGACAGCCAATAACATAGGGTGGTTGCTTGGTGGTATAGTGAATATAGCTGCCATCGTCTTTTTGATAGGCATTGCACTCATCCAAATTGCTTAGATCGATATTGTCGGGGAAATTATTCCAGTCATTGTATTTACCCCATCCATAGTAATCAGTTCCGCCTTCTCCATAATAAACAGGTGCTCCATCCAAGCCGAAGGCAATAGGTTGTGCTAGATCATGCTCGTCTAAAAGGCAGACGGGTGTATAGTGATAATGGTAATCATCTCCTTGTCCACTATGGCCGCCGCAATGGTCAAGTTCACCTTGTACCACGGTATCATTTTCACTGGCATAGTTTGACAGCGCCGTTGAGACGTCTGGACGTCGTTCATAATGAAAAATTGGCACGCCGTTAACGGTTACCGCAATGGGGCCTTTGGCGGTTGCTTCAATTAAGTTCGATTGCCAAGAAGGAGCGGTAGGTATTTGCCAATTATATTCATAGGGGATGGGGACGCGATTAATCCAATCGGTGATGCTGACCATCACTTGGTCATCTCCAGTTTGATTTTGTAAGGCCGGTAGTCCGGTCGAAGAGCTTATGTTTAGTTGTTCATCATTACAACTTGTATCAACCAAAGTGGTTACATTAGTAAAGGCATTAAGATAATTTTGGCAATTGCTATCTTCAGAAACCTCTGTTCCTTCAGGTTGGGTATTAGTGGTTCCCGTATCATTGTTATCGCTTTCTGATTCGTTATTTTGCTCATCGCTCTGATTGATCTGGCTGAGATATACAGATGTCTGATTGATATAATTAAGACTGCCGGTATTGCCATCATAAATATAGACCTGTTGATTTTCATTAATGGCTAGATACAAATTGCTTTGGGCATAATAACGATAGTACCAAGAATGATCTTGAAACTGGGTGGTCTGGGTGTTGCTGGGAGGCGATAATACGTCGCTATATTGTTGTTCGGCCCAATTAAAAATAAGGTTGGAATCGCTTTGTAAATCAGCTAAAACTATGCTCGAATAGCAGGTCAATGTCAGCAAGTGACTGATAACAATCGAATGCGAAATTTTAAAATTCATTTGTTTTTCCTAGGTTTAAGATATTAATGATACAGCAAAAAGACATTTAAATTTGCTTCTATTTTTTAAAACGGGAAAAAAAATTTTTTCTATAGGAAAATTAGAGTTAGATGTTCGGGAGAGTTTAATCAAGTTGGTCATAAAAGCCAGACTGTTTGTGCGTCAATATTATTGCTTAATTCGGCTAATTTAATGGAAAAGCTTGGATTTGTAACACTATTACAGCTAAACTATTCCCGATAAAAAAACAGGGATATTTCTTTATTAAGATGTCTTTAAAAATCTATTTAAAATTATTGTTTATTCTTCTAACCGTACTTTTATGTATTAAGTCTTTTGTTTTCGCATCAGAAGAGGTGAGTATATATGGTTATAGCGATTATGCGCCATATATGTATGGTAACAAGCATGATGCAAAAGGTTTGTACAGTGACTTGATTAAGGGCATTTTTAGACGTGCGGGTGTTGAAATTAAACTGGTTATATTTCCCTGGAAACGTGCGCTTCGTAGTGCGGAAAAAGGATTGGGAGGTTTAGCCGGTGTTTTAAAAAATCAAGAAAGGTTAAAGCATTTTGATTTTTCCGAAGCCTTTTTCCAAGAAACCCTATCTATTTATACGCCTGTCGATAAAAGTTTTGTTTTTAATAATTTAAATGATTTAGCCGGTAAAACCATCGGTATTAAAAGTGGTTTTAGTTATGGAGAAGAATTTGAACTGGCCAGAAAGGCTAATTTGTTTAATGTCATCGGGGTAAAAAATGATCTGCAAAATTTTGGAAAGATGTTGCATGGTCGTTCCATTGATTGTTTGATTACTGATGACTTGGTTTCATTATATTATTTAAAAAATAATAACTTAAATGATAAAGTTAAGAAACTTGTTAACCCTGTTTACGAGGGGAAGGTTTTTCTGATTTTTGCCAAAAAAGCCAATAAAAAAGGTTTGCTCATAAAGTTTAATCAAGCCTTGGCAGAAATGAAAAAAGATGGAAGTTATCAAAAAATTATTTATGATTTTTTTAATAAATACAATGTGTAAAAGAAACTTCTTAATTTTATTTTTAATATTGTGTTGCTTGCTATTTAGCCAATCATTATCGGCATCTAGCTCCCCGGATAAGGAGCTTAAAGCGAATGCGTCGACTTTAGCTTCCCTGGTATCGCTTAATCTTTATGAAATGGAAATTAGCGGCTTACCCCATATCGTTCAATCCTTTTTACAACAACAACCTGATATTCAAGCAGTACGAATTATTGAATCTTTGGATAAGAAAGTGGTATTGCAGATTTTTCGGGATACCGATGGCTTTATTGTGGATCAGGCCATTCCTGATGACATAATAAAACGCAATAAGAACATCGTTATCCCATCTGTGTTCCAGGGTGAAACCGTGGGTAAGATCGAGGTATTTTATAAAACTGCAAGTGATAAAATAAATCTAACACTAGAAGAGCGACAATGGATAAAAAACAATATTGTTAGAGTAGGTGTCGAATCCTGGAAACCGATTCTCTATGTTAATGATAAAAATAATATTGATGGTGTCTCGGGTGAGTTTTTTAATAAGGTAGTGGAAAAAACCGGTTTAAAGATAGAGGTGGTAAAAAATACTTGGGACACCTTGCTAAATGCCCTGAAAAACAAACAAATCGATATATTGCCGGATGCATATTATACCGAACGACGGGCTAAATTCGGTTTATACAGTACGCCTTATTTTAGGGTTCAGGAATATATTTATACTCGTGAAGAAAATAAAAACATCCGATATTTTTCAGACTTATCAAGAAAGAAAGTGGCTGTAGTTAAAGGTTTTGCGACTATTGATTATATTCGCAATCTAAAAATGGATATCGATATTATTGAAACGGAGAGTTTAAAGCAGTCCATAGAATTAGTCCTTAGTGGTGAAGCGGATGCACTTCTTGAATCGCGAATTGTATGTGAACATTTTTTAAATAAACATTTTGTTACCGGTTTAAAAGGAATCCCACAATTTGAATTAGAAGCTTCACGACTACATTTTTTAAGCCGTAATGATCGTCCTATATTACAAAGTATTTTACAAAAGGGACTCAATAGCATTAGCAAAAAAGAACGCTTTGAAATTGTGGCTAATTGGATCTCTACCAGTGGGCATAAGCTGATTATTTTTTCGGAACAGGAACAGGCCTGGATCGATAAAAAAATTCCTATACGTTACGTGTTTGACCCCGATTGGGAACCGTTTGAATGGACCAATGATGTCGGTCGTCATTCAGGGATTATTGCCGATCTGTTAAAAACGATTGAGTTTAATAGTGGTATTCAGTTTGTTCCGGTGGTTTCGGAAAATTGGGCCGAAGCTGTCGAAAAGGCTAAGACCAGACAAGTTGATATGTATAGTGGTTTAGGGGAAACGGAAGAACGCAAAACCTATATGAACTTTTCTTCAAAAAATATTTTTTCGACTCCCTATGTATTTGTCAGTCGAGAAAACGAAGAAAATATTGAAAACTTTAAATCTATTCAGGGCAAACGCATAGCATTGGTTGATGGTTATACCATTCATGGCATTATGAATAGTCAGAAACCGGACGTTCCGCTAATTTTGATGGACAATATTCAACAAGGTTTTCAAAAACTTGTTGATGATAAGATTGATATATTTATCGTTAATGCGGTAACAGCAAAGTTTTATTTAAATCATTTTCGGGAATTTTCGACTTTAACTATTGCCAGTAAGACCGAGTTTAATCTTGATTTAAAAGTTGCCATAAGAAATGATTGGCCGCCGGAAGTTCTCTCCATTATTAATAAATCCATCGATGCCATTAGCGAAAACGAATTGGTTGATATCTATGATAAATGGGCCAGCATTAATGTCAAAACCCAACTTGACTACACCTTGCTGCTACAAATCTTATCGGTGGTTTTAGTTATTGTTCTGGTTATCTTATATTGGAACTATAAATTAAAAAGCCTAGTGCGCCTGCAAACCATGGAGTTAACTCAGCTTATTGAGTCTTACGATAAACATGTTATTGCCTCTAAGATAAATCCTACCGGTGAATTGGTTTATGTTAGTGATGCTTTTGTTGATATTAGTGGCTACGACAAACATGAATTAATGGGACAGCATTTCCAAATTCTCAAGCAGCAACAGATATCTAATGAATATTCCGATGATGTTTTAGACATCGTGGCAGAGCAGGGGGCCTGGGAAGGTGAACTGCAAAACAAAAATAAAGCCGGCGAGCCTTATTGGATTAAAGCGCTAGTATCAGGAGAGTACGATAAAAAGAACAATATTATCTCCTATAGTTCGATTCAACATGAGATTACCGATAAAAAAGAGGTAGAAGCACTTAGTCAATCGTTAGAAAATAAGGTAGATGAACGGACAAGAGAATTGAACGAACAAAAACAAAGCTTTGAAAAACTTTTTTATAAAACTTCCGACGCGCTGTTTTTAATGGAAGAAGGGCTTTTAATTGATTGCAATGAAGCTTTGGTTACTATGATGAAAGCTGACAATAAGGCGCAATTATTAAATTTTGAACCGGGGAAGTTTTCACCAACAAAGCAACCGGATGGACAAAATTCGATTAAAAAAGCCCGCAAAATGATGCAGATTTGTAATAATCAAGGATTTCATCGTTTTGAATGGATGCATACTAATTTTAACAAAAAAAATTTTTGGACAGAAGTTGGCTTAACCAAAATACGGATTAGTGGGAAAGATATAATTCATGTGGTTTGGCGTGATATCAGCCTACAGAAAGAACTGCTGGAAACGATTTTGGATGCCAAAAATCGTGCTGAAGAAACGACTAAATCCAAGAGTCAATTTCTTGCTAATATGAGTCATGAGATTCGTACCCCTATGCACGGTATTATTAGTATGGCCTATCTGTTAATGCAGACCCATCTGGATAAGAAGCAAAAAGGCTATATTAAAATTATTGGGTGCGGATCTTTTAAAACGACAAGAACAAATGTTAAACCAATGAATTAGACTTGCCAATTGTAAAAAGAGAGATCAAAATAATGGTTTATAAACTTCTCACATCGATAAACCAAGACAAAGAC